>Ga0098062_1000533_pt1 | contig 19779 bp, 14 predicted proteins | sample 23_taG_FD_81592 | JGI IMG/M metagenome (GOLD analysis project Ga0098062, IMG submission 81592) | Marine viral communities from Cariaco Basin, Caribbean Sea - 23_WHOI_OMZ | ecosystem: Environmental > Aquatic > Marine > Oceanic | place: Caribbean Sea: Cariaco Basin | collected 2014-11-11 | reverse complement strand
GGCTAGCCCCTCAAGCGAGATGCGCATTCTACAGACATCCCTGAGGGTGTCAACGGGTGATTTGAAACTTTCTCAATATTCTTCAATTCACCCCTCTCTACCTTTGAACAACACTCCTCAAACTTCTACTTTAACTTTGCCCGCCACAGCGACTGCCCGCGCCCTGGCCTCTTCAATGGTTGCACCGTGCGCCAACGCCACACCCATACGCCTTCTTCCTCTCAATTCTGGCTTACCAAACAGCCGAAGCTGGGTGTCCGGTTCAGAAAGCGCGCCACCCAAGCCACTATAAGAGACGGATGACGAATCACCTTGCGGAAGAATGACGGCGGAAGCAGTCGGGCCTTTTTGCCTAATGGCCGGAACAGACATACCCAGTATCGCCCGCGCATGCAGCGCAAATTCTGACAAATCCTGAGACATCAAAGTGACCAAGCCGGTGTCATGTGGCCGAGGTGATACTTCGGAAAACCACACGTCATCACCTTTAACGAACAGTTCCACGCCGTAGATCCCGTACCCACCCAGATCGTTTACCACAGATCGCGCAATTTCAGTGGAACGCTCAAACGCTTTCGGCGACATTGGATGAGGTTGCCACGACTCTCTGTAATCCCCGTCTTCCTGTACGTGACCTATTGGATCACAGAAGGAAATACCGTCACGATGCTTCACCGTCAGCAAGGTAATCTCGTAATCAAAGTCCACAAACCCTTCGACAATTACCCGACCACGGCCAGCCCGACCACCACTCTGCGCATACTCCCAGGCCTGCTCGATATCATCCTCAGCCTTTACGGTACTTTGCCCCTTACCCGAGGAGCTCATCACCGGCTTAACCACAAGCGGCATGCCCACTTCTTCTACCGCGGTCAGATATTCCTCGCGACTACCGGCAAATCGGTATGGAGATGTCGGTAGCTTCAACTCCTCGGCAGCCAATCGGCGAATACCTTCCCGGTTCATCGTCAGATGCACCGCTCGCGCTGTTGGCACCACCCGATACCCTTCTTGCTCCAGCTTCACTAACTCTGCTGTCGCTATCGCTTCGATCTCCGGCACGATCAGGTCGGGTTTTTCGAGCTCAACAATTTCTCTTAACGCTGCCCCGTCTAACATATCAATGACATGACTGCGGTGTGCCACCTGCATAGCAGGCGCATTTGCATACCGATCGATGGCAATCACTTCTACGCCGAAACGTTGGAGCTCAATAACGACCTCTTTACCCAGCTCTCCTGAACCACAAAACAAAACCCGGGTGGCGTTCGGTGTCAGAGGGGTGCCGATACGAACGGCCTCATCAGTTACAGTCATCCCGTGTACTTCCTATGATTTAGATTTGAAACTTTTCTTCGCGCTCTGCAACGTTTTTGAGCACTTGGCGCCGCTCATCTTCTGTCATCGAGGTCCAACGCAGAATCTCGTCACCGGTTCGTTGACAGCCAATGCAAATATCTTCGTCGTTCAATGCACAGACTGACACACAGGGCGAACGCACCTTATCGCGAACCTTCATGACTGCAGGTCAACCTCTTTCAACTTGGTTAGATAACGCTGCGCGTTATGGACATAATGAAGAGCACTCATCTCCAACATCTTTTTCTGGTTGTCGGTCAGCTCCCGCCGAATCTTACCGGGCGAGCCTACTACCATGGAACCATCCGGAATTTCCATTCCTTCCGGTATCAAGGTGTTTGCGCCAATCAAACAGTGCTTGCCGATTTTGGCGCCATTCAGAACAACCGCATTAATACCAATAAGCGAGTAATCACCGATTTCACAACCGTGAAGCATCGCTTTGTGCCCCACTGTCACGCCACGCCCCAGCGTGAGCGGTATTCCCGGATCGGTATGCAGAACCGAACCATCCTGAACATTGGTTTCGGGGCCAATGGTGATCAACTCATTGTCTCCCCGCACCACCACGTTGAACCATACACTGGATTTTTCCATCAGCTTAACGCTGCCGATCACTGTGGCATTGCTAGCTACAAACTGCTCACCCCCGCAATACTCCGGCGTGCGTTCATCAAGACTGTAAAACATCACTTCCTCCATTGGGTTCAACGTGGCGGTTCAAGAATATCGATCCCCGCATCGTAAACAGTATTCAAGAAATCGACCAACACGATTGCCGAGAGCCCCCAGATCTGAAACCGCTCCCACTTGTAGCAAGGCACATACAACGTACTGTTCTGAAACCCGAGAGCATCGGTGCGCTCGCGCTTGTCTTCCAGAAAAAACTCAATAGGCACCCGAAAAATACTCTCTATTTCATCGGGGTTAGCCTCATAAGCATGTTCTTCTGGCACAACTCCCACGTACGGCGTGACAAGAATCCGGTGCAGGGATACCACCTGGCTCAGCGGTGCAATCACGTTAACCTGATCTGGCGGCAAACCGATTTCTTCATGAGCTTCTCTAAGGGCGGTGGCAGCCAGTGACGCATCTTCCGGATCGCGCTTGCCTCCCGGATAGGCTACCTGCCCTCGATGAGTTTTGAGATTTGCAGATCGCAGAGTAAAGATCATTTCGGGATTACTGACATTGTCAGTAATCGGAACCAGTATTCCTGCCTCGGGATAATCCAGGGTCAATTGCCTGGGCGCGTAATTCAGCAGCTTTTTCTGCAACAGGTCCTGCACTCTGCACTCCAACCAGATAACATCATTGAATGAGACACGAGCAGTCGCGATGGTTAAACTGACTACTATTGAACTCTCAGTATACGGGGAAAATGATGAAGTATTGCAGCACATGCGGCCAACAGGTTGAACAAAAGATTCCGGAAGGGGACAACCGCTACCGGTATGTGTGCGTTAGCTGCGAAACCATCCATTACCAGAACCCCAGAATCATAGCGGGCACCGTGCCCGTCTGGGACGGAAAGATTTTATTATGCCGGCGAGCGATAGAACCCCGATATGGTTACTGGACGTTACCCGCAGGATTTATGGAGAATGCGGAGACAACGATCGAAGCCGCCGCTCGGGAAACCCTGGAAGAAGCCCTGGCCAAGGTAACCATCGACGGCTTGTTCTCCATCATTGATGTTCCTCACATAAACCAGGTACATATGTTCTATCGCGCAACCTTGGTGGATGGGAGTTTCGGAGCGGGTGAAGAGTCGCTGGAAACCCGCCTGTTCGCCGCTGACGAAATCCCTTGGGAAGAAATTTCGTTCCCGACGGTAAAGCGGACGTTGGAGTTTTTCCTGTCAGAGATGCCATCAGGCAACTACGGCCTGCACGTGAGCGATATCCGCCCACCCAGCACCAGACGTGTCGGTCAGAACTGTTCCAGCCGCAGCACCTCGTAAGCCGGCTCCTCATACGGGTGGGCCCGCTTTAATGCGTCGATGGCCCCCTGTATCTTCGCCTCCGTACAAATCAGCTCTACCTTATACTCGTTAACCACTTCCAATTCGCCCGTCTGCCCCAGAAATGGGTCACTGCCTTCCAGCGGTCGAAACTGCCCCTGCCCCTTGCACTGCCACGCGCAATGTTCGTAATCGCCAATTTTACCCGCCCCGGCTTCGAAGAGTGCCTGCTTGGTAACGCTCAAGTGACTCTCTGGAACAAAGTAACAAAGTTTAAACATCGGTCACCTCAAATCGTACAAGTTTTGTTCAGATCGAGCATTTTCAGAGTTACCCACAATTTCTGTGGATAACTCTGTGCAAAGTATTAGGGAATCTACTCTAAACCCTTATGACTACTGGCCCCACCTTAAATTGACGAGAAATTCGCCCCTCAAACAAAATACAATAAATTCAAACAGTTACAAATAAAGCTCAAAAAGTGAACGCATATCCCTTTGTTTGTTCATAGTTCCACCAATCTAACCCCAAAATTGTGCATAAAAAACTTGGGTCAAGTCCTTGACTGCCGGTTTTTGCACAATTTCGCACAAAAATTAGTACATTTATCGCACGAACAAATACTTACCCCACAAAAAAACCGGCCGGGCAGCAACTTCCACTAAGAGGGAAGCTCTACCCGGCCGGCTTTGCGTTAACCGTAGCTGTTTATATCACCCCAGCCAACGCCTCGCATTTCGGAACATGCGAATCCACGGACCATCTTCCTGCCAATCATCTGGCCGCCACGAATGCTGGACCGCACGGAAGACACGCTCAGGATGTGGCATCATAATCGTCACGCGTCCATCGCGGTTTGTAACGCCGGTAATCCCACCTTCAGACCCGTTCGGGTTGTATGGGTAGCGGCTTGTTACTTCACCACGGTTGTCTACGTAACGCAGTGCTGCCAGCTTGTCCTCAACCAGTGCATCGGCACTATTGCCCGCCGCAAACTCGACACGGCCTTCACCGTGCGCGACGGCGATCGGCATACGGGATCCTGCCATGCCGTCCAGGAAGGCAGATGGAGACGGTGCAACTTCTACCATCACCAAACGTGCCTCGAACTGTTCGGACTGGTTCCGCACGAAGCGAGGCCAACCTTCACTACCGGGAATGAGCTCGTGCAGGTTAGACAACATCTGACAGCCGTTGCACACACCCAACGCCAAGGTGTCTTCACGGTTGAAGAAGCTGGCAAACTGGTCACGAACACGGTCGTTAAACAGAATCGACTTAGCCCAGCCTTCGCCGGCGCCGAGCACGTCGCCGTAGGAGAATCCACCACACGCCACCAGGCTCTGGAAGCTTTCCAGCGAGATTCGGCCCGACAGCAGATCACTCATGTGCACATCAACCGCCTCAAAGCCTGCGCGGTCAAATGCAGCGGCCATTTCAATCTGGCCGTTAACGCCCTGCTCCCGCAGAACCGCTACCTTTGGACGAGCACCCGAATTGATAAACGGCGCAGCAATGTCTTCGTTGATATCAAACGTCAGATCAACATTCAGGCCGGGATCTTCAGCATCCAGCAAGTTATCGAACTCTTCTTTGGCGCAATCCGCGTTGTCGCGCAAGGATTGAATCTGATAACTGGTTTCGGCCCACAAGCGCTGCAGATCGGCACGAGCTTCATCAACAATGCTTTCACCGGCAAAGGTCAGCTCAACGCGGTCAGAGTCGTTCAATGTCCCGATCACACCCGTGTGATCGCCAAGCCCTGCGGCGGAGAACTGCTGAAGCACAAATTCGGTGTCTTCACGACGAACCTGAACCACAGCACCCAACTCTTCGTTAAACAGCTCGCGAGCGAACTGAGAGCTGTCTTCTGCCAAACCGTCCAGCTTGACGCTGACACCGGTGCGCCCGGCAAAGCTCATCTCCGCCAAGGTCACGAACAAACCGCCATCAGACCGGTCGTGATAGGCCAGCAGCTTGCCGTCAGCGTTCAGCCCCTGAATCACAGCAAAGAACGCTTTGATGTCTTCCGGGTCATCCAGATCGGGGGCTACCGCGCCCACCTGGCTGTATACTTGCGCCAGCGCCGAGCCACCCAGGCGATTCTGGCCAGCGGCCAAATCAATCAGGATCAGATCTGTTTCACCTGCATCGGTGCGCAACTGTGGCGTCAGTGTACGAGCAACATCCGTGACCGGGGCGAAACCACTCACAATGAGTGACAACGGCGAGGTAACGCTCTTCTGTTCGCCGTTCTCTTCTTCCCATGTGGTCTTCATTGACATGGAGTCTTTGCCGACCGGGATGGTGATACCCAATGCCGGACACAGCTCCATGCCTACCGCTTTAACGGTTTCATACAGATTTTCATCTTCACCGGGATGCCCCGCCGCGGCCATCCAGTTAGCGGAAAGCCGGATATTGGAAAGCTTCTCAATCGGCGCAGCAGCCAGGTTGGTAATGGCTTCGCCCACCGCCATGCGGCCAGATGCAGGGGCGTCGATTACCGCCAACGGCGTACGCTCACCCATGGCCATCGCTTCACCGGCACGAACGTCGAAAGACGCGGCGGTCACGGCCACATCCGCCACAGGCACCTGCCAAGGCCCCACCATTTGATCACGCGCAACCAGCCCTGTGATCGTACGGTCACCGATGGTGATCAGGAAGCTCTTGGAACCGACTGACGGCAACCGCAACACACGGCGAATGGCATCCTGAATATCAATTTTCGAAGAATCGAAGATTGGCTTGGTGAAAGACGCGCGGGTCACACTACGGTGCATTCTCGGTGGCTTGCCGAACAACACGTCCATCGGCAGATCAACCGGCTTGTCGTTAAAGTACGAATCTGCCAGCTCAAGATGATGCTCTTCGGTTGCTTCGCCAATCACAGCGTATGGGCAACGTTCACGACGACACAGCGCATCAAAACGCTCGAGATCTTCCGGCGCTACCGCAAGTACGTAACGCTCCTGGGATTCGTTACTCCAGATTTCCAGAGGCGACATACCGGGTTCGTCGCTGGGAATGTCCCGCAACTCGAATTTACCGCCACGGCCGCCATCTTTAACCAACTCAGGCATGGCGTTCGACAAACCGCCAGCACCCACGTCGTGAATAAAGCAAATCGGGTTCTGCTCACCGAACTGCCAGCAACGGTCGATTACTTCCTGACAACGACGCTCCATTTCGGGGTTGTCCCGCTGGACAGAAGCGAAATCGAGGTTTTCGTTACTGGAACCGGAATCCATAGACGATGCAGCACCACCGCCAAGACCGATCAGCATGGACGGGCCACCCAAAACGATCAGTTTAGCACCGACCGGGATATTGCCCTTCTCCACATCCTCTTCACGGATGTTACCCATACCGCCTGCGATCATGATCGGCTTGTGATAACCGCGCACTTCTTCGCCTGCCGCGCCCGCGACTTTCTCCTCAAAGGTACGGAAATACCCAGTCAGGTTCGGGCGACCAAATTCGTTGTTGAATGCCGCGCCACCAATTGGACCTTCAATCATGATATCCAATGGCGAGGCAATACGGCTGGGTTTGCCGTAACCCAGTTCCCAAGGCTGTTCATCGCCGGGGATGTTCAGGTTGGATACGGTAAATCCTGACAGACCGGCTTTCGGCTTAGAGCCTCGGCCAGTAGCGCCTTCGTCGCGGATCTCACCACCGGAACCGGTCGCGGCACCGGCAAACGGAGCGATCGCTGTCGGGTGGTTGTGCGTTTCCACCTTCATCAGAATATGAACAGGCTCGCGGTTATAGCTGTACACGCCGGTACCGGGTGCCGGGTAAAAGCGCCCGGCTTCACTACCCACGATCACCGATGCGTTATCTTTATAAGCAGACAGAACACCTTCGCTGTTCATCTCGTAAGTGTTCTTGATCATCGCAAACAGGGATTTCTCCTGCGCCTCACCATCAATATCCCACGACGCGTTAAAGATCTTGTGGCGACAATGCTCTGAGTTCGCCTGAGCGAACATCATCAGTTCGACATCGGTCGGGTCACGCTCGAGCCTAATAAAAGACTCGACCAGATAATCGATTTCGTCATCAGCCAAAGCCAGTCCCAAGCGCGCATTGGCCTCAACCAACGCTGCGCGGCCACCGGAAACAATCGGAACCCGACCCAAACGCCGTGGCTCTTCATTGCTGAACAACAACTCGGCTCCACCCATTTCGTGGAACACTTTCTGTGTCATGCGGTCATGCAGCAGTGCCGCGATTTTTTCCCGCTGCTCCAACCCCAGCTTTTGACTGGAGCGGACGTAATAGGCAATGCCCCGCTCGATTCTGCGAATCTGTCGCAGGCCGCAGTTACGGGCAATATCGGTCGCTTTACTGGACCAGGGAGACAGAGTGCCGGGGCGAGGAACCACGAGGAACAAAACTCCATCCTGCGCTTCTACTTCAACACTGGGCCCATAGGTAAGCAGCCGGTCCAGAATCGCCTGTTCGGTATCGGACAGGTCGTCATCTAGATCCACAAAGTGCATAAACTCAGCATAAACATGCTCTACATCAGGAACCATGTCCTGAATGCGAGAGTGCAGTTTGCGGGAACGAAAGGGCGAGAGCGCTGGCGCGCCGCGAAGTTCAAGCATGATATCAACCTGTATCGCGCGAAGAATCGGGGGACGTCTTTCTGAAAGGCGGCAATGATACTTGAAACTGGCCCAAGGATACAGGGTAAGCTGAAGCCTTTCGCAGGTGTATAATTGAACCGCTATTACTAACTTGAGTGTCCGCGCCGATTGACCGCAGAGGCGCAAGACGAGATGATCACTTATATGCACGGATTGCATGAGGCATCAAACAACAGGCAAGTGGCTTAAGTCACGCAGTTACCTGAACATTGGGCTTTGCGGAGCGCATGGATTTGTCAGACATCATCAAAAAGTTTTACGGTAGTCGTGCTGCAATCGCGCTGGCTTTGGCCACTGTATTGGCCACCAGCGGATGCTCTCAACCCAGCACCCTGCAAGAAGTTAAGAACGAAGGTGTCTTACACGTAATTACCCGTACAGCACCATCTGTTTATTACGAAGACGAGGGTGGCGCTACCGGTTACGACTACGAACTCGCGCGCCGGTTCGCCGATGAGCTGGGTGTCGAACTGAGAGTTCGTGTCGCAAAAGACAACTCCGAAATTCTCTCTGTCCTGAGGCGCAACTACGCTCATATTGGATTGGCCGGGCTGGTCAATCGGCCCGATTTTGCTGCTGAATTCCACCCCGTTCCAACGGGCATCAACGCGCAATCCATTGTGGTCTACCACCGCGATCACCCGGCACCCGATTCCATTGCCGAGTTATCTGGCCAGACGCTCCATTTACTTGCCGACAGCAACCACGAGTATGTCATCGAGGTTGCCGCAGGCGATCTGGGCCCGCAAACCCGCATTCACCCGGGGCTTGATGCAGAAGGGTTACTGGAAAAGGTAAATAAGGGTGAGCTTCCCTATGCGGTCATATCCTCGAACGAACTCGACCTCAACCACGTGTTCTTCCCGATGGTCAAAGAAGCCTTTGCCCTGAACGATCCGCAAGAACTCGTCTGGCTGTTCCCGCCCCAACAAGACGAGACGCTGGCCAATGCCGCCCGGTTGTTTATGGAACGCGCCAATGAAGACGGCTCCAAGGCCCAGTTGGCAGAACGGTTCTACGGACATTTGGACCGACTGAACTATGTCGGTGCCCGCACCTTCATGCACCACTTGGAAAACCGGCTGCCACGATACCAAGGACTTTTTGAAAGCCACGCCAAAGATATCGGCATGGACTGGCGGCTTCTTGCTGCCATCGGTTATCAGGAATCCCACTGGAGGCCCAATGCGGTTTCGCCTACCGGCGTTCGCGGCCTGATGATGCTCACCAGAACCACCGCGAAATACATCGGCATCAACAATCGTCTCGATGCCGAAGAGAGCATCAAAGGCGGCGCTCGTTACTTCCGCATGGTGCACGACCGCATCCCCGAGCGCATCCCGGAACCAGACCGCACATGGTTCGCTCTGGCTTCCTACAACGTTGGTTATGGTCATCTGGAAGATGCCCGAAGGCTAACCGAATCAGCTGGCCGAAACCCGGATCGCTGGATGGACGTAAAAGAATTTCTGCCACTACTGGCCAAGAAAGAGTGGTATTCGAAAACCCGTTTTGGCTATGCCCGGGGGCACGAACCCGTCACCTATGTGCAGAACATTCGGCGCTATTACGACGTACTGGCACGTGTTCCAGCGCTCGACAATGCGACCCCCGCTCCGGCGGAGCCGCCACCCACTCTGGGTAACGGCAGCCAACTGACGAATGCTGAAGGCTCCAAGCCAACCTCATCTGACAAGCGGGAAGATCTAAGAGCAGCGCTGCCTCCCGAGCTCAGCGTGATACCGCCCACGCTTTAAACATCATCGCCTCCCCAAAGCTGCTCGGCATCTTCGAGCTTAAGCGCCCTTTCCACCTGTGCGGACGAAAAACCACGGCGCGCCAGAAACCTGGCCTGTCGGAGTTTCTCAGCCAGATCGTCACTCAAACGACCAAGCCCGAAACGCTTTTCACGCAGTTCCGCAGCCACCCTGACCCAATCGACATCGCGCTTTTCCTCCAGACACTCCGGGCGAAAATGAACCCCCCTTTGCTGCAGCTCCGACATAATGCGCACCGGGCCGTAGCCGGCATCGATGCGCTGGCGACTGTAAACATCAGCAAAACGGCAATCATCCAACCAGCCTTCTTCTTCGTATTCATCAAGCACCGAGTCGATCACCGGTTGCTCGATTTTCCGTTGGCGCAACTTTAGCGAAAGTTCCTGGCGGCTGTGCTCCCGGCGGGCCAGCAAGCGCAACGCTACCGAACGGGCTTTATACTCCGGATCATCGTGTTTTGAATCTTTTCCCATATAGCCCCTTCCCGCATGCGCCAGCGAAACGCTAGACTAGCGCCCGATGTTACAACTATCCGGCACGCAACTCATGCCGATGGCCGGTGGTACGCACTCTGCCACCACCGCAGACTGGTCTCAATCCCGAAGGATACCTTGTTATGGCTGCATTTATTCAGAAACTGTTCAAGTCCCGCAAAACCAAAGCGACCTCCAGTTCCAATCCTCAGGTTAAACCTGACGCCAAACAGCCGGCCGAGGTAGATCAACGCAACGAGCTTCGGGAAGCTCAGCAACAACAACTTGCAAACAACCCTGAGCAATCTGCGCTGGCAACGCTTGCGACCGAGGGAGTTACCGCCTCCATCAGGCTTGAAGCAGCTCAAAAACTGGAAGACGAAGAGTTGCTTCAACAGGTACAGAAGAACTCTAAAGGTCGGGACAAAAGCGTTTACCAGACCGTTCGGCAATCACTTCAGCGTTTGCGGGAAGAACAAGCCCGGGAAGCGGCCATCCGCCAGCGAGTCAGTGAACTGGTCGCGCAAGCCAAAGATCAGGCCAGCAGCGAAAACACCAAGCTGTTCAAGGCCCGGCTCGACGCGCTGCAAGACCAGTGGCAGGCGGTAAAAAACGAAGCCAGCTCAGAGCAGTCTCAACAGTTTCTGGAAGCGGTGCACGAATGCCAGAAGCGCTTGCAACTGATTGACCAAGCACAGCAGGAAGAAGCTCGCCAGCAAGAACAAGCGCGCCAGCGTAACGAAACCCTCGATCTGCTGAAAAATACCCTCGCAGATATGAAGCAGCAAAGTGCGAGCGATCTGCCGTCCCCGTCATCGCTTGACGCACTCCAGAAAACACAAGAAAACCGTTGGCTGGAAGCAACCCGAGACACCGCCGTAGATAAACACGAACAAAAAGCCTACGAACAGCAGATGCAGACGCTTCGCAGCTACCTGAACGCCGTTCGCTGGCTGGCACAGGAAAAGGAAACACTTGATACGCTGGCACAAGCTGCCGAAACGGGCGGCGCTACAGACGAGCAACGAGCGCAAGCAACCGAACTGTTGCAACAACTAGAATGGCCGACCGACCTGCCACAACCCTCGACTTTGGCACAAGTTCGTAAGCTCACCGGCAAACGTCAGGCGCCAAAGCAAAACGATGGCCAGCGTGAAAAACAACAAGAGTTTGCGAACAAGCTAAAAGCCACACTGCCTGAGCTGGAAGCGGCTCTCGAGGCTCGTCAGTTCAAAGAATCCAAGCAGTTATTCAAAACCGCTCAAAACCTGTTTCAGCAGCTGGATCACGCTCATCGGAAAGGCCTGCAAGCGCGCATGCAGTTGTTAACCGGCCAGTTCCGCGAACTGAGCGACTGGCAAGGCTTTGCAACCGAGCCCAAGCAAATCACCCTGTGCGAGCAGATGGAATACCTTGCCGAGCAGCCCATGGACCCGGAAGCCAAAGCAGAGCGGATCAAAGAACTGCAAGGCGAATGGCGGAACCTGGGCGGCTCATCCGACCGAACCCTTTGGACCCGGTTCAAAGCCGCGTCCGATCAAGCATTCGAGCCCTGCAAGGCTTACTTTGAAGCCAAATCCGATCTGAAACAGGCGAATCTGGATAAACGTAAAGCGATCTGCGATGAACTGACCAACTTCCTCGATAACGCCGATTGGGCATCCATTGACTGGAAAGCCATCGAACGTATCTACCAAACCGCAAGACAGGAATGGAAAGAAGCCTGGCCGGTAGACTTCCGGAACAACCGGTCGGTGCAAAAACAGTTCGATGAACTGCTGAAACGATTGGAGCAACCGCTGGATGAAGAGCGCAAAAAGAACGAGGCCCTGAAGCAATCGATTGTAGAGCGGGCCCAAGCACTGATTGACCATGAGCCTTTGCAAGACGCTATGGAACAAGCCAAATCCCTGCAAGCCGAGTGGACCGGCATTGGCATCACACGGCACCGCGAAGACCGCAAAATGTGGCAGGCATTCCGTAAAGCCTGCGATCAGATTTTCGCCCGTCGTGATGCTCAACGCACGGAACAGCAACAAGCCAGCCAGTTGGCCGACCAAGCCGCTCAGGCAGTCTTGAGCAAATTCGAGAGCATTGATGTCGATACGGATGAAACGCTCCTGAACGAAGCGCGCCAAGCGATCCAGCCACTGTCAGGCGAACCCTTGTCTCCCGCTGTGAAAGAGCAAGTACAGCAGCTCAGACAAAAGCTCAACCGGGCTGAGGAGCTGAAGAAATTCCAGCAAACAGTAGCGGATTGGCAAGCGCTCATCAGCGACAAGGTTGAGCAGAAACTGTCAGACGAAGCCGCACCAAAACACTGGCTCAATCTGGCCAAAACCGCCGGCCCGATAAACGGCCGTGACTTGGCGATCCGAGCAGAGATACTGACCGGGACGCCAACTCCTGACCAGGACCAGCCGCGCCGCATGGAAATTCAGGTACAGCGCCTGAGCGATGGTATGGGAAGCACCGACAACGCGTCTCCCACCCAAGAACTGGAGAAGCTGGTCGCACTTTGGTGCCTGCACCCGGAAGTCAAGGATACATCCCAGGAAAATGCTGAACGCTTGAATCAGGCCCTGACCAGCCTGACACAAACCAGCTGACCTCCCTCACCCACCTCTCTTCAAGATCCCTGAACGGCAACCCCGGTCAGGGATCTTTTGTTTCTGTGGAAAGCCTCCTCCTGAGCAAATAGGCCAACGGGATTGGCAGGCGCTGTCATTACTCCTGCCGCACCAGAACCGCTATGGTTAGATAACTGATGTATTCCACAAAACAACGAACAGAGGAACGAGCATGTCCACCGAGGCGTATATCTTTGATGCAGTCCGAACCCCACGCGGACGCGGCAAGAAAGACGGTTCACTGCACAGCGTCAAACCCATCACCCTGCTAGGTTCGATACTTGAAGCCCTCCGGGAGCGCAACCAACTGGATACCGCGCACGTTGATGACATTGTCATGGGCTGTGTGACCGCCGTCGGTGATCAAGGTGCCGACATAGCCAAAACCGCCGCGCTTGCCATTGGCTGGGATGAGAAAGTCGCCGGTGTCACCCTCAACCGTTTCTGCGCCTCTGGCCTGGAGGCGGTAAACCTCGCCGCCATGAAAGTGCGTTCGGGATGGGAAGATCTTGTGGTTGCCGGCGGTGTTGAGGCCATGTCTCGCGTACCGATGGGCTCTGACGGCGGCGCATGGGCAACTGACCCCGCCACCAACCTCGAAACCGGCTTCATGCCACAAGGCATCGGCGCTGATTTGATTGCCACCCTTGAAGGTTTCAGCCGAACCGATGTCGATAATTTTGCGGTTCGGTCACAACAGAAAGCCGCGAACGCTTGGGCAAACGGTTATTTTGCAAAATCCATCGTGCCGGTGACCGACCAGAATGGCGTGCCTATTCTGGATCACGACGAATTCATTCGCAGCAACACAACCGTCGAGTCTTTGTCCGGCCTCAAACCGTCTTTCCAGATGATGGGCGAGATGGGCTTCGACAGCGTTGCCCGCGAAAAATACCACTACGTTGAGAAGATCAACCACGTTCACCACGCCGGTAACTCGTCAGGTATTGTCGATGGTGCAACGGCGATGCTGATCGGTAGTGAAACCAAAGGCAAAGAGCTCGGTCTTAAGCCGCGAGCCCGCATTGTCGCCACAGCAGTTACCAGCACCGACCCAACCATCATGCTGACCGGCCCGGCACCGGCTGCGCGCAAAGCACTGGAAAAAGCCGGCCTGTCCATCGACGACATTGACCTGTTTGAAGTAAACGAAGCCTTTGCCTCCGTCGTCATGCGCTTCCAGAAGGAACTGTCCGTTCCGGACGAGAAAGTGAACGTAAATGGCGGCGCCATCGCCATGGGCCACCCACTGGGCGCCACCGGCGCCATGATACTCGGCACCCTGCTCGATGAGCTTGAACGCCGCGAACTCCGCTACGGTCTGGCCACACTGTGTGTCGGCGGCGGCATGGGTATTGCCACCATCATCGAACGCGTTTGAACCCACTTTCAAAATAAGGAACAGACCATGACAGCTATTAAGTACGACCTGGGTTCAGACCAGATTCTCACCCTGACCATTGACATGCCGGACCAGTCGGCCAACACCATGAACCGCGAATTCCGGACGGCTCTGACCGAAACGGCCACCAAGGTGCAGGCAGATCTGGACAATATCAAAGGCATCATCATCGCGTCCGCCAAGAAAACCTTCTTTGCCGGCGGCGACCTGAATGAAATTCACCAAGTCACCCGTGAACAAGCCAAAGAATTCGAAGACATGGTGGATGGATTGAAAGCCAACATGCGAATTCTGGAAACCTGCGGCAAACCTGTGGTTGCGGCCATTCACGGCTCGGCTTTAGGTGGCGGTTTGGAAATCGCACTGGCCAGCCATCACCGAGTTGTTCTGGACAACGACAGCATCCAGCTGGGCTTGCCGGAAGTCAGCCTCGGCTTGCTTCCCGGCGGTGGCGGCACTCAACGTCTGCCGCGAATGATCGGTTTGGAAGCCTCTTTCCCGCTGCTCATGGAAGGCAAAAAATTGTCCCCGAAAGCGGCCCTGAAAGCCGGCATTATCGATGAGTTGGCCAGCTCGCCCGAGGAACTGCTCAGCAAAGCACGAGCCTTTATTGAAGCCAACCCCAAGTGCGAACAGCCGTGGGACAAAAAAGGCTTCAAAATGCCCGGCGGTGCGCCGAGTCACCCGGCAATGGCTCAGAAACTTTCTATCGCCCCTGCCATGCTGCGAGAGAAAACCAAAGGCTGCTACCCCGCACCAGAGCGGATTTTGGCCGCCGCGGTGGAAGGTGCTCAGGTGGACTTCGACAGCGGTAGCCTGATCGAAACCCGTTACTTCGCCGAACTGGTCACCGGCCAAGTCGCCAAAAACATGACAAACACCTTCTGGTTCCAGCTGAACGCCATCAAAGCAGGCGGCAGCCGTCCGGCGGGTATCGACAAGGCCTCCTTCAAAAAAGTCGGGGTGCTGGGTGCGGGCATGATGGGTGCAGGCATTGCTTATTCCACAGCAATCCGCGGCATCGATGTGGTGCTGAAAGACGTGTCATCGGAAAACGCCGAGAAAGGCAAAAGCTATTCCGAAAAACTACTGGCCAAGAAAGTCAGCCGTGGCCGGATGACCGAAGCCGAAAAAGAAGCCATCTTGAGTCGCATCACTGCGACCGCATCAGCAGATGATCTGGAGAACTGTGATCTCATCATCGAAGCCGTCTTTGAAGACAGCGACTTGAAAGCCAAAGTCACCCAAGAAGCCGAGCCTAAAATGGCCGCTAACGGCATCTTCGCGTCCAACACCTCGACCATTCCCATCACCCAGTTGGCGGAAGCTTCTGACAAGCCAGATCATTTCATCGGCCTGCACTTCTTCTCACCGGTGGACAAGATGCAACTGGTGGAAATCATTGTGGGCGAGAAAACTTCCGATGAAACCCTGGCCCGTGCGTTTGACTACGTCCAGCAAATTGGCAAAACGCCCATCGTCGTTAACGACAGTCGCGGATTCTTTACTTCACGGGTGTTCGGCACTTTTGTAAATGAAGGCATCGGCATGCACTCGGAAGGCATTCATCCCGCCAGCATCGAAAACGCAGGACTGTTGGCCGGCATGCCGGTTGGCCCTCTGACGATTTCTGACGAGGTGAGCCTGACGCTGTTACAACACGTGCGCGCCGAAGCACAGAAAGATGCAGCAGCTGCCGGCCGAACCTGGCAGCCACATCCGGCTGAAGCCATCGTCGATGCCATGGTGGATACCCACGGCCGCAAAGGCAAAGCCGCCGGTGCCGGCTTCTATGAATACCCTGAGAAAGGCAAGAAACACCTTTGGCCAGAACTTGAAAACCTGTATGTCGACCAAGACGAGGCACGCAAGGTGAAGCTGCAGGATCTGAAAGACCGCATTCTGTTCATCCAAGCGATTGAAACCATCCGCTGTCTGGAAGAAGGCGTTCTCCGCACGGTAGCAGACGCCAACATAGGCAGTATCTTCGGGATCGGATACGCCCCCTGGACCGGTGGCGCTATTCAGTTCGTGAACCAGTACGGCGTGCGCAGGTTCGCAGAACGCGCGCAAGAACTGACCGACCAATACGGCGAACGGTTCACGCCCCCCGCACTCCTGCTCGAAAAAGCGGAGAAAAACGAAACCTTCGCTTAACAGCCCTTGCCGACCGGAGCCCTCTGCTCCGGTCGGTTTCTTCTGCACGGGTATTCCCCCAGCCGCATTTATCCCGCAATACTGCAATCTATATGGACATATTGTCACTAAGCGCCGTACCTAACCTATGGCAACGGGTGTGGCAGTTGCCTACAATAAATTAACTAGTCACGGGTAGATAACACTGTCAGTAGACTCGGCAGAAATAAAACAACCCAGTATCGCCAGGTATGCTTATATGACCATTGCGGAAAAAGCCATTACGCGTAACCCCCGGTCCTCTTTTCTGAAAAGTGCGGGACTGAGCGCCGCGTTAGGCCTTGCTTTGCTTGTACCCGGTTTGTCCGGACTACACGCAAAGATTGAAGAACCAGCTAACTATCAACCGGTTTCCCCGACCATCGATCAGGCCCGGGCTAACATTTTGATTGCCCGTCAGCTGCAGTTCACCCATTTCCGCGACCTCGGCATCAGCGATGAACTCTCCGGCGATGTCTTTGATGCCTACCTCAACTACCTCGACAGCCAGCGCGTTTACCTGACCCAGCAAGACATCGATGCGTTAAGCAAAGTAAAAGGTCGTTTGGGTTCCGCGTTAAAAACCGGCCAACTGCAACCAGGTTTCGACATCTACAACCTGGTTCAGCAGCGCATTATCGAGCGCCTGAAATTTGCCAAAGAGATTATCAGCGCCGGCGTCTCCGAACTGGATTTCAGTGCCAGCGAAAAGATTCGTGTTGATCGCTCAGAAGCGCCATGGGAAGCCGACAAAGCAGCCTTGGACAAACTCTGGATTAAACGCATCAAAAACGCCGTTTTGGCGCAGCGTTTAAACGGTGCCGACGACGAAGCGATTGAAGAAACTCTCATGCGCCGGTACGAAGGCCAACTCAAGCGCGCTTATCAGGCGCGCAGCGAAGATGCGTTTCAGGCCTACATGAATGCCTTTACCGGCATGTGGGACCCGCACACCTCGTACTTTTCACCCCGTACGTCAGAAAACTTCAATATCAATATGAGCCTGTCGCTGGAGGGAATTGGCGCGGTTCTTCAATCCGATAACGAATACACCAAAGTGGTTCGACTGGTTCCCGGTGGCCCTGCGTCCAAGCAAGGCCAATTGCAGCCCGCAGACCGCATTGTTTCCGTCGCACAGGAAAACAAAAAGCCTGTCAACGTCATCGGCTGGCGCCTCGATGAGGTTGTTGACCTTATCCGTGGCCCACGAAACTCTATCGTTACGCTGGAGGTCATTCCGGCAAATGCCTCGGATGAAACCATCACTCGCAGCATTGCCATCAGTCGGGATGAAGTAAAGCTGGAAGAGCAAAGTGCCAGTAAAGACATCATCCAACTCGATCGCAGCGGCACCACTTATAACATCGGGGTAATCACCATCCCGACCTTCTACGCCGACTTCCAGGCCATGCAAGCAGGCGATCCAAACTACAAAAGCACCACCCGAGACGTTCGCAAGCTGATTGACGAACTCAAGAAAGACGGTGTTGATGGCATCGTGATGGACCTGCGAAATAATGGCGGCGGTGCGTTGCACGAAGCCAACGACCTTGTAGGTCTGTTTATTGATAAAGGCCCCACGGTACAAATCCGCAACGCCAACAACGATGTGCAAGTACTGGATGACAGAGATCCCACGGTCGCCTACGACGGCCCATTGGTGGTGCTGGTCAACCGCATGAGTGCGTCGGCATCTGAAATTTTTGCAGGTGCCATCCAGGATTATGGCCGCGGTCTGGTGGTGGGTTCTCAAACCTTCGGCAAGGGTACCGTTCAGGCGGTTCGACCTCTAAACCACGGCCAGCTCAAAATCACACAATCCAAATTCTATCGGGTGTCTGGCGGCTCAACCCAGCACAAGGGCGTGATTCCGGACATCGAAATACCTTCTCGCATCGATAAAACGAGAATCGGTGAAGACGCCCTCGACCACGCACTACCCTGGGACCAGATTGAAGCTGTTCCGCACACTCGCTACTTCGACTTCAGCGGCGTGATTGATGAACTCCGCACCCGGCACGACGATCGGTTTAACACCAATCCGGAGTTCAGCCTGCTGCAGAAGGAAATCGATTTCCTGACCCAGCAGCGCCAGATTGACTACGTCAGCCTCAACATTGACGAACGAACAGCGCACCACAACCAAATCGAAAGCACGCGCCTCACCATCGCCAACGCACGTCGCGAACTTCGCGGGGAAGCGCCCTTCGAAACACTGGACGAGCTGGAAGAATGGCAAGATGCGCAAGTTGCTGACCCCGACAAAACCGATGACGAACTGGACTTCGTGATTCGCGAAGGTGGGCACATCATGGCTGACTTGCTTGAGCTGGACCAGCGCATGGCTTCCATCCTTACGCCCACCCAGTTTGCCGCCAAAACCGAGGTGCCCTGACCCTATGGCTGACAAGGCGCCTTCCGAAGGCCAGAAAGAGAATAATAAGAAGGCTCAGGTATTCCAGAGCATGTTATTGGATGCTCTGCACGCGATGCGCTCTATGGAAGAAGCCGAGAGCATGGCACCAGCTCCCGATGCGCGCACCAAATCCTCTGACCGGATTTTGGATCGCATCGTTGGTTTTACCGGCTCGGCCCTTAAACTCGGCGCTCGGGCAACCGATACATCCCTGAAAGTGGGCCGGGTACTGGTCAATTCTCAGGACCAGCTCAGGGCCATGCTGGCCACTGGCCAATCCCTAAAAGACATTCGGGAAGTAGCCGGGCTGACACTATCCGAAATGAGTGACGCACTGAATCTTAAAGACAAGTCTCTGCTGGAAGCCATCGAGAACGGCACTGCCACCCTGTCCTTCGAGCTGATCTTGCGGTTTGCGGCCTTGGTTGCCCGCAACGATCCCATCCCGTTCATCATGCGTACCACCCGGAACTACAACCCCGAGGTCTGGCAGATATTGAACGATTGGGGAATTGGCCGCATTCCCCTACAGTTCGAACGGGAACGGGAATTCATCAATATTTTCCGTTGTCACGACAACGCCCGAAACCTGTCGGATGAAGGTTTCAGAAAGGTTCTGGAATTCACCCGCAACAGTTTTGAAATGTCGATGCATTTCGTCGAGCAGCAAGAAATGGAAGTAGCGGAGCTAAAAGCTGGTCTTCAGCCCCGAAATCCCGATAACTCCGAGCCGTCGTCAGGTAAATAACGCTTTCATACCGGCAACATCCGGCTTAAGAACCGCCCCCTTTTCCGTCACAATCGCGTCAATCAGGCTGGCCGGTGTCACATCAAACACCGGGTTGAACACATCCACTCCGGCTGGCGCTAGCGGAATCCCGCGAATTTCCCGCACTTCTGTACCTTCGCGTTCTTCAATCGG
>Ga0098062_1000503_pt1 | contig 20519 bp, 19 predicted proteins | sample 23_taG_FD_81592 | JGI IMG/M metagenome (GOLD analysis project Ga0098062, IMG submission 81592) | Marine viral communities from Cariaco Basin, Caribbean Sea - 23_WHOI_OMZ | ecosystem: Environmental > Aquatic > Marine > Oceanic | place: Caribbean Sea: Cariaco Basin | collected 2014-11-11 | reverse complement strand
TGCGATGGCCTCACCGGCCCGAACGGCTTCATTGGTTTCTTCGACCTGAGCCCGAAAACTTTCGATGACTTCCTGAATCTTCACCGTAGACTCTCGCGTGCGCTGCGCCAGCGAACGTACTTCGTCGGCCACCACGGCGAAGCCACGCCCTTGTTCTCCGGCTCGTGCCGCTTCAATCGCCGCATTGAGCGCCAACAGATTGGTTTGATCGGCGATGTCTGAAATCAAATTGGCAGCTTCTCCAATGGTTTGAGTGGACTCGCCCAAACGACTAACAGAGGCGCCAATACTGCCGACCCGATCAACTAATTGCTCGATAGCCGCCAGAGCTTCGGTACTGCGCGCACTGCCGTCATGGGCCAGACGATGCGCCTGCTCGGCTTCTTGGGCATTGTCGTTGACGGCCGAAGCCACTTCCTGAATGGAGGCGGTCATTTCGTTGATCGCTGACGCCGTCTGATCCGTTTCAGCGCGTTGACGAGCGATGGCCGCGGCGCCGTCCGTAATAAAGGTGTGTGATGCCTGCGCCTGAGCATTCAAATACTCAGCCTGATCATCAATTCTGGCCAGTGCCGTCCGCAAACGCGCTTCTTCGCTCACCAACACCAAAGCCAGCCTCGAAAAAAGTCCTTGTTCGTTGGAGTAAGTCTGAGCAATCAACGGATCCTGAAAGGCATCTTTTCGAAGGCCCAGGATATTTTTCAAACGTTTCGTCACCGACCCATACATCCAGGCAGCGGCCAAACCGTGACCCAGCGTTGCAACCACTGCAGCCCATGCAGGTGAAGTCAGCTGCAAAGCCAGCAACGTAAGCACCAGCGAGACAATGAACGGAGCGCCTGAGCGCAGCGTAGACATTATGCGGCTGATACGCGCCGATGGCATCTGGCCTGCCGAAAGCCGTGAATACAGTTTTTGAGTCCGCTCAACCTGTTCCCGAGTGGTGGCGACACGCACCGATTCATAGCCGACCTTTTCGCCCGCTTCCCAGATAGGGGTGACGTAAGCACTGACCCAATAGTAACCACCACACTTGGTGCGATTTTTTACAACGCCCATCCAGGCTTTACCTTCCTTCAGGTAACTCCACATATTGGCAAACGTCGCTTCCGGCATGTCAGGGTGGCGAATCAAGTTATGTGGCTGGCCAATCAACTCGTCACGGGGGTAGCCGCTGATGGTTTCGAAATCATCGTTGCAGTAGGTGATCACGCCCCTGAGATTGGTGGCACTGATCAGACGCATTCCGTCGGCCACCTCTATTTCTTTATCAGTGACCGGTAGATTTTTACGCATAATAAAAGGAACCCCGAGATTTCGTAGATATGCTGCTAGCATAGCAGCCGCTGCGTGACGGCGAGGAAAGCCCTCGTTTTTCAGACATTAACTGGCCAACTGCATTCGCGCACGAGGGTGGTACCTTGCGTTCACCCAAAGTGAAAACGCAATTACAACGCCACCGAGTGCTAAACGAGCAAGATCCGCGTCGCGATTCCAGATCAATAAATTGACCAGCAACCCCGCGGGCACCAACACGTTGTTCATGACCGCCAACGTGCCAGCGTCTACCTCGCAAGCCCCGCGATTCCACAGATACAGGCCCAGACCGGATGCCGCCAGCCCCAACCAGGCAAGAATGCTCCATTGCAACGCAGTGGCCGGTAATTTGTCCGGGTTGCCAAAAATCAGGAACGACGGCAACGCAATGACCAGCGCGCCGAAAAAGAAGTAGCCAAAGGTGCGATAGCCCGGAAGATCCAACGTGTACTTGCGCATTACGTGTTTATAGCCGACCTGACCAGCCGCGAATGCGATGTTGGCCACCTGGAGCAACAAGAAGCCGGTAAGGAAGTCCTCACTCAGTCCATCGTAACGAATAATCCCGGCCCCCAGCGTGGCCACGCCCGCAGCCAACAAGGCAACCGGCGAGAAACGTCGGAAAAATGCATCGTCGATTAACGTGACGTACAAAGGCGTGAAGATGGTAAACAACAGAACTTCAGGCACAGATAGATAAGCAAACGACCGATACAGGCAAACGTAGGTGATGCCGAACTGCAACATGCCGGTCGCCATAATGCTCAGCTTCATACCGTTCGGCACACCGCGCCAACGGGTAAACGGCAAAAACACCAGAGAAGCCAACAGTACCCGGCTCAATACGGCAAAATCACTATCCACTTGTCCCGCAAGAAACTCGCCGATCAAACTAAACGAAAAGGCCCACAGGACCGTTACCAGAATCAAAAAAAACATATCGCGATACCTTAGAAGATCCGGGGCGGTACTTTACTCGTTTTAACCGCGTCCTGCAGCGTCCCAGACGGTGCAACTCCCTATACGCGCCGTTCGCGTGAATGCAGTAAGATTAGCCTTTGTTTTGGAACTTCCCGTTCTCACATTCCTGCAGCCAAAGCCCCAAGCATCATGGACGAGACTCACCAGCCGTTACCCGAAATCCGACAACCTTTAGTGAGCCGCACACTTACCGAATGGAAAACCCTGGCGTTGCTCGGTGGGCCCATCCTGATCGCGCAAGTGGCACAAATGGCTAACGGCGTCATCGACACCGTCATGGCAGGCCACGCCAGTGCTCAAGACTTGGCGGCCGTTGGTATCGGAAGCAGCCTATGGATGCCGTTGTTCTTGTTTTTCATGGGTTTGCTAGGCGCCCTACAGCCGATCATCTCCGGCTACAACGGTGCCCGTACCACCAGTAAAATCATGCCTGCAACCTGGCAAGGCATTTACATTGCATTGGGCGGCACCGTCATCATGGCGTTGCTTCTGACCAACGTGCATCCAGTTCTTGCCTTACTGAAAATGGATACCGATACGGCACTCATCACCCAAGGTTATCTGAATGCTTTTGCCTGGGGCATTCCAGCCATGCTGCTGATGAATGCGCTGCGAGGGCTCACGGACGGCTTGGGCCACACTCGGGTAATCATGATGTTCTCGGTGCTCAGCACCCTGATTAACCTGCCGCTTAATTACATTTTCATCTACGGCAAGCTTGGGCTCCCCGCCATGGGCGGTGTGGGTTGTGGCTGGGCCACTTCTTTATCAAACGGCATCGCGGCCATTGCTTTGCTGATCTACCTGAATCGCAGCAAAACCTTCAAACAGTTTCACCTATTGGCGGAACGGGTTAAGCCCAATATGGCGGGCATTCGTTACATTCTAAAGCTTGGCGTGCCTATCGGCTTTACCATCTTTGTCGAAGCCAGCATGTTTTCCGTCATCGCGCTGTTTCTGGCACCGCTGGGGCCTGTGATCGTCGCCGGCCACCAAATTGCCCTGAACGTTGTGTCGCTGCTGTTCATGCTACCGCTGAGCATCGGCATGGCCCTCACCTTAAGGGTGAGCTTCTTGATTGGCGCCAGGGCACCGGACAGCGCCCGGCTGATCTCGCGCAGTTCGCTGCTACTGGCTTCGGCCGTCGCTTTGGTGTTTGCAACATTGCTGTTCGTTTTTTCCGGCTCTATTGCGGCGCTTTATACCAACGACCCACAGGTACAAGCGGTGACCATTCGATTACTTTCGTTTGCCGCCATGTTCCAGATTGCTGACGTCATTCAGGTTACCTGCATCAGTGCTTTGAGGGGCTACAAAGACACCCGCGTGCCCATGCTGATCATGCTGTTTTCGTTTTGGGTGGTAGGGTTGCCGCTGGGATATGTGTTGACGTTTACCGACTGGATCGCACCTTCGCTTGGCGCTGCAGGGTTCTGGGTAGGTCTTACCGCCGGTTTAACGTCCGCCAGCGTATTCCTTGGATGGCGTTTGTTCCGCTATCAACCCAAGGCGGAGCCCGATGAATAACTGAGGAAAACGTAGCGGTAGCAGCGAATTTCTTCAGAATTCATCGCCATAGACCACCCTGTCACGACCGGATTCTTTCGCCCGATAGAGCGCGTGATCGGCTCTCGACAACCAGCTTGCGACACTCTCACCATGCCGCAACATGGCCACTCCAAAGGACGAGGTGACCGGGCCTCCTGGCCCTTTCAGCGACTTTCGTAATCCTTGCTGTAGATTAGAAACCACGATTTTCAGGTTGGTTTCATCCACACCGGGAAACAACACCACAAACTCTTCCCCGCCAAACCGGAACAGCTGGTCCGTTCGGCGGGTATTTTCCTCAATCAAACCGACCAAATCACGCAGAACGTTATCACCGACACCGTGACCATACTCGTCGTTAATTTTCTTGAAGTAATCAATATCCAGAATCACCAGTGCATAAGACAATCCGGTGCGCTCAGCATTGGCCGCCGCCAAATCCAGCTCCTGATCCATTGACCGGCGATTTTTCACGCCGGTCAATGGATCAATCGTCGCTAACTGCTCAAGGCGATCGCGCTGTTCTTGGTTGCGCATGGCAAATACGTAGGAACAGGCACTCACAATCGTGGTGCTGGCAAAGAATGTCCACATTTGCACGGACGACGTGAACACACTCTCAACCGTCATCATCGCCAGTACAGATGCCAGGTTCAATACGGCCGCCATTCGACTGGGCGCCAGGAAGAACGTTGTAACCAAGCAGGGATAGAGCCAGAACAAACCGACTTCGCCCACCAACAGACCTACCGCAACCGCACCGGAGCAGCACGCTATGGCTAGGAAAATACCGGAACGATAGGTGTCGTTCGTTAGCCAGGCGTAAACCAAGCTGCCGGCAAGCGCCACCAATATGCCGAGGTCAATGAAACCGGCGAGTAAGTTGCCATCCAGAAAGCGCATAATTGCAAACGGGGTGACACCAAGAATCGCACTGCCCGAGAGCAGCGTAACGATGGACAACCGGAAGTCATTTTTCAGGCGGTAGAGCATGCAGCGTAGTGACCGGCAAAAGGGGTGGAGAATCCAGAGCCTAGCGCACGCCCGGACGGTGGTCGCTAAGTGACTACGATTCTTAACAAATATGCATCGAAAGACACAATCTTGTCAGAAAGTATCCAGCAAAGCTGTCTACATTGTATTAGCAACCAGTATACGATCATAATAGAGGTATGTATCGCTTGACGGCACAAACAGGGATGTAAAATTGACTAGCTTGGTCCGCATTGCGCCTGGAGCGCTGGTTATCGGAAAACCTCTGCCATGGGATGTTTATGATGTGGACGGCAACGTGCTGTTACGGCAGGGCTACATTATTTACTCAGACGCTCAGGTCGAGCAACTGTATGAGCGGGGTCAATTCAAACCGATTGCATCCAGGCCACGCAGGCTCGAACAATACACTGACGAACGCCCCTGCAACCCCTTTGCCGAATACGGCGATTTACTCGCCACGCTCGAAGCGACCCTATCTGCAGTAACCTCACAGGCGCCGAGCGCAAAAAGTCGCCTACTTGGGGTCGCGCGTATGCTTGAGCGAATTTGCAAGCAGGCACCTGACGCAACGCTGGCACTGGTCCACTTGTACTCGGTCAACCCGAACATCTATGAACAGACGCTGTTCTACGGCATTCTTAGCCACTTCATCGCTCGTCAGTTTAATTTAGAGCACAAGCGCACTACGTCGCTGGTCGTCTCCGCTCTGACCGCCAACCTTGCCCTGATCCCCGTTGCCGACCAGTTAAATGCTTCAAACCACGTTTTAACCACCGAGCAACGCGCCGTCATTCGCAAGCATCCCGAACGGGCCGTAGAAGCGCTTCGAGCGGCCGGCATATCGAACACTCGCATGCTGCAATGCATCATACAGCATCACGAAAAAGCCGATGGTTCGGGCTATCCTGCCGGCCTGGCAGGTTCAGACATATTGCCGGAAGCGGAGATCTTGGCACTGTCAGAACGGTACGTTGCCATGATTACGAAACGCGCCTACCGAGACCGGATGAACGTTGTTGCGGCCCGAAAACTGCTCCACACCCTTAGCAACGACCAGTTTCGGCCTGCCATTCCGAAAGCCTTACTCGAGATACTGGGCGACTACCCCCCTGGGGTGCTGGTTCGCCTTGCGAACGATGAAATCGGTGTGGTGAAACAGCGACCTGAAGGCCATCAGGGAGCCGTTGTAAGCACCCTCATCAGCCCACGAGGACAACGCTATACTGGAACGTTCGAGCGGAACACCGATGAGCCCGAGTACGCTATTGTCCAGTTTGAAGAAACGGAAGTAATGCCATCCATGGATTTCAGTTTGATCTGGGGCTTCCGGAACTCGTAATCTCAAGCTTGCTAATCTTCAGCGTCCGCAAACCGTGACCGTTCCATGGTTTGGCCCGCTTTCGCCAACTGAGCCAATATGGCTGAACGGGTAACTACCCCGACCAATTTGCCGTTTTCGACCACTGGATAGACTTTTGGTTTGCCCGCGCCCAGATTCTGCGCCAAATCCACCACAGACGTATCCGGAGTCACCGTCACTGGATTGCGGAACATGACATCGTCTACGTTGGGCTCACCTTCGCTGTGATAATTACTGACCAACAGCGCGTGAATACAATCCTGTTCAGAGACAAACCCCAGTACTCGTCGCTGCGCATCCACCACAGGCAATCCGGTCACGTGGTTTTCCAACAGCGTTTTAACCACATTGGTCAGTGGCGCTCCGCACCGAATCGGTTCTATGTGGTTCCACATAACTTCAGAAACCTTCAATGAATGCATCGGCAACCCCCTTGATCGCGGTAAAGAATCTCTTTTCTGGCCGACAGACCTCTCTTTAAACATAGGCAATTCTTTGCGAAATAGGAAACCGTTACAGCCAAGCATTTCATAGGTGAAAATTATCAACTAAACTCAAGCAGTTATCTCTTAACACACCAAAGCCGCCGCACAATCCATCGCAAACACCGGGAGTCCTCATGGAAGCAATTTCTAACTTTGTAAGTGAAATCAACGGGTTGGTATGGGGGCCACCCATGTTGGTCATGATTTTGGGTGTCGGCTTATTCCTGAGTCTCGGCCTCAAACTCATGCCCATCATGAAGCTCGGCGCAGGTTTCCGCCTAATGTGGAACGGCCGGGCTCGCGGCGGTGACGACGAAGGGGATATTCCGCCATTTCAGGCACTGATGACCGCGCTGTCGGCGACCGTCGGCACAGGTAACATCGCCGGCGTGGCCACGGCGGTGTTTTTGGGTGGTCCCGGTGCGTTGTTCTGGATGTGGTTGACGGCGCTGGTGGGCATGGCGACCAAATATTCCGAAGCTGTGCTAGCCGTTCGGTTCCGAGAAGTGGATGAACGCGGCGCCCACGTGGGTGGCCCGATGTATTACATTCGCAACGGCCTCGGCAAGAAGTGGGCCTGGCTGGGTGTGCTGTTCGCCATTTTCGCCTCGGTCGCGGCATTCGGCATTGGCAATACCGTGCAGGCAAACTCCGTCGCCGATGTACTGGAAGTTAATTTCAGCATTCCCCACTGGGTAACCGGCCTGGTGCTGATGGTGCTGGTGGGCATGGTTCTGATTGGCGGTATCAAGCGCATCGGCCAGGTTGCCAGCGCACTGGTTCCTTTCATGGCGGTGTCTTATGTGATGATTGGATTGGTTGTTCTTGCCATTAACGCCCATGAAATTCCTGAAGCGTTCAACCTGATCTTCAGCTATGCCTTCAGCCCTGCGGCTGCCGAAGGTGGCTTTGCCGGCGCGGCGGTATGGGCGGCCATTCGTTTTGGTGTTGCACGCGGCATTTTTTCCAACGAGGCGGGCCTGGGTTCAGCGCCCATCGCCCACGCGGCAGCGCAAACCAAAGACCCGGTGCGTCAGGGCATGGTCGCCATGCTCGGTACCTTCATCGACACCATCATTGTGTGCAGCATTACCGGCTTGGTGATCATCACGTCTGGCGTTTGGACCTCCGGTGAAACCGGTGCGGCCCTGACGTCGCTGGCCTTCGAAACCGGTCTTCCGGGACTGGGCAATTACATGGTAGCCATTGCACTGGCGATCTTCGCCTTTACCACCATTCTGGGCTGGTCATTCTACGGTGAGCGCAGCATCGAGTTCCTGTTCGGGGTAAAAGCGATCGTGCCTTACCGGATTGTGTGGATTATTGCGATCCCTGTGGGCGCCACCGTCAATCTGGGCTTCATCTGGCTACTGGCCGATACACTGAACGCCATGATGGCCTTACCCAACCTGATCGCTCTGCTGCTGCTCAGTCCGGTGGTATTCCGGCTAACCAAGGACTATTTTGATAAGCAGATGAGCCCGGGGGCGCACTGATTCAAACCAGCATTCCGCCCACACGGACGTGGGCGGTACAGATGAGGTAGATCAAGCCCCCTTGCATTTCCCCCCCTGCGGCTCCATGGTTACTTGTATACACTGGGTTTTCCAGTTGGCTGCGCGCCAGCGCCGCCGAAAACCAATGTTTTACAACAATGCGTGAAAGGAGACCGAGCATGAGCCTACGCCTAGGAGATACCGCACCGGATTTCGAACAGGAGTCCAGTGAAGGTACTATCCGCTTCCACGAATGGTTAGGAGACAGCTGGGGGGTTTTGTTCTCGCACCCGGCCGACTTTACCCCAGTGTGCACAACCGAACTGGGCCTGACCGCTAAGCTGAAAGACAAGTTCGCCGAGCGCAACGTAAAAGCCATCGCCCTGAGCGTTGATCCCGTCGATTCTCATCATGAGTGGATCAAAGACATCAACGAAACCCAGGGTTGCACGGTGAACTTCCCGATCATTGCAGACGAAGATCGCAAGGTTTCCGAGCTGTACGACATGATTCACCCCAACGCAGACAGCAGCCTGACGGTTCGCTCTCTGTTCGTGATCGACCCGAACAAGAAAGTTCGCCTGATCATCACGTACCCGGCATCCACCGGCCGGAACTTCAACGAAGTTCTGCGTGTGATCGACTCCCTGCAGCTGACGGACGACCACAAAGTGGCGACACCAGGCAACTGGGAGCGGGGCGGCGATGTTGTGATCGTGCCTTCGCTTCAGGATGAAGATGAAATCAAAGAGCGTTTCCCGAAAGGCTATAAAGCCGTCAAGTCTTACCTGCGGATGACGCCAGACCCCAAAACCAACTGGGGCGGTGATTAATCGCCACGGGCACTAAACGCAAAAAGGGCAGGTGAAATACCTGCCCTTTTTGTATCAACGAGTTAGCCATTACCGGTGTTTAGAAAGCCGGAACAACCGCGCCCTCGTATTTTTCCTTGATGAAGTCTTTAACCGCATCGGATTTCAATGCGTTAGCCAACTTCTGCATAGCTTCGCTGTCTTTGTTATCCGGACGCGCAACCAAGATGTTGACGTACGGAGACTCGGAGCCTTCGATGATCAGAGCGTCTTCAGACGGGTTCAGGCCTGCTTCCAACGCGTAGTTGGTATTGATCAGGGCAACATCGACCTGATTCAGGATGCGCGGCAGAGTCGCGGCTTCCAGCTCTTTGAAGTCCAGATCTTTCGGGTTGTCGGCAATGTCACGCGGGGTCGCGGTGATCTTGCTTTCGTCCTTCAAAGTAATCAGACCGGCTTTCTGAAGCAGCAACAAGGCACGGCCACCGTTGGTCGGATCGTTCGGGATCGCCACAACCGCACCTTCTTTCAGATCATCCAGTGATTCGATCTTGGTGGAGTAGGCACCAAAAGGCTCAACATGAACGCCGGTTACGGTAACCAGGCTGGTGCCACGGCCATCATTGAATTCATCCAGGTACGGCTGGTGCTGGAAGAAGTTCGCATCCATCCGCTTCTGGTCAACCTGAATGTTTGGCTGAACGTAGTCGGTGAACACTTTCACGTCCAGCTCGACACCTTGCTCCGCCAGTGCCGGCTTCACAAATTCCAGCAGCTCAGCGTGGGGTACCGGCGTCGCGGCTACCGACAATGATTCTGCGAATACCGCGGATGAAAAAGTCGCTGCGGCGGCCAAAGCCACCAGTGTTTTCTTCAGATTCATCTACACATGCTCCTACTTTACTAGTTCATTATTCTTGATTACTTACGACTGAAATACAGCACCAGACGATCACCCGCCATTTGCAGCAACTGCACGAAAATCACCAGCAGAGCGACGGTAATGACCATCACATCGGTTTGGAAACGCTGGTAACCGAATCGGATGGCCAGATCGCCCAAGCCACCACCACCGATAACACCGGACATGGCGGCATAAGAAACCAAGGTGATCGCTGTAACAGTAATACCCGCGATAATGCCCGGAAGTGCTTCAGGCAGCAAGGCACCGAATACGATCTGGCGGATGTTCGCGCCCATCGCCTGTGTGGCTTCGATAATGCCCCGGTCTACTTCCCGGAGTGACGTTTCAACCAAGCGGGCAAAGAAGGGCGCACCACCTGCCACCAGCGGTGGAATCGCACCGGCCACCCCCAGAGAGGTGCCGATCAGCATCACCGTGAACGGAATCATCACGATCAACAGAATGATAAACGGCACGGACCGTAACACGTTGACCACAAACGACAGCACCGCATAGGCCACCGGTTGCTCGAGCAACTGGCGTTTGCCGAACAGGAACAGCAGCACGCCTATCGGCAGGCCAATAAGTACGCTGAACAACAGCGACATGCCCACCATCACCAGGGTGTCCCAGCTGGCGATACCAATCTCGGCCCAATCGACGTTGCCCATCAGGGTTTCCATTAAAGCTTCCATCAGCGCACCACCTCCACGTGTACATCTGCAGCTTCGAGGGCTTTCAAGGCCACCTCAACATCGCCGCCGATCAGAGAGAGGGTCAGCTGGCCATAGGGGGTGTCTTTGATGTGGTCGATACGACCAGACAAGATGCTGAAATCAACGCCGGACTGTCGGGCCACCTTGCCCAGCAGAGGCTTGTAGGTTGATTCGCCCTTGAAGGTCAGGCGCAGAATCCGACCATCCGCTTTTTGCAGGTTTTCCTGCAACTCATCGCCGTCAATGCTCTCGCTTTCCAGCACAAAATCCCGGGTGGTCGGGTGTTGGGGGTGCAGAAACACTTCACTGACGGGACCCATTTCCACCACACGCCCGGCATCCATCACGGCAACCCGGTCGCACACCCGGCGTACCACGTCCATCTCGTGGGTAATCAGCACAATGGTCAGGCCCAGCTCTTTGTTGATATCCGCCAGCAGTTTCAATACCGATTGGGTCGTTTGCGGGTCCAGTGCGCTGGTCGCCTCGTCGCATAACAAGACGGTCGGGCGGCAAGCCAGTGCCCGGGCAATGCCCACACGCTGCTTCTGGCCGCCGGACAACTGCGAGGGGTATTTGTTGGCGTGATCGCTCAGGCTCACCCGCGCCAGCAGTTCTTCGACCCGTTCGCGAATCTCGGTTTTGCTATAGATACCGGCCAGCTTCATCGGAAAGGCGATGTTATCGGCAACCGTCTTCGAGGACAGCAGATTGAAATGCTGGAAGATCATTCCAACTTTGCGGCGAAAAGCACGCAGTTCCGCGGCGGAATAGCCGGTAATGTCTTCGCCTTCAATCAGAATGCGGCCACCGGATACCGGCTCGAGCTTATTAATCAGTCGAATCAGTGTCGATTTGCCTGCGCCGGAATGGCCGACAATGCCAAAAACTTCACCGGTTTCGATGGTCATACTGGTCGGGCGTAACGCGGGAATGTCCCGGCCACCCACCTGGTACGACTTCCTTACCTCGTCAAATACAATCATGGTCAGTGCCTTGGATAAGCGCTTTCGTCAAAGCGTCGTGGGGCAGAGTGAAAGCCGCCGATTATAACGTATTCGGCGGCCAAACCCGAACCACTGTCCAAGTGCCGGTTGTGGGTAGTTGCCCTTACCCGTAGCGTTAGGCGCTCACTCCATCAGTGCAGAGAGCGCAACTGCCGGGGATAAAGTGCGGCACTGACCTCCGGTTCTTCCAGCAGGTCTGCCAGCTCGCGATCGATCGCCGTTTCTTCGCCTTCATCAGGCAGAGGCTCGAACAATGTATTCAGCCATGCCGCAATGTTGGGAGCACTGTCTCGGTCGTAGTCGGACGATAACGCCTTGATGCGCCGGAAACCGATGATGCGCTGGTGCCGGGGATCTCTGATTTGCTCAAAACCTCGCCAATAGATGCGCTCCCGCGTGTGCAATTGCACAAACAAGGTGTCGATGGGGCCGGCGTCGTCTTCCGGGTGCTCTTCATCGTCAACCGCCGCTTCCACGGCTTGCTCTTCGGTGGGTTTACGCCGAACCGTTGTCCAGGCCGGGTACAGCACAGCGACCGCGTCGGCCTCTACGTGTTCTCGCGCAGCCCGCAGAATCAAACCCCAACGGGCCTTGTCGGCATCGGTCTCCAGAGATTGGATGGGTAGGTCATAGCTTTGGTCACTGGACAGCACGATCGCCATCATCGGGGCATCTAACTCCCCCATGGCTTCCGCCTGTGCTACGGATACCAGATCGTCGATTGCCATCGATTGGTTCATAAGATGCTCGCCTCCTCGATGCCATCAGAGTGGTCAGGGGACCTGCCCCTGACATACAGCATAGCGTGTTCACTGTAGAAAAGATAAACGTGGGGGCTTGGGCGCAGATCTCAACCCTGCACCCAAATCCTGCCGCGTCATTCAGAATACGTCGTTCAGGCGCTCATAGTTCTCAAACCACGGATTCGTTTCTTCCAGCTGAGCCGCCAGCTGCAACAACCGGGCTTCGCCACCATGCGCCGCACCAAACTGCACGCCAACGGGCAGGCCGCTTTGAGTCCAGTGCATCGGCACGGACATAGCCGGTGTTCCGGTGAGGTTCGCCAACTGGGTGAACGGCGTGCGAGCCAGGCTCTCCATGGCAATCTGGTCCACCTGACCGCTGCGATGTACCAATTTACCGGCTTTCAGAGCCAACATCAGTTTCGCAGCGACTTTCAGATGTGCAGGCGTATCAAGCTCACCAATTTTGGCAGGAAGTTGCCCGGCTGTGGGGCACAGATACAAATCAAACCGCTCAAAATAAGCCCCCAGTGCCCGGGCAAAGTCGTTCCATTGCTGGCGCCGGGCAACATAGTCGGGTAAGGGCATGGTGTTACCGAGCATCGCCAGCAGACGGGTGTCCAGCTCCAGATCTTTGTCAGTCGCGCCATAGTTCTCCTTGGCGCGCTGGGCCATCACCGAGACTTCGCCAAAGTACAACGAGAGGTAACAGCGGGCCAGAGCCAGGCCGTCAAATTCGGGGCGGGCGTATTCCACTTCGTGGCCCATGCCTTCCAACAGGCGGGCGGTTTCTTCTACCGCCGCTACGCACTCCGGAGCAACGTCGGTGCCGTAGGGCGATGCCGTAAAGACACCAATTTTCAGTTTACCCGGCGATTGCTGCATCGCCTTCAGCCACGGCGTTTCCGGTTCGGGAATTCGGAACGGGTCGCCGCTGGCCGGGCCCGCCAGAACATCCAGCATGGCCGCGCTATCCCGCACGGTACGAGTGACCACATGGTCGGCGGACGCGCCTGTCCAGGCTTCACCGACACCGGGTCCCGGTGATATACGCCCCCGGGACGGTTTCAACCCAAACAATCCGTTGTACGCGGCCGGTATGCGAATCGAGCCACCGCCGTCATTGGCGCCCGCCATAGGCACAATGCCGGCAGCAACCGCTGCACCGGAACCGCCGCTGGAGCCACCGGGCGTTCGGCTGAGATCCCATGGGTTTCGAGTGGGCCCCCAAAGCTCCGATTCCGTCACGGCTTTCAGACCAAATTCAGGGGTCGCGGTACGGCCAAGAAACACCAGGCCACCCTTGCGAGCACGGCGAACAAACTCTGAATCCTGGGCTGGCACGTGGTCGCGATAAGCCCGGCTTCCGTAGGTACAAGGGTAGCCCGCCTGCTCCTGAGCCAGATCTTTCAACAACAAGGGAACACCGGCAAACGGCCCGTCAGCAGGGAACGATTGTACCTTCGCTTCACTGAACTGGGGCTGGCAGATTGCATTCAGTTTGCCATTGACGGTGTTGGCGCGCTCGATTGCTACGTCCACCACTTCCTGCGATGTTACTTCGCCCCTGCGAATCAAATCTGCCAAGGCTGTGGCGTCAGAGCTCAGATATTCAGACTGTTTCATCGGTAACCCTGTTGTTGTTATATACCCAAAGACCTATAGACATTTGTCGTATAAACCGGAAACTCAGGAGCTTACGTCATTACCAAAGTGAGTGCCATGGACCTGCCCCTACTTCCCGAAGCCCTCAGCTCTGCCGTCGCCTTATTCCTGCTTGGGGCATCCGTCGTAACCTCCATGCTCACCGCCATGCTGGGAGCCGGGGGTGGGGTATTGTTGTTGGTGCTCATGGCCTCGTGGATGCCCGCAGCAGCAATCATTCCTGTTCATGGCATGATCCAACTGGGTTCAAATTCTGGCCGTGCAGTGCTGACCTGGCGCCATATAGACTGGCGCGTGATTCTCGCATTTACCCCCGGCGTGCTGGTGGGCGCGGCACTCGGTGCCTGGCTGTTGATCGATATGCCTGCGCAGCTTTGGCAGCTTTCCATTGCGGTGTTTGTTCTGTATCTGTGCTGGGGTCCGAAACTGCCGAAAACCTCTTTCGGCAATGCCGGTATTTTTATTGCCTCCGGCATTACCAGTTTCATCAGCCTGTTTGTTGGCGCCACCGGCCCGCTGGTAGCCGCGTTTATCAAACAGATCCATGAAGACCGCTTCAAAACCGTTTCCACGTTCGCCACTGCCATGACCCTGCAGCACGCTCCCAAGGCGTTCATATTCGGATTTACCGGTTTTGTTTTTTCCGATTGGCTGCTGTTTATCCTCGCCATGATTGCCTGCGGCTTCGCAGGCACCTGGATTGGGCTCCATATCCTGAAAACCATGAGCAACCGCTGGTTCAGCACCGCCTTCAATGTGGTGCTCACTTTGCTGGCGCTGAGACTTTTGTGGCAAGCGGCCACAGGCTGACCCTTGAGCCTGCTTTAGCCACCAACACTCTCTGCAATCGTAACTTGCAATTCAACTGATAATCATTACCATTTCGATCAATTATCCATCGATCGGACAGCACGTATGTTTTCATCCCAAGGCACTCTATCCGCCCTCACCGATAACGGCCCTCTTGCCGAATTAATCAGCATGGGCGGCCCTGTGATGGTCGTTTTGATCGCTATTGCCTTTATCGGCGTGGCTACCTTTCTCTACCTTATGTTGTTTGGCGCGTTTTACACGCCCCGGTTTACCAAGCCGCTGCAGCGACTCGTTGCACAATGGCAGCAATCACCTGCCGACACCCGGGTAGAAGCTACTCGTGCCAATGCCAGCCGTTTCGGGCGTGCTAATCCTTTGATGCACTTGCTGGTCAATACTATGTCGGCTTGCCAGTCAGGCACCAACATTGCGGCAGTACGGGAAACCGCGGTACGAGACGCCCAGAACGCGCTCGAACCCTTTGAAGCACCGCTTAAAATCATTGAAGTGATTGCCGCACTTGCGCCCCTGCTGGGCCTTCTCGGCACGGTGATGGGGATGATGGAAGCCTTCAGTGCCATGGCAGCTACCGAGGGCCGGGCCAACGCCAGCCAGCTCAGCGGGGGTATTTACGAGGCTTTGGCCACAACAGCAGCGGGGCTGGTGGTGGCAATTCCATTTGCTGCGCTGGCAGCATGGATCGAGTTTCGCTTACGCCGGATCCACAAAACCATCAACAGTGCGTTGGTGAGTGTATTTAACGTGCTGCCAGCTGACGATATCGTCGCCGCCACAGCCGATGCGACTCAGCCCGAACCAAAGCAGGCGGAAGTAGCGGTAACAGAATCAAACCCTGCGTCCGATCATTTCGATAACAACCCGCGCCTTGCTCATGCAGCTGGTTGAGCCCCGGCCCAGCCGGCCAATGCCCATTCGGATTACACCACTGATTGATGTGGTGTTTATTTTGCTGGTGTTTTTCATGCTGACCACACGGCTGATGCCGCTGGACCATCTTGAACTGGCCAACAGCACCCAAGACCGCCAGAGCAAAGCGGGCGAGCCCTTGCCAGAACTGCAGATATCCGCCGGCGGCTCCATCCTGTGGCGAGAGAACCCGTATTCCTTGCCGGAATTGCTCCCGGCCTTGAAGGCCGCTGGCATCGACGAAGCCAATCTGAGCACCACGCCCGACTCGGCGCTGGCCGATTTCACCCGCACCCTGAGCGCACTCGACAACGCTGGCATTACCGCGCACTGGAAGCGTGAAACCCCATGACGGCACTGGTACCACCACCGACCACGTCCGGAAAAGGCCTGCTGGACCGGGTTGAAGACGCGCTGTTGCCATTGATCAACCTGGTTTTTCTGCTGCTGATGTTCTTCATTGTGGCCGGGCAACTGACCGAGGAGCCTCTTCCGGAATTGCCCGGCGGCACCCAATCGGCACAGGAGCAGGCACCGGAGGCCGATCTGATTGTGAAAGCCGATGGTCAGTGGCAGGTCAACGGCAGCACACTCACGGAAGACACCTTGCTGGCCGCACTGCCAGAGCCGGACGTTTCGGAACCGCTGAAACTCGCGGCAGACCAAAGCCTCACAATGGTGGATCTGGAGCACCTGTTGCGGGTGCTGGAAGACGGGGGCTACACCGAAGTGTTGTTGTTAACGGAGCCGGGCGCATGAACACGCCACCCAAAGGCCTCAAAGTTCTGTTTCTGGCGATTGCCGTTGGCACCACGGTGGCCGCCTTGGCGCTCGCCGCGCCTAACCAACCGCTGCAACTCCCCACCCTGGGAGACAACGCGGTGAATTCCGCCCCTGCGATTAAGATCAGCCTGGCAGGGCGCCAAACCCCGGAGCCGGTTGCCGAGCCCGAGCCGTCTCCTGCTCCCCAGCCGGTCGCCAAACCTGAACCAAAGCCAAAACCTGAGCCGAAACCTGAACCAGAGCCAGAGCCAGAGCCAGAGCCAGAGCCAGAGCCAGAGCCAGAGCCAGAGCCAGAGCCAGAGCCAGAGCCAGAGCCCATTGTCGAGCCGGACCCGGAGCCTGCGCCAGCCCCGGTTGAGCCCTCAGAACCGGAACCCCCGAAAACACCAACCACAGAAACCTCGGTGTCTTCCGGTGACGAAGGCCAGGCCGAACAACAGCAGACATCCGTGCCACTGCAAACCGCGGGCAGTGCGTCGGAAATCCAGAGTTATCTGAACAAACTCAGCCGGCACTTGGCCCGCTACTACAACTATCCCCGAAGGGCGCGCCGCCTCGGTCAGCAAGGCGCTCCGGTTGTGGTGTTCGAATTCCGCCGGGATGGCTCGCTAATTGACCACTCCCTACGCGACAGTTCTGGTCACACTCTGTTGGATGACGCCGCCATGCAAATGCTGGCCAAAGCGGCGCCCCTACCGAAAGTGCCCGCGGAAATGCGCGGCGAAAGCTTCACCTATGCGTTGCCGGTTCGTTTCCAGCTCAGATAACCCTGCGCACCAAGGCAGCACAGTGCGCACTCGCCCGGTGCAGTGTCATCAGAGCATTGCCTACCCGCCCTCATAAGAAAAACCATAACCAACTGAATAAAATACATTTTTCAGATTCCTCCCAAGCTGGCACGGCGCCTGCTGAGTTTCTCTCAGCAGAAACCGGTTTCTGCCTAAACAAACGGTTCATTCAGACAACGGCGTCTGCTTACACCCACTGAAGATGGGTGTAAGCGCGCCGTTTTTCGGTTTTATAGAAGCGAACAATCAGGGGTTAGCTTATGTCCTACATCATGCCTTCGGAATTCGTCACCAAAATGGTGGACGCCGGCGAGTCCAAAATCTACATGGCCACCCGGGATGTACTGATCCGGGCCTTCATGGCTGGCGCAATTCTGGCGCTGGCGGCCGTCTTTGCGATCACGGTAGCGGTACAAACCGGCAGCCCATTGCTTGGTGCAGTCCTGTTCCCTGTCGGTTTTTGCATGCTTTATCTGATGGGCTTCGACCTGCTCACCGGAGTGTTCATGCTAACCCCCCTGGCTTTATTGGATCGGCGCCCTGGTGTTGATATCAAAGGCGTCTTACGAAATTGGGGCTGGGTATTCTTGGGTAACTTTGGCGGCGCGTTAACCGTTGCAGTAATTATGGCTTTTGTTTTCACCTACGGTTTCAACACCGATCCCGGTGCTGTTGGCGATAAAATCGCGAGTGTCGGCAAAGCACGCACGCTCGGCTACGCCGAGTACGGAGTAGCCGGCTGGATGACAATCTTCCTGCGCGGCATGCTGTGCAACTGGATGGTATCCATGGGTGTAGTAGGTGCCATGATTTCCACAAGCGTACCCGGAAAGGTGTTAGCGATGTGGATGCCAATCATGCTGTTCTTCTACATGGGTTTTGAACATTCCATCGTGAACATGTTCTTGTTTCCGTTTGCCCTGATGATGGGCGGTGAGTTCTCAATCATGGATTACTTCATTTGGAATGAGGTGCCAACCGTTATTGGCAATCTGGTTGGAGGTTTATCTTTCACCGGACTGACTCTTTACGCTACTCACATTCGCACCGCACCTAAACGTGTCGTTACGGCAGGATTTGGCGCTGAGCTCTCTCGCTCTAACTAATAACCAACGACTCATAGCCTGAAAGCCATGGCCGTCAGGCTATGGGTCGCTTCTATAATTGAGCACGAGATGAGCACGCACCTTTCTATCGCTGCCGGGCAATATTCAGAAGCGGGCAAGAAGTCCGTTAATCAGGATTTCCACGGCCTGTTGATTCCTGATGACCACCAACTCCAATCCAAAGGCATCGCCGTGGCCATCGCTGATGGCATCAGCTCCAGCAATGTCAGCCAGATTGCCAGTGAATCCGCCGTGGCTGGTTTTCTAAACGACTACTATTCAACCCCGGAAAGCTGGTCGGTTAAACAGTCAGCCCAGCGCGTTCTTCGTGCCAGCAATGCATGGCTACACGCGCAAACCCGGCAAAGCCAATACCGCTATGATCAGGACCGAGGTTATGTCACGACTCTGAGCGTGATGATTCTTAAATCGGCCACCGCACACGTATTCCACGTCGGCGATGCCCGCATCTACCGCATGCAAGGAAGCACCCTTGAGCAACTCACCACTGATCACCGGGTTTGGCTATCTCCGGACGAAAGCTGCCTGAACCGGGCAATGGGCCTCAACCCACAACTGGACATAGACCACCTCACAACGCCTGTGTGGCCAGGCGATATCTTCGTGCTTGCCACAGATGGGGTCTACGAGCATGTATCGACCCGGGACATGGCAAAAACGATTCGTGAATCCGATGGCCAGCTGCATCAGGCCGCCCGAGCACTTTGCAATACTGCACTGGAGAACGGCAGTACAGATAACCTAACGGTGCAGATTATTCGAATAGACACCGTGCCGGATGCATTGAACCGCGATGAAGCCCAGCAGGCGGCATATCAACTTCCTCTGCTGCCAGCGCTATCACCCGGTGACGAGCTGGACGGTTACCGAATTCTCCGCCCCCTGCACGTCAGCAGCAGAAGCCATGTTTATCTTGCCCTGGATAACGACAGCGGCCATCAGGTCGCCCTAAAGCTGCCTGCAATGGAATTGCAACAGGATACCCACGCCCTTAGGCATTTCGCGACCGAACACTGGGTGGCTCAGCGCATCAACAATCCACACGTTATCAAAGCCTTCGCCCCGGAACGCCAGCGCAGCGCTCTGTATCTGGCTACGCCTTATATACAAGGAACCAGCCTGCGACAGTGGCTATTGGACAACCCTAAGCCGCCGTTGGAAACCGTTCGCCAACTGGTCGAACAAATTGCCCGCGGACTGCGCGCTTTTCATCGGTTGGAAATGGTGCATCAGGACCTAAAACCCGAAAACATCCTGATTGATCAGCACGGCACGGTAATACTGATTGACTTTGGGGCCACCCACATTGCGGGCCTGCAGGAAATTCAAGGCCATGAAGAGCCGTGTTGGCCTCGTGGAGCGGCTCTCTACAGTGCGCCTGAAAGTTTTTTAGGGGAAGCTTCTAGCTGGCAGGCTGACCAGTTTTCACTTGCCGTCATTACGTACCAGTTGCTAACCGGGCAGCTACCCTACGGCACGCGAGTACCGGGCATCCGCAACCGCGGCCAACTCCGGAAACTGATCTATCAGCCCGCCAGCTTACTGCGAGGCGATCTGCCCGGCTGGGTGGATGTAGCGCTCGCCCGAGCGCTTAACCCGGAACCTCATAAACGCTATCAGGCACTGTCGGAATTTCTGTTTGATTTACGCCAGCCTACCCAACATTGGGGCCAACAGCATCGAGCTCCCCTGATCGAGCGAAACCCGTTGGCTTTCTGGCAGGGTGTATCAGCACTCTTGCTTGTTGCCTTACTGGTATCGATCGCCTACCGAAGCTAGTCGGGCAATTTCTTGCCCCACTAGCAAGACCTCGCCTAAGGCCAAGCAAGGACTTACCCCGCGCTCGGTAACACTCGCCCCAAAAAAAATATAACTATCTGTTTTATAAGAACCTTTAACAATTGGCACGCCACTTGTAATCTCTGTGTGCGTCCAGGGATCACCCAACGGACCATTATTCATTCACACGTCATGGAGCAGACTATGCCAACTCCTTGTTATATCAGTATCGAAGGTAAAACTCAGGGCAACATCACCGCTGGTGCATTCAC
>Ga0098062_1000501_pt1 | contig 20534 bp, 18 predicted proteins | sample 23_taG_FD_81592 | JGI IMG/M metagenome (GOLD analysis project Ga0098062, IMG submission 81592) | Marine viral communities from Cariaco Basin, Caribbean Sea - 23_WHOI_OMZ | ecosystem: Environmental > Aquatic > Marine > Oceanic | place: Caribbean Sea: Cariaco Basin | collected 2014-11-11 | reverse complement strand
GACTGGGCCAGATATTCCATCGGATGCATGTCCGGGTTCTGGACGTAGTAATCCGGGTAGTAGCGCACGCGTTCGGCGTCCATCCAGCAGGTGCGCCAGGCGCCGTTGGCATCCTGACGCCGGCCGTACCAGACCGGCTCGCCTTCCAGGCCCACCAGCACACACTGATGCACATAGAACGACCAACCGTCGTAACCCGTCAGCCATCCCATGTTGGAGGGATCGCTGACGACGAGAACATCGATTCCGCGGCTCGCCATGGAAACGCGCACTTTGTGCAAACGACTGGCGTACTCTTCACGCGAGAAAGGTAAAGAAACCTGAAACATGGAGCCACTCGACTAACGGGACCAAATTGTAGGGACATCGGCGGTCGAGGGGATCGTGCCGGGTGTCCTGCCGCTTGCCGACCGGGTGTGAAATTGTCATGATTTAACTATCAACATTCATGACAATTATCGGTCAATGCATCGAGGACGATAGTAGCATCGTCGCTCAGCGTGCCGTCAAAGGCTTTATTGCATCATGACAATCGATCTGACGCCCTTCCTCGGCGGCCACGGCCCCAAATATCTTTCCATCGCCCGCGCCCTCGCCGAAGCGGTCCGCCACGGCGTGCTCTCTCCCGGTATGCGCCTGCCCACGCACCGCGAGCTCGCCGAGACGCTGGGCGTCAGCGTGCAGACGGTTTCCCGCGCTTACGAACAGGCCGAGAAGAGCGGCCTCGTCCAGGCCCGGGTCGGCAGCGGCACCTGGATTCGCGACGCCGAAGGTGATTCCGAAAACGAGTACCTGCGCGCCCCGGCGGCCGTCACCGATGCCGCGCCCATCGACCTGTCGATTGCCCATCCGGTCTGCCCGCCTTCCCACCATCGGCGCTTTCGCGATGCGCTGGCGGAACTCGCCGAAACCGCCCACGCCGACGTGATCGGCGCCTGCCGCCCGATCGCCGGCCTGCAGCATCAGCGCGAGCGCGCCAACACCTGGCTCAAGGAGCGACTCGGCGTGCCCGGCGAGACCGACGACCGGCTGCTCTGCAACGGCGCGGCCCATGGCCTGATGCTGGCGATCGCCACGGTCGTCCAGCATGGCGATGTCGTGCTGACGGAGACACTGACCGACCACGGCCTGATCGCGCTGGCGCGCACGCTGGGCTTCCAGCTTCACGGCGTGGCGATCGACGAGCAGGGCGTCATCCCCGAAGCGCTGGAGGCGGCCATCGTGAAATTCCGCCCGCGCGCCGCCTGCCTGACGCCGACCCAGCTCAATCCCACTGGCGCGACCATGGAAAACGCCCGTCGCGACGCCGTGGCCGAGATCCTGCAGCGTCACGACGTCTGGCTGATCGAGGACGACGTTCATGCACTGCTGGAACCGCCGGGCCTCAAGTCCCTGACCGCCCGCCTGCCCCAGCAGGGCTTTCACGTCACCAGTCTGACCAAGTCGACCGTGCCCGGGCTGCGCGCCGGCTATCTCACCGTGCCGCGCGGCCAGATGCATCACACCCTGCCGCGCCTGCGCGCCACCAGCTGGATGGCGACCCCGCTGATTTTCGAACTGGCGGATTACTGGCTGGCCAGCGGCATGGTCGACACGCTCGCCCACGAGCAGCGCCAGTTGCTGGCGGAACGGCAGGCGCTGGCCGCACGCAAGCTGGCGGGCCATGCCATCGAATCGCGCCCCAGCAGCCTGCATGTCTGGCTGACGCTGCCGGAGCCGTGGCGCGCCGAGGAACTGCAGCAGCAGGCGCGCCAGGAAGGCGTCGCCATCACCACAGCCCAGCCGTTTCTGGTCGAGCAGTCCGCCATGCCGCGGCGCGTGCGCATCAGCCTGGGAGCCGAACCGGATCTGTCGCGCCTGGCCAGCGGTCTGGACGTGCTTAGCCAACTGCTGGGCGAAGCGCCGCCGCCGATGCTGGAAATCGCGTACTGAGCTGCGAGCGGCGATTTCTTTCGCCGCCCATAACCTGCGATGATGACCGGCTCCAACAAGACAACGGCGACGGAGCCCAGATGCGAGTCCTGATCTATCACAACGACGCCGAGCAATGGCGCGACATCCTGCTCGAACGCCTGCCGGACGCCGAATTCCACGTCGCGGCGGACAGCGGCAACCCACAGGTGGATTACCTGGTCGCCTGGAAGCCGCCGGCCTCGGTCTTCGACGAGCAGACGGTGCTCAAGGGCGTCGTCAACCTGGGCGCCGGAGTGGACGCCTTGCTGCAGAACCCATCGCTGCCCCGCGAGATCCCCATCGTCAAGCTGCGCGACGCCGGCATGGGCGAACTGATCGGTGACTACACCCGCTACGGCGTGCTGCATTTCCAGCGCGACTTCGACCGCTATCGCCGACAACAGGCGACGAGCGAATGGCGGGAAGTGCCGGTGATCGACAAGCCCGACTGGCCCATCGGCGTGCTGGGCCTCGGCGCGATCGGCACCCGTGTCGCGAAGATGCTCGCCGCCGACGGCTATCCCGTTCACGGCTGGAGCCGCTCGCCCAAACGGATCGACGGGATCAGTTGCCATCACGGCGACGACGGGCTCGATACCCTGCTGCACCAGGTCAAGACGCTGGTTACCCTGCTGCCGGACACGCCCGCGACGCGCCACATCATCAACCGCGACAACCTGGCCAAGCTCCCCGTCGGCGCCAGCCTGATCAACCCCGGTCGCGGCACCCTGATCGACGAGCCCGCCCTGCTCGAAGCACTGGGTTATGGAGAGCGCGATGGAGTGTCCGAAGGTCGCCTGCGCGGCGCGCTGCTGGACGCCTTCCCCAACGAACCGCTGGCAGCGGACAGCCCGCTATGGCGCCACCCCCGCATCCTGATCACCCCGCACATGGCCGGGCCGACGCCGATCGGCGCCGCCGCCGACCAGGTCGCCGACGCGCTGGACGCGATGTCGAAAGGCAAGGCGGTCGAAACCATCGATCCCGAAGCGGGGTATTGAGCGAGACGGGAGCCGGCATCGCCATTTTCGGCCGGGCCACCTGATTTCACCCAAAGACGATGATAGCCTCTGTTTCAGAACGTAAAGTCGGATTTACAACCGGCTGGGCTACTCGTCTGCGAGGGATGCGGTGAACAAGAAGACGCTTACCGAACGCGATATCGGTACCAGGTTCATCACGCCGGCTCTTGAGCCAGCTCCTCCTGAAAATGAACGATATCGCATCGTCAAAAAAGTCGACGGGCTAATGGCCCTCTGCGACCAGCTCAAGGCCCGCTTGGGTGAAGCCGGTGAGCCCCGCACCCGGCTAGCCGAGGCGGTGGTAGCCAACGCCACGAGTCAGTAACCGCCATACAAATTGGCCCTCACGAAAGCGAGGGCCAATCGGGAATGGCAATGAACTAGCTATAAACGGCTGGCGACTGGTTAGGCTTTCAGCCGCTGGGTGGTTTTCGGTATAGCCGACTGATCTCGGGTGACGCTCGTCAATACATAGACGAGGGGGCGGTCATCGGTGCCGTTGATACGAAAAATCATGCCTTCCAGACCCGCACCCTGACCTATCATTCGGTGCAGCAGTTCAAGCTGCCCGCGCGGCACATAACCCAGCTTGTGTCCCTGGGCCTCAATACGGATAGCCAGGCGGTCATAAGTATTGTCAGGCTCGGGAACGAATCGAACTGGCTCGCCTGTCTGAAGCTGAGAAACCGCTATCTGTGTCTCGTGCCGAAAACCGGCCACTTCCAGCAGCATCTCAAAGGCTGCGGGTGCGTTGTCGAAGGGGTGTACCAGCTCGAACCCATCGTTGGGCAATTTTGCGCCTGTGTACCCCAGCAGACCGAAGTCACTGATGTCAGCATCCGGCGGAATGCCGCGCAGTTCGAGATAACGACCGAAGTCTCGCCGACTACGCGGCGGTAAACGCCGCATGAAAGCGTCAAGAACATGATGCCGATGTTCTGCCCGGTTCAGAGGGAATGCTGGATAACCCTGGAATCCCATTTCAATGGCCTCGGCCATATCCTGTTCATCCATGCCGTACTGAAGCCAGACGTCATCGCCATGCTTGACCAACTGGCCCACGCAGTAGCGAGAGCGGTTCTTGCTCTCACGCGCCTGCCAACACAGCAGCAAGCGTTGCGGTTCTACCAGATGTTCGATTAGACGATTCATGTCAGTTCTCCAGAGCCTGAAGCAGGCGCTCTCTCCTCGTTGAGGTCAGTAAAGTAACGAATTCGGCACGTTGCTCGGTCAAAGGATGAGGCATGTCGAAAAGCATCAATTCATGAAGCATCGCTTTCAATGACTCATGACTCCATCCGCGCAGACGTTCTATCAGGACCGGCTTCACAGCCGGATAGCGGCGACAGTAGCGCTCCACGCCTTCGATCAGCGGTAGTCGCGACGGTTCACTTCTGGACCAACGCATCTGGTGCCGCCCCCGGTTCAGATAGGCATCGAGCTCATTGGGGTCGCGCATCATGCGCCCCATCTTCTGCGGCTGCAACTCATGACCAAGGCTGGTGCCATTATCGAAGTATGGTGTGAAACGCCCGGTCGAGCCATTGTCACGCCATATCAATCCCCAATTTTCCTGATGACGGTCCGTATTGCCAATCAGTGCATCGAAGCATAAACACAACCCCCAATATATCTCCCAATCATGAGTGAGCGTGCCAGTGCGTGCCAATGCCCGGCTGAGGGAGAGGATGGTGGATAGATTGTGCTCACGCCCCTTTTCGCGGTCATAACCAGGAATCAAGCGTTGCATATAGTCACCGCCTGGGACGTGGCGCTCCTCTCCGCTATCCGGATAGCCCATGAACCACTCGTTGATCGTGCCAGGCTCGTCTCTCGATGAGTCGATTGCTACGAATACTGGCGGCAGCGTCAGTCCCATGAACCGCCCGATACGAAAAGCGATGACCTCGGCCCAGTACTGGTCAGGATGCCGTGGCTGCCCAGGATTCTTGACGCTTTTGATCGCTTCTTTGAACAGATAGCGATGCCCTGGCAGACAGAAGGTATGAGGGGCAGGATCCGGAGAAATTAGCAACGACTTATCCCGGGCGCCTACTGGGTAAACTTCGTAGTCCCCGTACATCGGCCAGTCCGCGATATCGATAATCTGATCTGGCCCTTGATCAACCCCGTCACGATCTATCAGGCACTTGCTCTCCGTCATTGCATGCTCCATTCCGCCTCTTGCATACAGTAACGCGAATTAACATTACGATGGCATCCACATGAGTCCATTCGCCAATTGAGAAAGCCAATCTGCATCCCGGAACGTCTCACCTCGATCGGCGTCTGATACGGACAGATCACCGATTCGCTTTCAAGGATGTTCATGTCATACCGATTTCTAACGATCAAGACCCTTGCCACGCTGCTGCTGACGGCTGCCAGCTCGCTGGCACTTGCCGCACCGACGCCGTTCACCGCCCATTACCGGCTCGATATCAGCGGCTGGCCGGATGCGACGATCACCCATACGCTGTCGCGCCAGGACGATGTCTCCTCCCCCGGCGAGGTATGGGAGAGCGACATGCGCGCCAGCATCAAGGTCGCCAGCGGCGAGGAACGGGGCCAGTTCCGGCTGGATGGCGGTCGGGTGCAGGCGCTGGACTACACCAGCGCGTATTCGCTGGTCGGCATCGGTGACGACTACCATCTGGACAAGGATCAGTTGCAGGCGTTGCCGGATCGCCAGACTGCTCTGTTCGAGCTGTCGCGCAAGGCGCCTGACGCTCGCTGCGCCAACCCGCAGGTGTCGCCCTGCGAACTCGACTACCAGAACCATAAGGGCAAGACGGAGCGGCTTTTCTATCGCGTGACCGACCGCAGCGATATCGAGACGCCGGCCGGCACGTTTCCCGGCGTTACCGTGGATACCTGGGATCCGGACAAGCGCGACCGCCATATCTACTTCACTTTCCACCGAGAGATACCGGGTCTGCTATTGGAGATGCGCTACGTCAAGAAGGATGAAGCGCGCAGCCACCTGACGTTGACCGATCTGACACTGGATCGGCTGAGCGACGCCGCGGACAACGCCGCAAGAAGCACTGCCGAGCAATAACCGTTCAGCTCTTCTTCCCTCTTTATCCCACATCCTCTAGAGTCTTTAGCCAATCACGGACGCCGATTCATCGGCGTCCGTTTTTTCGTGGCGCGTCATCGCCGATGCGCTACAGGTTCGCTCGGGGGAAATCATGCTGCTGGGTCTGTTGTGGATATTGCTGCCGTTGATCGTGGGCTATCTCATTCCCGTGCGGCGGACAGGAATTCGTCAGGCCATCGATCGCGGCGTCAGTGCCTCGGTCTACGTGATCCTGCTGCTGATGGGCATCAGCCTCGGCGGGCTCGAGGATCTGCTTGGCCAGCTGTCGCGCATCGGGACGACCGCGCTGACGCTGTTTCTGGTGATCACGCCGATCAACCTGCTGGCGCTGGCCTGGCTCGCCCGCCGACGACTGGCCCGTCGAAAATCGCAGGCGTACGGCGAAGGCAGCGCGGCCCCAGCCGGCAAGCTGCAGGCGATGCTGGGTTCGTTGCAACTGGCGGGCGTGGTGCTTCTCGGCGTCTGTCTGGGCGCGGGCGCCCAGCTCCTGGGCTGGCATCTGGCCTCGCTGGCGGAAACGCTGGCGACCTGGGCGCTCTATGCCCTGCTCTTCCTGATCGGCTGCCAGCTGCGCAATTCCGGGCTGGGGCTGCGCCAGATCCTGCTCAACCGGCTGGGGCTGGCCATCGCGATGACGGTGTTCCTGAGTTCGATGCTGGCGGGGCTGATCGCGGCACCGCTGCTGCAATTGCCATGGAATCAGGGCATGGCGATGGCGGCCGGGTTCGGCTGGTATTCGCTGTCGGGGATTCTGATCGGCGACCAGCTCGGGCCGGTGCTCGGCGGCGCGGCCTTCTTCAACGATCTGGCCCGCGAGCTGCTCGCCTTTCTGCTGGTGCCGCTGTTCATTCGGCGCGCCGTGCCGCTGGCGATCGGCTACGCCGGCGCCACTTCCATGGACGTCAGCCTGCCGGTGATCCAGCAGTATGGCGGCATTACCTGCGTGCCGCTGGCGATCGTCAGCGGCTTTCTGCTGTCGCTGCTGTCGCCGCCGCTGATTCTGCTGCTGCTGTCGTTCTGACCCGCGTCGACGCTGTTCTCTACGACCATGGGCTTAGGGTGCTCGCCAGCCCCGGCATGATAATCTCCCCCGAAAGTTACCGGTAACACCGGACAGAATAATCGATTTGCGGGGATCTCCATGCCACGTCGTTCTTCAGGACGCGTGACGCTGCAGCATATTGCCGAACGCGTCGGCGTTACCAAGATCACGGTATCGCGCGCCCTGCGCGAGCCGCATCTCGTCTCCGCGGCGCTGCGACTGCGCATCGAATCCGCCATCGACGAACTCGGCTATATCCCCAACCACTCCGCCGGGGCTTTGGCCAGCGGGCGGTCGCACAGTGTCGCGCTGTTGATCCCCTCGCTCTCCAACGCCGTGTTCTCGGAAATCCAGCGCGGGATCGAGGAAGGGTTGGGCCAGGCCGGCTATCAGGTATTGATTGGCCATACCGGCTACTCGATCCTCGAGGAAGAGCGGCTGATCGACACCTACCTGAGCTATGGCGTCGAGGCGCTGATTCTTCCCGGCACCCGCCACACCGACCACGCCCGTCGCCTGCTGGCCCGCGCGCGCGTGCCGGTGGTCGAGACGCTGGAGCTGACCGAGACGCCGCTGGATATCAATGTCGGGCTCGATCAGCACGAAGCCGGCAAGGCGATGACGCAGGCCTTCCTCGACCGCGGCCACCGGAAGATCGGCTTTCTGGGCGCACGCATGGATTATCGGGCGCAATTGCGCATGGCAGGGTGGGAGGCGGCCATGCGCCAGGCGGGGCTGTCGGCCGAGCGCTGCCTGACGACGCCGCATCCGTCTTCCTATCGGCTGGGCGGAGAGATGCTGGCCTCCATGCTGGAGCGCTGGCCGGATCTGGAGGGCATCTTCTGCGGCAACGACGACCTGGCCGCGGGGGCGCTGTTCGAATGCCAGCGCCGCCGCCTCAACGTGCCGGATCAGTTGGCCCTGGCCGGCTTCAACGGGCTGGACATCACCGAGGCGACCGCGCCGCCACTGGCGACGGTCGTCACGCCCCGGCGCGGCATCGGGGACACCATCGCCAGACGCCTGCTGGCACGCCTTCAGGGCGCGCCGCTGCAATCCACCAGCGAAAACCTGGGGTTCCGGATTCGGCGTGGCGGCAGTCTGTGACCGACATCACGCCTCCAGACTTCAGCTCTCGGCGGCGAGAAAGCGCTTCTCGAGCCTCAACACCGCTTCGTTGACTACCTGATCGAGAGTGCCGGCGATATCGACGGTGACGGCTTCGTCATCGCCCGGCGCCTCGAGTGTCGCCAGCTGGCTGTCGAGCATCGCCTCGCCCTTGAAGAAGTGATCCTGACGCGACTGAATGCGCTGCAGCAGCAGCTCGCGGCTGCCGGCGAGGTGAACGAACGTCAACGCCTCGTCGCCCTTGCGCAGGGTATCGCGGTAGCGCTTCTTGAGCGCCGAGCAGCCGATGACCAGCGTTTCGCCCTGCGCCCTGGCTTCGGCCAGAAACGACGCCAGCCGTTCGAGCCAGCCGGCCCGATCATCGTCGTCGAGGGGCTCGCCGCGAGACATCTTGGCGACGCTCTCCGGCGAGTGGTAATCGTCTCCGTCCAGGAACCGCCCACCCAGTGCGGTCGCCAGCCGCTGCCCGACTTCGGTCTTGCCGCAGCTCGATACGCCCATCACGACGATGCGCTGACCCATCTTTGCGTCCATGACGTTGCCTTCCGATTGATGCATGTATGATTCGTGCCGTTTCGTTTTGCTGACTCGCCTATCGGCCTAAACCGATTCGGCCACGGTTGTCTCTACACCTTTAGGCGCATTGTTGAGATCCAGCTGTTACCGGTAACATTCATTTTCGCCAACTCCACCGCGAAGCACAACGCCACCAAGGGCGTATATCCCGTCTTGGCACCGTGTGCTCTCACCAAGGAATTCGTTTGACATGGATAGCCCAACATCCCTGATCCTTGCCGCGCTGGGCAGCATCATCGTGCTGCTCTATCTGGTCATGAAGCTGCGCCTGCACGCCTTCGTCGCCCTGCTCGTCGTCAGTGGCCTGGTCGGGCTGGCCACCGGCATGAATGTCGAGGAACTGCTGGATACCGTCGAGAAAGGCATGGGCGGCACGCTGGGGTTCGTCGCGACCGTCGTCGGGCTTGGCGCCATGTTCGGCAAGATGCTGGAGGTCTCCGGCGGTGTCGACCGGCTGGCCAATACGCTACTGGACAAGTTCGGCGAAAACCGTTCGCAGTGGGCGATGGGCGTCACCGGTTTTCTGGTAGCAATTCCCGTGTTTCTGGATGTCGCCTTCATCATCCTGGTGCCGCTGATCTACGCCCTGACGCGTCGCACCGGTCGCTCGCTGCTCTACTACGGCATTCCGCTGCTGGCGGGTCTCGCCGTGACCCACTCGTTCATTCCGCCGACGCCGGGCCCCATTGCCGTCGCCAAGCTGATCGGTGCCGATCTCGGCTACGTGATCCTATTCGGCGCCATCGCTGGCCTGCCGGCCATGATCATCGCCGGGCCGCTATTCGGGCGCTGGATCGGCAAGCGCATCGATGCGCAGATCCCCGATTACATGGAGCTGCCGAAGAACGATGTCGATACCACCGGTCTGCCCAGCTTCAAGCTGATCCTGTCGATCATTCTGCTGCCGCTGGCGCTGATCGTGCTCAACACCGTTTCCGGCGTGATCCTGCCGGAAGACAGCCCGATCCTGGCCGCCCTGACCTTCCTCGGCCACCCGTTCGTGGCGCTGACGCTGGCCACGCTGCTTGCCTTCACGCTGCTGGGCACGCGCCGCGGCATGAAGCGGGAGCAGGTCATGGAAGTCGCCACCAAGGCGCTGGAGCCGGCCGGCATCATCATTCTGGTCACCGGGGCCGGCGGCGTCTTCAAGCAGGTGCTGATCGATTCCGGCGTGGGCGAAGTGATGGGCAACATCATGGCCGAAAGCGCCCTGCCCCCGATCCTGCTGGCGTTCCTGATCTCCACCGCGGTGCGCGTGATTCAGGGTTCGGCCACGGTCGCGATGATTACCGCTGCCGGCCTGATGGCACCGGTCATCACCACGCTCAACCTCGACGGCCCGGTGCTCGGTCTGCTGGTGATCTCGATCGCCTCCGGCGCCACGGTACTGAGCCACGTCAACGACTCCGGGTTCTGGCTGGTCAACCGCTACTTCGGCCTCACCGAAGCGCAGACCCTGAGAAGCTGGACGGTGATGGAGACCATCATCGGGCTGGTCGGGCTGGTCATGTCGCTGATCATCGGGCTGTTCGTCTGACCCGACACGCGCCATGCGATACAAGACGCCCGCTGTGGAGAGTTTTCCGCAGCGGGCGTTTTTCATGGATCAGGCGTCTTTCATGAATCAGGCGTTTTCTATGGGCCGGACCGACATCGGGCCAACGATCTTATGACGTTCCCAGCGCTTCCCGCACTGTTTCCTTCCGCCGTCTGGATAGCTCTTCGCCCAGCGCCGGCCCGCGAAAGCCTTCGTCGAGCAGCGCCTTCGGCACGATCTGCGAGGCAAGCCGCCAGGCCAGCGCCAGATCGTCCGCCAGGCTGCCGTCGTCGTGGGCGATCAGGGCCAGCAAGGGAGCGACCCGTTCGGGGCGTCGCCAGGCATCGATGGCATCGAGCCAGGCCATGATCGCGTCGGCGCGGTCCGCTTCGGCGCCGGGCCGCTTCCCGCCGACCTGCTGGCGCAACCGATAGGACAGCGCCGCCAGCCGCATGGCATCACGGAACGCATTGGGTGCCTTGACGGCGTCGTTGAGCCGGGACTGCTCGTCGTCCTTGAGGTGCTCGCCGAGCCGCGCCCAGCGCCAGAGCGTCAGCGGGCAGGCAGCCGATTCATCGGGGACGTGCTCGAGTCGCGCCAGCACCTGTTCCAACGCCGGCGTCGACAGGGGCGGCATCAGCTCCGCCAGGGCGCCGCAGGATTCCAGCGTCTGGAAATAGGCCGCGGGATCGGCTTCCCCCAGCGCCTTGTGCGTCTCGGTCCAGACGCGTTCGGCAACCAGGTACGACATCTCGCCGCTGTCGGTGAGCTGGCGCATCAGGGTCATCGTTTCCGGGGCGATGGTGAAGCCCAGCTTGCGGTAGCGGGCCAGAAACCGGGCCGCTCGCAGTACCCGCAGCGGATCCTCGACGAAGGCGGCCGAAACATGCCTGAGCTGTCTGGCCTCGAGATCGGCAGCGCCGCCGTAGGGGTCGACCAGTTCACCGGCAGGCGTCTCGGCCATCGCGTTGATGGTGAAATCACGCCGCGCCAGATCGGCCTCCAGCGTCACGTCGGGGCTGGCGTGGACCTCGAACCCGGTATAGCCGCGCCCCTGCTTGCGCTCGGTGCGGGCCAGCGCGTACTCCTCGTGGGTGTCGGGATGGAGAAAGACCGGAAAGTCCCGGCCGACCGATTTGAACCCGCGCTGACGCATCGCTTCCGGCGTCGCGCCGACCACGACCCAGTCCCGGTCGCCGATCGGCCAGCCCAGGCGGGCATCGCGGACGGCGCCGCCCACGAGATAGACCTCCAGCCCGTCGAGCCTGGGATCGGTTTGAGGGTCGAGACGCGAATCGGGTTGCGTACTCATCGTCTGGCTCCGTAGTCAGTGCGGGGCGAAAACCTAAGGAAGCGCTGAATAAATAGGCGAACGAGATGAGGCGCAAGGCGCACGGCACACAGAAGACGAGACATAACATGGGGTTAGGCGAGTCTTCGAGTACCGCGCAACGTAGCGATTCGCTCGTGCAGGCATTTATGCAGTGGTTCCCTAACGTTCGACGCTCTCGGGCCGACGATGCGCCCAATCCACGAAGCCGCCATCCAGGCTGTAAACCTCGTCGAAGCCTTGCCCCGCCAGCCAGCCCGCGGCCTGCTGGCTGGAGTGGCCGTGATAGCAGACCACCACCAGCGGCGTTTCGCTGGGCGTGTTGTCCACCAGTTCCGCCACCGTGGTGTTGTCGAGATGGCGGCTGCCGGGAATGTGCCCCTGCGCGAAGCTCAACGGATCGCGGATGTCGACCAGCTGCAACGGGCGCCCCTCGCTCAGCCACTGCGCCAGCGTCGCCGGGTCGAGATGTTCGAAAGACTGGGTCATGGGTCGCTCCTGAAAGAATGGTGACTAGCGTACAGCTCAACGGCTTGAAGCGGCGGCGGGCACGGCGATCCGTTCGCCACTGTCGAGATCGAGTGCGGTCAATGATCCTCCCCATACGCAACCGGTGTCCAACGCCTGCGCGTTGATTCGCGCTCCCGGCGTGCGACCTTCCAGCGCCGCCCAGTGGCCGAACAGCAGCGTGAGCCTGCCACCGCCGGCAAGTTCATCGTGACGCGGATAGGTGAACCAGGGCGCGAAACCGGCCGGGGCGCTGTCCAGCCCCTCCTTGGCAGCGAAGTCCAGCGTGCCGTCGTCGGCGATGAAGCGCATGCGGGTAAAGACGTTGACGATGGCTCGAATCCGATCCTCGCCGGTCAGCTCGGGCGTGAACCGGGCCGGACGGTTGCCGTACATCACGCTCAGGAACGCATCCACCTCGTCGCCGCGCAGGACCGCTTCCGCTTCGGCAGCGAGTTCGGCAGCCTCGGCGAGCGACCACTGCGGCAACAGGCCGGCGTGGGTCATCACATAGCCATTTTTGACAGGGCCCCGCTCGCGATCGGCGACCAGCAGCGGCTGGCCGCGCAGCCATTCGAGCATCTCCGAGCGGTCCGGGGCTTCGAGAATGTCCGTCAGGGTGTCGTTGCGCTTGAGCTTGCCGTGGCCACGTGCCACCGCCAGCAGGTGAAGATCGTGATTGCCCAGTACCACGCTGGCGGCGCCATCCAGGGCGACACTCCTGCGCAGGCAGCCGAGCGAGTCCGGGCCGCGATTGACCAGGTCGCCCGCCAGCCACAGATGATCCCGCGAGGGCGAGAAGTCGAGACGTTCGAGCAGGGCTTCGAATTCGGCGTAACAGCCCTGCAGATCGCCGATTGCGTAGGTCGCCATGCGCTTCCTCGTGTCGGTGGTGCGATCTCGTATTGATGGTGCGATCGGGAGCGGCGATTCGATGCCGATCGAGACGCGGCCGCGAGGGTCGATTCGCCCGCGTCGATCAGTGGATCTGGTTGGGACCGGCCAGCCGAAACGGCGCGATGGCGACGTCGAAGGAGGCCTGGGTGGACAGATCGATGCAGGTATAGCTGCCCTGCATGACGCCGACGGGGCATTCGATGACCGCGCGACTGGTGTAGCGGTAACTGTGCCCGGCGGTGATCGTCGGCTGCTTGCCGACCACGCCGTTGCCACGCACTTCCTGCACCTTGCCGTGGCCCTGGGTGATCTTCCAGTAGCGCGACAGCAACTGCACGCTGCGGTCGGAATGGTTGTGAACGGTCACCGTGTAGCTGAACACGAAACGCTTGTCGTTGGGCGACGATTCGTCCTCGCGAAACGCTGGCTCGACGTCGACCGTGATGTCTGGTGTCGTCTCGCTCATGAGGTCTTCTCCGTCACTGGGTGGCTCGTCGCGCTGCCTGTCAGGTGATTGCTGATGGCGACCAGCTCCTCGACGCGCAGCGTCTGGGGGCGGCGGCCGGGGTCGATGCCCAGCGACTCCAGCGCCTCGGCGTCGATCACCCCCTTGAGATTGTTGCGCAGCGTCTTGCGCCGCTGGCCGAATGCCACCCGCACCACGTCGGCGAAATGGGCCTCGTCGTGAGCGGGCGACGGCAGCTCGGCATAGGGCGTCAATCGCACGATCGCCGAGTCCACCTTGGGCTGGGGCACGAAGGCACCGGGCGGCACGATGAACAGCGATTCGACCGCGCAGTGATACTGGGTCATCACCGACAGTCGCCCCCAGTCCGGCCCGCCGGGTTCGGCGGCGAGGCGCTCGACGACCTCCTTCTGCAGCATGAAGTGCATGTCCTGGATGGCGCCGCGCGCGGCCAGCAGATGGAAGATCAGCGGCGTGGAGATGTTGTAGGGCAGGTTGCCCACCACCCGCAACGGCCTGCCATCCTGCTGCGACAACGCGTGGAAATCGAACTTGAGCGCGTCGCCTTCGTGAATCCTGAAATCGGGGTAGTCGTAGAACTGCACCCGCAATCCGGGGATCAGGTCGCGATCGAGCTCGATCACTTCCAGCGCGCCGGCCGCTTCGAGGATCGGGCCGGTCAACGCGCCCTGGCCGGGGCCGATTTCGATCAGGCGATCGCCGCTACGCGGGGCGATGGCACGCACGATGCGGGAGATCACTCCACTATCGCGGAGAAAGTTCTGACCGAAACGCTTCCGGGCACGCGGCATCGGAGAACGGTCGGAGGAGCGTGTAGACATGAAAAACGAATTCCTTCAGTGAACGCGGGCCGTCATCTGGCGGGCCACCTGCAGTGCCACCCGGAGGCTACCCACATCGGCCAGGCCAGTGCCGGCAAGATCGAGTGCGGTGCCGTGATCGACGGAGGTCCGTACCATGCCCAGCCCCAGCGTGATATTGGCGGCCTGCCCGAACCCGGCATACTTGAGCACCGGCAGGCCCTGGTCGTGATACATCGCCAGCACCGCATCGGCGTGATCGAGATGGCGCGGCGTGAACAGCGTATCCGCCGGTAACGGCCCGATCAGGTCGAGCCCTTCTTCGCGCAGTCGGTTCAGCGCGGGCGTGATGACCTCGATCTCCTCGCGGCCCAGATGGCCATCCTCGCCGGCGTGGGGGTTGAGCCCGCAGACCAGGATGCGCGGCGACGCGATGTCGAAGCGCTGCTCCAGCTCGGCCGCCAGGATCCGGCCGACACGCATCAGGCCGGGGCCGGTGATCGCGCTGGAGACCCGGGAGAGCGGCAGATGCGTGGTGGCCAGGGCGACCCGCAGCGGCCTGGCGGTGCGTTCGGTGGCCAGCATCATCACCACCTCCTCGGCACCGCAGGCGTCACGCAGATACTCGGTATGTCCGGTGAAGCCGACATGCCCGCCTTCGATGATCGCGCCCTTGTGCAGCGGCGCCGTCACCATCGCATCGGCGATGCCCTGCTGACAGGCCTCGATGGCGACATCCAGCGTCTTCAGCACGTAACCGGCGTTGGCGGGATCGAGCCGTCCTGGCGTCGAGGGCGCTGCCAGCGACACCGGCCAGACCGGCAGCCGGCCATTGATTGGCGCCGGCAATGCATCGCCGGGAGCTAGCACGTCGAGCTCGACCGACCAGCCCAGCCGCCTTGCCCGTTCGGCCAGCAGGTCCGGGTCGCCGACGGCGACTACCGTTGCATCCAGCTGCTGCCAGTCCCGCGCCGCCGCCAGGGCGAGCTCGGGACCGATACCGGCCGGTTCGCCGGTGGTCAATGCCAGTACCGGCAATGTCATCAGTTCCGGTCGAGACGGTTGTCGATGTAGGCGCTGGCACGGATTTCCTGCGTCCACGCCTCGAGCTCGTCACTCACCTTGCGCTGGAAGATCGCCTGGCTGGCCTGCTCCCGGCTCATCTGGCCACTGTCACCGCCACGGGTCTCGATCAGCTTGACCAGGTGGAAGCCGCTGGGGCTGCGGATCGGCTCGCTGACTTCTCCCGGAGAGAGATCGGGAATGACGTCGGAGAAGATGGTGGGAATCTGCGCCGACTGGCGCCAGCCGAGATCGCCCCCCTGCAACGCCTGGGCGTCGTCGGACTCGGCCACGGCGAGTTGCTGGAAGTCGGCGCCATCCCGCAGCTGCCGATAGAGCTTCTGCGCCTCCGCCTGCGCCTGGGTGACCTGATCCGGCGTCGGCGACTGGGGCACGGCGACCAGGATCTGAGCGAGATGGTAGGCAACGTTGCTGTTTTCGCTGCGCTGGCTCAGGAAACGATCGACCTCCCGATCCGACACCGTGACCCTGCTGGCGACCCGGCTCTGCTGTACCTGGCGAATCAGCAGCTCGCGCCGAACCTGCTCGCGCACTTCGGCCAGGCTCTGGCCCTGCTGTTCCAGCGTATTGGCGAACTCGTCCAGACTCATGCCGTTGTTTTCGGCAATGCCACGCATGGTGCTGTTGAGCTGGGTTTCATCGATGCTCAGATTGGCATCTTCGGCCATCTGCAGCTCGATCTGCTCGACAATCATGCGATCCAGCACCTGACGCTCCAGCGCCTGTCCCGGCGGCATCGGGATATTGTTGGCCTGCAGCTGGTCGCGCGCCTGGACGACACGCCTTTCGAGCTGACTGTGCATGATGGCATCGTCGTTGACCACGGCAACGATACGATCCAGCGGCACCACCTCCGCCATCGCGGACAACGGCGACAGCAGCATTACCAGCGCCAGGGGGATCCATACTCTAGGACGCATGCCTACCTCTCTTGCTTTGATGGAGCGGCGAGCCGCTCGGGCTCGCCGTAAACATTGATTGACTGCGATCTCTCGCCGGCCCGGTTTCGTCAGAACTGCGTCGCTTCGTAACCCGGCACGGCCTGCGCGAAGTAGCTGTCGGCTTCCTGACCGACGCCGCCCAGCCCCTTGAACACGAAACGCAGGAACAGGCCTCGGTCGGTGTAATCGTCTTCGATGGTGTTGGCAGTGTGATTGTCCTCGACCCATTCGCGCCATACCACCTGCACCGCGCTGCAGCAGCTGTTGAACTGGACACCGGCCAGGGTTTCCAGATCGCGGCTGTTGGTATTGTCGTAGAGGTAGCGGCCGATCAGATCCAGGGACGACGTCGCCTTGTAGGCGAACGACACGTCGAAATCTTCCCGGTCGTAGCCCAGACGATCCTCCGCATAACCCGAGGGATCGAACCCTTGGAGTTGCCAACGGTAGCCAAGGTTCACTACGTGACCGACAGGACTCAGATACTGGAGATACGCCGACGTTCGTTCGGTGGTGGAACGATCGGGATCGTAGAACCACTCGTAACGCGAGCGCCACTGGTCGTTGATGCGCCAATCGAGCTGGGTGATGACCGGCGAACGATCGCGGGTGGCGCGATACCAGTCCTCGTAGTTGGTTTCCTTGTCCGGCAACGTATCCGGATCGCCTTCAATGTCGATGTTGCGATCGGAGAAGTAGGCACTCTGCCCCACGGAGAGCGACAGCCGCTCACGGCCGGTATCGTCCTCGAGGAAGCGCGTCGAGGCCCCATAAGAGAGCTTGTTGACGTCTCCCACGCGATCGGCGCCCGTGAACCGGTAAGGCGACCACAGCTGGCTCCAGGAGACCGAACGCTCGTCGGTATCGAACTCCGGGAACTCCGACTGGTCGCGCTCGGGCACGTAGGCGTAGTAGAGACGCGGCTCGAAGGTCTGTTTCCAGTCGTTATCGAACAGCGACACGTCGCGCTGGAAGATCAGCCCGGAGTCGACCGAGTACACCGGCACGGTGCGCGACAGACTCTCGTCGCGGTCGGTATCCCGGTTGCCGTAGTCGAGCTCGTAATTGGTCTGCCAGAGCTGGAAGCGCGGCTCGAGGAAGCCCCAACTGGGCTGGGCACGCCAGCCGATGGCCGGCGTCAGGTTGACGCGCGTACCGTTGGCCGCTTCGCGCAGCAGTATGCGACGCGTGTTGCCGGTTTCCTCGTCTTCCCAGAAGCCGTCGCTGTCGACGCCTTGCAGATCGCGCCAGAAGTAGGTCGCGTTGGAGTTCCACTCCTGGTAGAAGCCGTTGTCCTGCTGCCAGCGCGCGTTGGCGGTCAGGCTCGGCAACTGATAGTAAGGACGGTCGTCCTCGTCCAGCGGGTAGTCCATCCGCTGGTAGCCCTGCGCCCGCGCATCGAGATTCCAGGTCGTGCCTTGATAGCTCAGCCGCGCCAGGCGTTCGAGATACTCGGTATCCTGCTCGCCGAAGTCGCGACCGAAGTCATCGAAGTAGCGCCCGTCACTCGCGGCGCCGTAGCGCATGGCGTAATCCAGCCGTTCGGTGAACCGACCGTAGTGGCTGTAATCGACGTACCAGCGATCCTCGCCGTCGAAGGCGTCGTCGGGATCGTTGGGGTTGTCGCTCTCGCCACCGTTGTCGTTGGGCAGGTAGGAGCCTTCGATCGAGCCCTGGTCGCTGCCGAACAGATAGCGGAATTCGCCACCCAGCATGAAGCCGTGATCGGAGATGACCCGCGGCGTGATCGTGGCGTCGTAATTGGGCGCCAGGTTGAGATAGTAGGGCTGGCTGTAATCGAGACCGTCGCTGGAGATTCCCATCGTCGGCCATAGAAAGCCGCTTTGACGCCGATCATCGATAGGGAAACGCACCCAAGGCCAGTAGAAGACGGGGACGTCTCCCATTTCCAGCCGCGCGTTGGATGCGGTGCCGAACCCCTGCTCGCGATCGATGGTGACGTCGCTTCCCACCAGACGCCATAGCCGGCTATCCGGTGCGCAGGTAGTGAAGCTGGCCTCACGCATGCGGTAGCGGCCATCGGCGAGACGCTGCATCGACTGGGCGTCGCCTCGAATCCGCTGATCGTGAACCACGTAGTGCGCGTCATCGATACGCGCGGCATCGCTGTCGAGCGATACCTGGCCTTCTTCGCCACGTACCAGCATGCCCGGATAGCGAATGGCCAGCGGTCCTTCGGCGAATGCCGTGTCGCGCGCGGCATTGACGCTAACTCGCGGCGATTCCAGCTGGCTCTCGCCGCGCCGCAGCACGACGTTCCCGCCCAGGATGGTTTCACCGTCGTTGCCGTACTCGGCCGATGCCGAGTCGGACAGCACCTCTTCGGGGGTCTTGCCTTCGGGCAGCAAATAGCCCGGTTCGATATAGCGGCCACCACACAGGGCGCCGGCCGGCGCTTGATCGCCCCATGGCGCCCAATCCAGTTGATCCGCGGGTAACGGTGCGGGGGGCGCCGCCTGGGCCGTCGATGAAATCAGGCCAGTCAGGGCAGTCCAGACCAGTCGCTTGCCCATGTCCTCTGTGTCCTTGCCGAGTGGAGTCGGTATTATACAGACCTCGACGGGAGTTGCCGCGAAGCCATTCCTTGTTGAACCGTCCGAGTGTCTACCGCGTCCATTACATCGAATTCGACGGCACCTTTCGATTTGGCGATGCGGGCCAAACGCGGCACACTGCTCGCCAGCCGTTCGATGTCTCGCCGTCGCGCTCGAAAACGTATCGCCCTGCACGAACGATGCATCGACGACTCGCACGGCACACCCAGATTAGGGCCCAGCATGCGGTGCCATCTCCGGCCCGTCAACTCGCCTCGCGAGCTGGACGCAGCGACACATCGAAACGCCTCATCATCACGACCGGAAGCCCGCATGACCTTGCGCCTCGACTCCCTTCGTCACTGGATCGCCACCCAGCACCGTCTTTCACCCGATGCCTGCCGATGGGAAGCGGTCGCCGGCGATGCCAGCCTGCGCGGCTACTGCCGTGTCACCTTTCCCGACGCCACCACCCGGATCGTCATGGATGCGCCGCCGGCATTGGAAGATAGCGGCCCCTTCGTGGCCATCGGCCGGGAATGGCACGCCGCAGGGCTGCCGGTGCCAACGATCCATGCCGTCGACCTCGAACAGGGATTCATCGAGCTCGACGATCTCGGCAATGATAGCCTGCATCGCCATTTTGATACCGATGCCGGCGCGCGGGCGGGCACCGCGCAGGCGCTCGACCTGCTCGACGCCATCGAACAGCGCGCACCGTTCTCCTCGTTGCCGCGCTACGAGCCCGCGTTTCTCGAGGAAGAGATGGACCGCTTCCCCGACTGGGGCCTGACGCGCTGGCTCGGGATCGAAACGCCGCCACAGTGGCCGGAGGTCAAGCGCCATCTGCTCGACAGCATCGCCAGACTCCCCACCGTCGCCGTGCACCGCGACTTCGACGCCATGAACCTGATGATCCGTGAGGACCGGCTGTGGATCATCGATTTCCAGGGCGCGCTGGCCGGGCCGCTCGGCTACGATCTGATTTCGCTGCTGCGGGGGCGCTACCATCGCTGGTCGCGCCAGCAGATGGACGACTGGATCGAAGGCTTCCGCCAGCGCTGCCTCGCCGCGGGGCGCATCGCACCTGACATCGACGCCCGAGCGTTCCGCACGAGCGTCGAGGCGATCGGCGCCCAGCGCCAGCTCAAGATCCTCGGCCAGTTCTGCCGGCTCTGCCTGCGCGACGGCAAGCCGCGCTATCTCGAATGGCTGCCCCACTTCTACGCGCATCTCGACGACGGACTGGAAGCACTGCCCGCCCTCGGCGACTTCCACGCCTGGCTACGTGAAAGCTATCGCCCGGCCATGGAAGCGCGCCTGGCCGAGCACCGCGCGGCCAACGGCGGCGGAGGCGACTCATGAAGGCGATGATTCTCGCCGCCGGCCTCGGCACCCGCATGCGCCCGCTCACCGACCACTGCCCCAAGCCGCTGCTGCCGGTCGCCGGCAAGCCGCTGATCGTCCATCATCTCGAACGCCTGGCAGCGGCGGGAATTTGCGACATCGTGATCAATGTCAGCTTCCGGGCGCAGCAGATCATCGATGCGCTCGGCGACGGCGACCGTTACGG
>Ga0098062_1000456_pt1 | contig 21975 bp, 16 predicted proteins | sample 23_taG_FD_81592 | JGI IMG/M metagenome (GOLD analysis project Ga0098062, IMG submission 81592) | Marine viral communities from Cariaco Basin, Caribbean Sea - 23_WHOI_OMZ | ecosystem: Environmental > Aquatic > Marine > Oceanic | place: Caribbean Sea: Cariaco Basin | collected 2014-11-11 | reverse complement strand
TGCATAACAGATTGAATATCTAGGGCTTTTTTGAATTCGCCTAGTGATACAAAGGCGCTTAGCTGTAACGAAAGAAAACTAAGCTGTCCTCTAAGGTCTCTATTTTTTCTCGCGTCAATGGTACCCGTGCGGGCCTCTTCTAAGGCTAATTCGAAACTCTGCTCTTTCATATAGGCTTGCGCTAAAGCGAATCTGCCTTCTTTGACCAATTTTGCCTGACCCGATGAATCGGCAAATTGCATGGCTTCTTGCAATAACTCTCGCCCTTTAGCCGTATCGCCGTTTTCAACCAATGCTCTTCCCAATAGCATTTTTGCTTCGGCTATGGCCCCTACATCAGAGGTGGATAGCAGGAGTTCAAGACCTTCGTTAATTGCTCTTATCGCTTGGTCTACAGAGCCTGTTTTGAGAGACAGGGCACCAATACGAGTTTTGATCACACCAAGTAATCGGGTCTCCTGTGTTTCCTCGATACTGTCGAAAGCGTCTTGGTAGTAGGTATGAGCCAAAGTAGCTTGGTTGAGCAAACTGTATATCTCACCGATGCGCAGCAACGTAAAACTCATTTCATTGGCCATGTTATTTTCACGAAAATAACGTAGCGCTTGCTTTAACGGCTCCAAAGCGGTTTCAATTTCGCCTTGTTCTTGTTGAATTATGCCTAGCTCAAGGTTCAATTTAGCCTTAAGTAATTCATTACGCTCAATTTGAGCAATAGACATAGCGCGACGCACATAAGTCAGTGCAATGGAATAATTTGAAAGGTGTCTTTCTGAGGTGGCTAGTTGTAATAGCGTTGACGCCATTTTGTTTAATTCACCATCTGTGGTGTAGCGTTCTAAAGCGGCATTAAAAATGGCTTTTGACACCTCAAAACGCGATGCGTTTTGAAGTAAGAGTCCGAGAGCAGAAAATGTATCAGCAGACATTTGTTGCTGTTGTAGCGCTTGCTCTAAAAGCAACAGTGCCTTGCTATCGGCGTCAGCATATTGCTTGGCATTTAAAAGGTTCTCGACATCAGCAATCTCGGTATTGAAAAGCTCGAACGCTTCTACCGTTTTAACCTGTGCGCCATGCACAGCAATTAGCAGGGCACACACCAGCACGCGCACTGTGCTAAATCCTTCACGGCCCATTCGATTGTATCTCCTATACGCTGTCAGAACATGCTGTCGGTGAGTATCTCAGTAGGCTAACGCCAAGGCAACATCATTATTGTGAAGGATAAAACGAATGAAATGCGTATTTGGATTTATACTTTAGTCTAATTTATGGTGTTATTTTCAATCCACTCTCGAATCAGTGCAGATTTGGCTTTACCTGTCTTTTGGGCAATGTTTGCAAGTTTTTCAATACATTGCGGCGTCAACGTAAAGGTAGCATGTCGCATACCTTCTGATTTTGCAGGCTTTCTTATCGGCACAACGCGGTCTGTACGAACGTCTTTTAAATCGTTTTTTGCCGCCGATGGTTGCTTTTTATCCACTTTACCTTGGGCATAAAGCAGCGCATCGTCGATAAAATCTTCTACAGTTCGTAGATTGGGCTTAGCTAACGGCTTCGACTTTTTGAGGTTGAGTAAACTCATAAGCATCCTCCACTTTGCCAGCTAGTAGCTCTTCAAACAAGGTTCTTATTTCTGTGGCCGCTTTACCTTCTGGTTCACTCTCAATAACTGACTGCCCTGACTCTTCTGAATCGTCATACATGTTTCTACTAAAAGTAACAGAGTTTAGGACGGGAATACCAAATGAGCGACACACTTCTTTTGCCTCTAGAATACGGTTTGCCAGGCTAGGTAGAGAAGGGCACTGTGTGATAACGAACGCGGCGTTCATTTTCGGGTTAACCATTTTACAGGTAGATAAAATATCTTCCATGTGAGGTACCGTTTTGAGATCGCGACGTTTGGGTCTAAGTGGAATCAGTATATGGTCAGCAACCGCCATTGACGAGCGAAGCGCTAGGTTATCTTGTCCACCACAGTCTATTACAACGTAATCGTAATACTGACGCAGGCTAAGTAATTCGTTACGTATTTTACCATATAACTGAACACAGTTAATTTCAGCGAGACGAGGGTTAGCTTTACGCTCTTGGATCCAGTCTGAGGTCGTTCGCTGCGGGTCACAGTCGACCATTAACACCTTGGCACCTTTTTCAGTGCGAAGATACACTGCAATGTTTTGTGCCAGGCAGCTCTTTCCGCTACCGCCTTTTTCTCCACCAACCAAAATAATCATGGTGATAACCCTCGAATATCGCTTATGTTAAAATACTGAGCGTTACGGTGGGTCGTGAATGGTGTCACGACCGTACCTAACCTCCACTCAAAGCATAGGCAGGCTATCAGCTAGGTTCAGCATCAAAATCGATATTAACGAATGTAAGACAATACCTATTGATTTGTGCAAAAACTCATTCTAGTCTTCTTACTTTATAATTGAGATTACCGATAAGAGGTTGTTATGTCAGAAAGTCGCTTCACTTCCAAAGAAGGCCAAAAAGTACCTAGCGTTTCATTTCCGTGCAGAGAAGGTGAGACGTGGGTAACGAAAACGACAGATGAATTATTTTCTGGCAAAAATGTTGTGGTCTTCTCACTTCCAGGTGCTTTTACACCAACCTGTTCTTCTACCCACTTGCCTCGCTATAACGCTTTAGCGAAAAAGTTTGCGAAACACGGCATTGATGAGATTGTTTGTGTATCGGTAAACGATACTTTCGTTATGAATGCATGGGCCGCAGATCAAGAAGCCGCTAACATAACCGTTATTCCCGACGGTAACGGAGAATTTACCGATGGCATGGGTATGCTAGTCGATAAAGCGGATTTGGGTTTCGGCAAAAGAAGTTGGCGTTACTCGATGCTAGTGAAAGATGGCGTGGTAGACAAAATGTTTATTGAACCTGATGTAGCTGGCGACCCGTTTGAGGTGTCGGATGCAGATACGATGCTGGCTTACATTGCGCCAGAGGAGCAAACTAACGCACCTGTTTCTATTATCACAAAACCGGGTTGTCCTTTCTGTGCTAACGCGAAAAAACTGCTTGATGAAAAAGGCTACGAGTACGAAGAAATAGTGTTGGGCAAAGATGCATCACTAACCAGCTTAACGGCGATTAGCGGTCGAGAAACTGTGCCGCAGGTCTTTATCGGTGGTAAACATATCGGTGGTTCTGACGATCTAGAGGTTTACTTTAGCTAACGTAATATACGTATTAATCGTCACAAGAAACGGGAGCATGGTAAACTGCTCCCGTTTTTTATTAATTATCCGTAGCGGAGAATAATAGTGTCATCGAAGTTTTTTGTAAAAATGCTCATAGGTATTGTTGCGCTTTTAGGTGTAAATATGGCTATAGCCGCAAATTTATCTATATTCGATACGAGCGAAATGAAAAGCAGAAGTTTTTCAGACCTTCAAAATCAGTTCAAAGCATTTTACGAAAAAGAATGGGGCCAAACCCAGCCGTGTAGAGAAACGGCACTCAATCGTTTTTCGGTATGCAGCAACGTATTGCGCAATGAAGGCAATTCGCCTTTCATGCTGTCCAACAAATCAAGCAGCAAGGTGGCAGTGCTTATCCACGGCTTAAGCGACTCACCTTTCTTTATGCGTGAAATCGCCAACATCTTATTTGAACAGGGTTTTACTGTAGTCGTGCCGCTTTTGCCTGGGCATGGTAAACGAGATGCCGATGATGACATGTCTGACTGGGATTTAGCTGAGCGCTGGCAGGGGCATGTCGATGAAGTCATTAAATTGGCTGATAGCATGGGTGATACTTTGCTTGTAGGTGGCTTCTCTACAGGTGGTGCGCTGGCGGTTGAACATTATCTGGATAGTGCAGGAAACGAAGTAAATAATATTGATGGTCTTATGCTATTTTCTGGCGCGCTGGCGCTGTCTGATAATGCTGAAAGTATGTCTCGAATTTGGGGCATTAAACTCTTAGCCAGAATTATTGATGGAACCTATCAAACTCATGGCCCCAACCCTTACAAGTATCCAAATGTGGCAGGTTTAGCAGGGTTGGAATTGATGGATTTAATAAACATCATTCGGGACAAAGTCGAGGAAGGACAGCAAATTGAAGTGCCGCTATTTGCCGCTCATTCTCAAGCTGATGTAACCACGCCAATTAGCGGCATAGAGCAGTTAATGGACGCAAGTAAAGGTCCGAATACCTTTTTCGTTATCGATGAATCGTACGGGTTGTGCCATGCAGATTTAGTTGTGAATACAAGCTTGCTCAATAAAATGAATTTCAACGCAAGCATGGTTAATCAGCAAGAAGAGTGTGCGGTACCTAAAGCAAACCCGCTATTTTCAACCATGGGCCTTATGTTGCGAGATTACCTGTCTCAGTTTGAATAAGTTACTGGGGCCTGTTGACCTCTGGTGTACAACAAAGGTCAACAGGCCCTAGCTTAGCGACATTAACGGCTAGCTTTACTGCTTGGTTACATCACGCTATTATTTCGTTGCACAATAGACAGCAATATTTTGAGTACAGTATTTGAGAAAGTTTCGGATTGGTTTAACGCGCAAACGGTATAGGTCGGCGAATGCAAGTTCGTTTATCCTTACACTGTTCTTAATGATGGCCCTCGTGTCGTCAGGTAGCGCTGTATCTATCGAACATTCATACGAACATGCCCATTCAATGTCGGTGATGACACCGCAGTCGGATGCTGCTCATGCTAACCATCAGGTTCGAATGCCTGAGTCTGCTAATACACATTGTCAGCACCAAGAATTGTCATCACAACATGCGGATTTAAGTGTTAAAAACAGCAAGAGCAAACCCGCTCAGTTCGACGGCGTACAAGTTAGCGATGCAGGCGTGAATAGCGTGAAAGCATCGCAGATGAGTGACATGTCTTGCTGCAAGGATGAATGTAATTGCCCAGCCGATCTCTGTTTTAATCTTAGCGCTAGTGCGCTTATTCAGCCTACCGTTGAAACCGAAATATCGGTAGCCAGAATGGCTGCCACTGCACCTATACTGGGGCAGCGCTCATCTCCTCACTTCGGGCAGTTTCGCCCACCTAAGTCACTTTTCACAGCATAGATCTATCTCGCGGATTTATTTCGCAGCAGAGACGTTTTTATGTCACGACGTCGTCTTGTCGTTTTGAGATGTCTCTAATCTTTTATCTATGTAACGCGTGGTAAGCCTTTTTGCTAATCCCCTTTGTCGAATTTAGCGAAGAGCGGGGCAACGTCAACACGCCTTACACCTGAAAAGTGATGTTATACATGAGCAACTATTCGGTACCCAAAAAAGTGAACGAAAGCGCTAACAGACCTTGTAAAGTAAGCGCTTTGTTCGCCTTAATTTTTGTGCTTTCTTCTTTTTTGATGGCTAATAAGCCCGTTGTCGCGCAGACCCTAAGCCTGGAACAAGCGCTGCAGTTAGCTATTCAATACGACCCTTTGCTTAAAGGGAATGCGCATCGAAAGGATCGCTTTAATGCAGAAGCTGAAGCGTCATCATATTGGGCAAATCCTCAGGTTTCAGCTTCTGTACAAAACTTGCCTACCGACGGCTTCGCATTTGACCAAGAGCCTATGACGCAATTTAAAGTTGGTTTGAAGCAGCAGTTACCGCGAGGCGATGAAAACCTCTACAGCCAGCAAAAGTATCAGGTTATGGCTGATCAAATGTCGGTAGAGAGCCAAGCGAGAAAGGCGTGGCTTAAACGTGAGGTTACCCTTACCTGGTTAGATTGGGTCTATGCAACACGTCGCATTGGATTATTGGACAAAGAGAAATCATTGCTTACACAGCTACTCGATTTTACTGACTCCAGATACAGCCAAGGCGTTGGTGCAGCGGCCCAGCAAGACATATTGCAAGTGCGCTTGGCATTGTTGTCACTAGACGACAAATATGTGCAGGCCTACCAGCAAAAAAATGAAGCGAGATCGGCACTTTCAAAATGGTTTGGTGCGCCGCTAGATGAATCTGTAAGCGCACCGCTGGCTCAATCAACGCAAGAATCAACGCTTTCTTATCCAAAGCGTATCGAGCTCGATGCTATCTTAAACGACAGCAACCTCAGCCTTTCTTCGTTCTTAACGGTTATTGATAGCAGTGAGCCTTTTTCAATACTACAGCATCATCCTGAGGCTATGCTGCTTCAAATTCAGACCCAGATAGAAGCGCAAAATGTGAACATAGCGCGAGAGCAAACTAAGTCTCAGTGGGCATTTGAAGCAAGTTATGGATACAGACAAGATGCGCAAAATGGCGCAAGCCGAGCTGATTTTGTGTCATTGGGTGTTCAAGTAGACCTTCCGTTTTTCAATAAGTCTCGTCAAGACGCTTCAATAGCCGCAGCGGCTTCCAAAATGAGTGCGTCTGAAACGGATTTCCGCTTGAAAGTGAACGAGCTTGCCGCGAATGCAGAGGTGCTTAAATCACGCTTGTCAGCGCTAAGTGAGCGCAAAGCGCTTTATGAAACGGCGTTAATTGATGAAACACAGCAACTTTCTGAAGCTGAGCTAACAGCTTACACCACAGACACAGGTGATATCGGTGATGTTGTCAATGCCAACCTCAAGCAAGTACAAGTGCAGGATGATTTACTCAAAATCGACATCGAGCGCGCCAGAACACTGGCGTCACTTGCTTACTTGTACCTGCCCACTCACGCCCATTTTTCGAATAAAGAGTAGTTAATATGACATCTTCAACTCACCCTGCGCCAGATACAAAAAGCACGCTAATAAAAGGTTTGCTAGTAGGTCTGCTATTTGGCGGCCTGATAGCGTTCGGCTTGGCCTCACTATTGTTGTCTGATTCATCAAAACACGGAAATAGTGAAAGTGCCCACAGCGGAGTCAGTGCCCACAGCGATAAAAGTGCCCACAGCGACGAAACTGATAATAAAGCCCCTTTATATTGGGTAGCGCCTATGGATGACAGCTATCGCCGTGACAAACCGGGAAAGTCACCGATGGGAATGGACTTAGTGCCCGTATACGCCAATGACGACGCAACGTCTGCGAAAAGTAATGAGCGTACGCCTGGTACCGTAATGATTCCGCCAAATGTACAGCACAATATAGGTGTTAAAGTCGCGCCCGTTACCATTGGAGCACTTCAACAGACCGTAACGGCGGTGGGCAACGTTGCTTACGATGAAGATAGCATTGTGCACATCCACCCTAGAGTATCAGGTTGGGTCGACAGGCTTTTCATTAAATCTCAAGGTGAGCAAGTAGAAGAAGGACAGGCACTTTATACCCTGTATTCGCCAGAATTAGTTAGCGCACAAGAAGAATACGTTTTAGCCCTTAAGCGAGGAGACGCACGTTTAATTCAGGGCGCAGCCGAGCGCCTAAGAACACTGGGGCTATCAACGAGCGTTATTGAAGCATTGCAAAAAACTAGACGAGTAACACAAACTGTCACATTTAACGCGCCGCAAAGTGGTGTGGTAGAAGCTCTGAATATTCGGGAGGGGTTTTACGTTCAGCCCGGGACAACCTTGATGAGCATCGCACAGCTAGATACGGTGTGGGTGATTGCAGAGGTGCCTGAAAAGTACGCGCAAATCATAGCGCCTCATAATGGCGCTGTGATTACCCTCGACGAAATGGACCATGGGTCCGATGCTAAATGGGAAAGTCACGTAGAGTATATTTATCCGTCTTTGTCGGAAACAACGCGAACCCTGAAAGTGCGCATACCGCTAAACAATAACAACCACACGTTAAAGCCCAATATGTTTGCCCACGTTGGAATAAAGCCTACTCAACGCAAGGCAGCGTTACTGGTTCCTCGCAGTGCCGTTATTCGCACGGCTGAGGGCGCAAAAGTGGTACTCAGTGATGGCGATGGCAACTTTAAGTCGGTACGGGTAACGCTGGGGCAAAGCGATAGTACACATTTGGAAGTCGTCGAAGGCTTGCTGCCAGAGGATGATGTGGTGGTATCAGCACAATTTTTGATTGATTCAGAGTCGTCGAAAAGCAGTGACTTTGAGCGAATGAAAGCGCCCGATCATCAGGCCACGACAACAGGTACAATTGAGGCAATTGAATTGCCGGCTGACACCGAAACGAATGGCGCTTCGAATGACGCAAAGTTAGTGATCGCTCGCGGGCCGATTGAAAAATGGGGACGGGGACCTGCGACAATGTTATTTTCGGTATCAAAGCATATTGACTTATCTCAGTTCAAAGAAGGTGACAACATCATGTTCACCTTTGTGACTGGCGAAGAATTCACGGTTATCGATATGCGAAAGCGCAGTGAACATGCAATGGACAAGGGCATGGTTCATGGCACAGAACACAGCAGTCATAAACATGATACGAGCAACCTGAAGGGCGATGGAGAGCAAAGCGATGCTCACGAGTCAATGGTTCACAAGTCGGCAGAACAAAAATCGATAAATCATAAGGAGCATATGCACCATGATTGAATCGGTAATTCGCTGGTCGGTAAACAATAGAATACTGGTATTGCTGAGCGCTATTATGCTCAGTATTGCTGGTGTCTGGGCGGTGAAAAACACCCCCGTCGATGCTATCCCTGATTTATCTGATGTCCAAGTTATAGTGAAAGTAAACTATCCCGGTCAGTCGCCGCAAGTGGTGGAAGATCAGGTGACGTTTCCTCTCACCTCTGCGCTAATGTCAGTGCCTGGCGCACAGACGGTGCGAGGGTATTCATTCTTCGGCGATGCCTACGTATATATAATCTTTGATGATGATACAGACATGTACTGGGCTCGAAGCCGTGTTCTGGAATACTTAAGCCAAGCGTCTTCGCAACTTCCAGAAGGCGTGACACCTCAGTTAGGTCCAGATGCGACAGGGGTAGGTTGGGTTTACATTTATGCGTTGGAGAACGATGCTAGTCAGCCAAATGCGCTAGATGCTGGTGAGTTAAGGGCGTTGCAAGACTGGTTCTTAAAGTTTGAGCTTCAGTCAGTTGAAGGCGTTTCTGAAGTGGCGTCTGTTGGAGGGATGGTTAAACAATACCAAGTTATTGTCGACCCTGAAAAATTACGTGCCTACAACATTCAGCCATCCATGATAGAAATTGCCCTTAAACGGGGTAACCGCGCGTCAGGCGCTTCGGTTATTGAAATGGCCGAGGCAGAGTACATGGTTAGTGCGCAAAGCTATATTCAGGGCATTGATGACATACTGGCGTTGCCCACAGGTGTTATTAAGGATGGCGTTAGCATAACGATTAACGATGTAGCACAAGTGGTAGAAAGCCCGTTGATGCGCCGAGGTATTGCAGAACTAAACGGGAATGGCGAAACTGTGGGTGGCATTATAGTGATGCGCTATGGCGAAAACGCAAAAGCCACTATCGATGCGGTCAAAGCCAAGCTGGATTCATTAAAAGCGAGCTTGCCGGAAGGGGTGAATATCGTCCCCGTGTACGATCGCTCCACCCTTATTGATAAGTCCGTCGATACCCTCACCAATAAGCTAGTTGAGGAATTGCTGGTTGTTGGTTTGGTATGCGCTATCTTCTTGTTTCACATACGTTCATCTATGGTTGCGTTAATCAGTTTGCCTATTGGTATTCTCGCCGCCTTTATCGTAATGAAGCTGCAGGGACTTAATGCCAACATCATGTCTTTAGGTGGCATTGCTATCGCTATCGGTGCAATGGTGGATGGCGCTATTGTTGTGGTTGAAAATTTACACAAGCACATTCATCAGCATGCTGTTTCATCAAGTCAGGGAGCCTCAGCGAGTCAAAGGGATTCAGCGAGTCAAAGGGATTCAGCAAGTCAGGTTGGGTCAGGGAGTGCCCAGTCGCAAACATCTATACCAACCTCTGCAAAGCTTTCGGCAGCCAAACGTTGGGAACTGGTGATTAAGTCGACCACCGAAGTTGGTCCAGCTTTATTCTTTGCGCTCCTAATTATAACCGTATCCTTTATTCCTGTTTTTGCATTGGAAGCGCAAGAAGGTCGTCTTTTTGCGCCTCTTGCCTTTACCAAAACCTATGCCATGGCAGCAGCTGCGGCGCTGGCAATTACTTTAGTTCCTGTGCTGGCGGGTTATTTCGTACGCGGAAAAATACGATCTGAAGCCCAGAACCCGGTAAATCGAGCTTTAGAACGTGTGTATCAGCCATTGCTAACGCGGCTGCTTAACTACCCACTGCTCACCTTGGCGGGGGCATTTTGCTTATTGCTTTCCATGTACTGGCCGTTAAACCAACTAGGTAGCGAATTTATGCCCGAACTGGACGAAGGCGATTTGATGTATATGCCTACTACCTATCCGGGTATTTCAGTGGGTAAAGCCAGAGAGCTTTTACAGCAGACGGACAAGCTTATTGCAACCTTGCCCGAGGTTGAAACGGTATTCGGGAAAATTGGACGCGCAGATACGGCCACAGACCCTGCACCATTGACGATGATTGAAACCTTCATTCAGCTTAAACCGAAAGCCCAGTGGAGGGCGGGCATGACCACTGAAAAGCTCAAAGAAGAGCTTAACGCTCTGGTGCAATTTCCAGGGCTGACCAATGCGTGGGTAATGCCAATTAAAACCCGTATCGACATGTTGGCAACCGGGATAAAAACCCCTGTTGGGATCAAGATTGCGGGGCCTGACCTAGCAGGCATTGAAGCCATAGGAAAGGATATTGAGATACTGCTTAAAGACCTGCCCAATACAGCATCAGTATACGCTGAGCGTGTGGTGGGTGGCCGTTACGTTTATATCGATATCGACAGGCAGTTGGCGGCGCGCTACGGCATGACGATAGACGATGTTCACAGTATTGTAGGCTCGGCAGTGGGCGGTAAAGTGGTTACACAATCAGTGGAAGGGCGTGAGCGTTTTCCTATTGCCATGCGCTTTTTACAGCACTACCGCGATACGCCTGAATCTTTAGCGTCCATGCCTTTCGTCACACCAAGCGGTGTTCACATTACCCTTGGCGATGTGGCGACCGTGCGTATTGACGACGGGCCGGCTGGGATTAAAAGTGAAAATGCCCGATTAAACGGATGGGTATACATTGATATCTCGTCAGACTCAGCCACGGGTATTGACTTAGGGGGCTATGTAGATAGCGCGAAACGCCATTTGTCAGAGCACCTTGATTTACCCACTGGATACTCCATCACGTGGGCGGGGCAGTTTGCTTATCTTGAGCGCGCGAAAGCAAAACTGTCGCTGGTTATACCGCTAACGATAGCCATTATCTGCCTTTTGCTTTATCTGGCATTTAAACGCCTTCGCGATGTGGCACTCATACTTGCTACCTTACCGTTGGCGCTGGTGGGCAGTGTATGGTTGCTTTACCTTCTTAACTTCAATCTGTCGGTGGCGGTAGGTGTTGGGTTTATTGCCTTAGCAGGTGTAGCGGTAGAGATAGGCGTTATCATGCTGGTCTATCTAAACCAATATGTATCAGATGCACTCACTAGCCACGAAACAGAAAATGGCAACACTAAAAAAGATGCGCTTGTGAAAAAGGCTATTGTCCATGCCGCCTCGGCAAGACTTCGCCCAGTTATGATGACATCGCTTTCTATTATTGTTGGCTTGTTGCCTGTGCTTTATGCCACTGGAACTGGTAGTGAAGTGATGCAGCGCATTGCGGCGCCTATGGTAGGCGGTATGGCGAGTGCACTAGTATTAACACTGTTGGTATTGCCAAGCGCGTTTTACTTAATTGTGTCACGCAAAAAATAATAGAGTTGAAAGTGTAGTAGAGTAGATAAAGCATGGGGAAGCGATAACACGCTTCCCTACGCTTCATTTTTAAAGTGTTGCGCGACTAGTGAGCTGCCGCATAGTCTTCCACTTGTTGCCAAACGCGTAAAAGGTTTCCGCTCAATATCTTTTCAATGTCGCTACGGCTATAACCTCTATCCAGCAATCCTTGTACTAGGTTTGGAAAACTCGCCACGTCTTTAAGCCCAATGGGGAGTGAGTCACCTACACCGTCATAGTCTGAACCAATACCCACGTGATCAACACCAATCAGTTTTACCACGTGATCGATATGGTCAAGCACTTCATCAAGGGTTGAATAAGGGTATGGCACTTCTTTGCGATAATTCTCTTCAAAGTTCTCTAGCTTAGGGCTGTCTTCGCCTTCTTTTTCAACCAAGGCTTTGCGCGCTGCAGTAAGGCCACTACGCCACTTTCCAGCTTCTTTAGATACAAAACTAGAACCAAAGTTAATCATAATAACACCGCCATTTTCGCCGAGTTTTTTGATCATCTCGTCGTCCATGTTGCGCTCAAAACCGGGGGTAAAGCGGCGCAGTGAAGAATGTGACGCTATAACTGGCACCTTTGTTAACTCAATAACTTGGTAAAAGGCGTCGTCAGACACATGGGAAATATCCAGCATAATACCAATGTTGTTCATTTCGCCCACTAAGGTTTTGCCAAACGGGCTAAGGCCTTTCCATTTTCTGCGCAGGTCATACGAAGAGTCAGAAATGTGGTTAGCTTGACTATGAGCAAGGGTGATGTAGCGAATCCCGCGCTCGTAAAAAGCCGTTAGATTCGCCAAGTCACCTTGAATAGGAGAACCATTTTCCATGCCCATTGGCAGTGAAATTAACCCTTTTTCAAATTGGGCTTTTACGTCAGAAGGGCTTTTAGCAATGGCAAATTTATCAGGTGCACGGGCAACAATGGCTTCTACTGAATCGATGAGCTCATGGGCAAGCTGCGTAGATTCTGGAGAGTTGTCTAAACTAGCAGGCACGTAAATACTCATAAAAGGGGCGTTCAAACCACCAGATACTGCACGAGGGTAGTCGAAGTCGCCGTCCTGCGTGGCTTTAGTGACATCAACCCACTTTTCCTTTACGCGATAAGGAACATCAATGTGTCCATCAACAATAATAGTTTCTTGTGCGATCTTGATAGCTTTTTCAGATGCTGAATAAGTAGAGGTCTCAGCAAGTACAGAGTGTGAAGCAAAAAGCGCAGAGATAAGTAATGCGCAAGATGAGAGTGGGAAGCGCCCCTTCATAGAAAATCCTTATTTTGTTTTTTATCGCTTAGGTCAACAACCGCTAACTTAATAGCAATACGAGACTAAAGGATAATGCGCACTGCGACAATAGGCTTTTACTTGCTATGCATTTACCCCAGATTGCTCTCGCTAAGCCCTAAATTAGTCGATATTGCTCATTTTTAGAGCGCTTGTGCTTGTTTACTTCAAGTTTACATTGCAATAAAAATTTAAAACTTGTTATGGTGAAGACTGCGTGACTTCATTGCGCGAATACGGGATACTCCCAAGCGCTCCGCCAATTATCGATGACTACTATGCATCAGCGCGGCCGACGTAATTTTTTAGTGGCACCCGCTCTTCTCACATAATCAAGCCGGGGCCACAGCTAACAAGTATGAGAAATAAATATGGCTATTAATTTTGTACCGCTAGATAAAGAAAAGCATAAAGACCTAAAGGTTGCGGTAAATACATCTTTCAGCTTTGCGAAAAATACACACCTTGCAGCAGCAACGATCCGTGAATTTGCACAACTAGCTGCGACAATGCCGCTAGTGTTCATTGAAGACACTACATCAAAGCGTCACCACGTTGTGACTATGCTTGGTATGGAACAAGGTCAAAACCTTTTTCTAACTGGCGACAGCTGGAAAGGCCCTCACGTTCCAATGAACATCCTTCGCTATCCATTCGACGTGCGTCCAGACGGCGACAAGCTTGGCGTTTACATTGATGAAAACTCTGACCTTATTTCTGACGAAGGCCAAGCGCTATTTACTGAAGCTGGTGAAGCAAGCGAGTTCCTAGATAACCGTCAGAAATTCCTAGCAGACCTTGCGAATAGCGAAATGCTAACTCAGCGTTTTGTTGCGAAAGTCGTTGAACTGGACCTTCTTGATCCAATTCAAATTCGCCTTACTTACCAAGATGGTAAACAGCGCAATGTTACCGGCATGATGAGCATCAACGAGAAGAAGCTTCTTGAGCTGCCAGAAGAGCAGGTGCTTGAGCTACACAAGCAAGGCTTCCTAGGTGCTATCTACGCAGTAATGATGTCTGTTGGTCAGCTAAACCGCCTTGTTGAGCTTTCTAACGACACAGAAAACCCAATTCGCAGCATGCAGCTTTCTGCGGTTAAAGCAGAAGAAGCAGCACCCGAAGCGGCGCCAAACGCGTAATCGCTCCCTCATTTTGAAGTTTAAAAGCCCGCAAAGTTGCGGGTTTTTTTGTACCTAAAATTCACGCTCAGACTTCGTCATGTTTCGTTCAGAAACCGTTAAGTTTTAATGTCTTATCTTACACCTCGTTCCCAACACATTTTTTAAGGACAAAAGACATGAACACTAACACTAATAAGCTAAAAACTACGCTAACTGCACTATCACTTATCACAGCTTCAGTATTTACAGTCTCAGCAGCACATGCAGCTACACAAAACGAAGTACAGTTTACCGCTGTCGATCCTGAAGGATTCGATGACAACCTCTACGGTGCAAGGTATGTGCGCTACCTGGAAGAAGTTAGCGGAAACAGCGGCGCTTACCTTATAAACCCTTATCTTCAGCGTGTATCGAGTTTATCTGGTGGTTACGCCAATTTAGATGGTGCCGACTTTTTTAATCTTGGAGCGACGTTTTACATCGATGAAAACTTAATGTTAGCAATCGAAGGGGTTCATAGGAAATGGAACAATGGCTATGGCGAATCTGATAGCACCGACATAAATGCTAAGCTGGGTTACAACTTATCACGTGAGTGGCAAGTTGGCGCAGGTTTGACTTATCAGCACTTCAACACTGAATATGTCTTCGAAGATGACGTGTTTGAAGCTAGCGGTAACGAATCTTCTGCATTAATTTTTACTCGTTACACAACTGTTGGAAAGGGTGGTAAAGGCTGGGACTTTATGGCCGAGTATATAGCTGAAAGTAATGACGTTTTTTATGGCTCAGCTCGTTACTTCTTCAATAAAGGTTTCAGTGTTGCTGGCTTGTTCACCTATTCAGATGCGCCAGACGGCTTTGTAAATGAAAAGGCTGTTGGAGTAGCACTCGATTATTGGGTTAATGAACAGTTTTCAATATCAGCAAGCTATGAAACGGATATTGATGGGGAAGAAAGCAGTGACGTTGCTTCACTTTCAGCATCCTATCGTTTCTAAGTTAGGACACCTTGATTATTGCTATGCGTCAGCACGCGTTGGTGTAAATGCAGTGAGTTAGCACTAGTCGTGTTAACTCACTCGTTTTTCAACATACAGATGAGGCGCAGCTGGTTGAATTTCGACTCAGCTTACGCGCAATACCGCTGAAAACAGCGTTAAACATAATCGTGAGATCTCGCCGCTTATTTACAGTCAAAAACAGCAGTTCATCGATTAATTACACCTCAATTTTTTCTCAGCTGAATATTTTTTAATCTTTTTTACACGCCTAATCATACACTTCCTAAAAACACTGTATATCTAACCAGTTTAAACCCAGTGTTTATGCGGCCTTCACGCCTTTTTTCTACTTGACAGTGGGGATCATTGATACCTAAACTGTATCTCAGTGGGTAAATGTGGCGAATTGTGGATCAAATCATCATCACTTTGCAGATTAGTACTCAAAAAACAAGAAAACCAAGAGCAAATAATAAAAGGCTAGGGGAATGTTCCGCGGCGCTAACGCAATCAATCTGGATACAAAAGGCAGACTGGCTATACCGACGAAGTATCGTCAGTCGCTGCTGGATGATTGTCAGGGACAACTGGTCTGCACAGTCGATACACAACAAAGTTGTTTGCTACTTTACCCACTTCCCGAATGGGAAGAGATTGAGCTTAAACTATCTAAACTTTCAAGCATGATCCCAGCCGAGCGTCGCTTGCAGCGATTGCTACTAGGTTATGCTTCTGAAGGTGAGATGGATAAAAGCGGGCGCATTCTTGTTCCTACTCCACTGCGAAGTTTCGCAAAACTCTCAAAAGAAGTCATGTTAGTTGGTCAGTTAAACAAATTCGAAATTTGGGATGCCGATATTTGGGCACAACAAGTTGAAGCTGATATAGACACCGAACGCAAAGGCGAATTTGAACTTACCGAACGATTACAGGACTTTTCTCTATGACGCAGCCTAGCGAATTTAAACATATTTCAGTATTGCTTGATGAATGCATTGAAGCCCTAGCGATTAAACCGAACGGTATCTACATTGACGCCACTTTTGGCCGTGGGGGGCACTCAGCACATATTTTGGATGCATTGGGCGAACACGGGCGTCTCATCGCCTTTGACCGTGATCCGCAAGCAATCAAAGCGGCAGAACGTTTCGCCGATGATAAGCGTTTTAGCATTATCCACTCACCATTTGGTGATATGGCAGAAGAAATCGAAGCGCTGGGACTAACCGGTAAGATTGACGGTGTGCTTATGGATTTGGGGGTATCTTCACCTCAGCTAGATGATGCCGAGCGTGGTTTTAGCTTCCTTCGTGACGGCCCGCTGGATATGCGTATGGACACCTCACGTGGACAAAGTGCTGCAGACTGGTTGGCTAACGCCGAAGAACAAGACATTACGCAGGTTATTAAAGAGTTTGGCGAAGAGAAGTTCGGCAAACGCATAGCCCATGCCATTGTAAACACGCGAAAAGAAACACCCATTACGCGCACAGCTCAGCTAGCCAAAATTATCGACGAAGCGGTTCCTGTAAAGGATAAGTTTAAACATCCGGCAACCCGTGCATTCCAAGGTATTCGCATTTATATCAATGCGGAACTTGAGCAACTTCGTGTTGGCCTTAAAGCCGCGACACAGGTGTTGGCGAAAGAAGGACGTCTTGCCGTTATTTCGTTTCACTCTCTTGAAGACCGTTTAGTAAAACGCTTCATTAAGGATCAAAGTAAAGGGAAATCAGTACCGCACAACTTACCGATTACTCAGGCTGAAATAGATGCAGATAAAGTGTTAAAAGCCTTGGGCAAAGCGATAAAACCTTCAGAACAGGAGATTGCGAACAACGTTCGCTCTCGCAGTTCGGTATTACGTGTGGCAGAAAAGTTATGACCAAAGTCGCGCCAGACAAGGCCAGCACTAATTTTAAATTACTGCTAATAATTGTTTCAGATTTGACCCGCAACAAGTTGCGGGTTTTGTTGTATTTAATGGTTATCACAAGTGCCATGGCAGTGACACTAAGCAGTCATCACAACAGACAGCAGGTCATTGCCCTTGAAGACCTTATGCAAGAGAAAGATGAGCTTGATGTCGAGTGGCGTAACCTCGTGCTTGAGCAACGCGCGTTGACTGAGCATAACCGCATAGAAAACCTAGTTGAAAAACAGTTAGAAATGTACCGTCCAACCGCAGACGATGAAGTAGTGGTGAAGTTAAAATGAGTACAACAGCACTTTCTCGCCAACGTAAAAAAACCGGTGCAAAACAAAATGTAACGCCAAGCCTAGTGCACTGGCGCTTTGTCGTTGTGCTTGTTGTTATTATGCTAGTTTTCAGCGTGCTAGCCGCCCGTGCAGCCTATATTCAAGTTATTGAGCCAGACGAGCTAATTCAACAGGGCGACAACCGCACACTAAGAACCCGTGACATGCCAACCTATCGCGGGCTCATTACCGATAGAAATGGTGTTGAGCTGGCGGTGAGTGTGCCTGTTCGGGCCATCTACGCAGACCCTAAGGTTATCCATGAAAACAACGGCTTCGAGGAAGAGCGCCGTTGGGAAGCGCTGGCAGATGTACTGCGCCAAGACGTCAATGAACTCAAAGAAAAAGTGGCAAACCCCAAACGCCGCTTTGTTTACTTGCAGCGTCAGGTGTCGCCTGCCATGGCAGAGTACGTTGATAAACTGGACATTCCAGGCATTTATCTTCGCCGTGAAAGCCGCCGCTACTATCCTACAGGTGAAGTTTCAGCGCAGTTAATAGGCGTAACCGATGTTGACGACACGGGAGTTGAAGGCTTGGAGCGCATGTATAACGAGTGGCTAACGGGCACGCCGGGTTCTCGTAAAATACGCCGCGATGCGAAAGGCCGTCAGGTAGAGATCTTAGAAACAAAATCAGGCGAAAAAGCCGGCGACCTGCAGCTGACTATCGATCAGCGTATTCAGGCACTTGCTTATAAAGAAATTAAAGAAGCCATGATTTATTACCAATCAAGCTCGGCTTCCGCCATTGTCATCGATGTAAAAAGCGGTGATGTGTTAGCCATGGTGAATGCACCGTCGTTCAATCCGAATGACAGAAGCGATATTTCTGCGCACAGAATGCGTAACAGGGTTATTACCGATGCGTTCGAACCAGGCTCGGCGCTAAAACCGCTGGCCGTCCTTACTGCATTAGAGTTCGGTGAAGTGGAGCCTGAAGACTCAGTAAACACTCATCCAGGATGGATGCGATTAGGCGGCAGCCTAGTAAAAGATTCGCGCAACTACGGTGAACTAACGCTAGAAGAAATTATTCAGCATTCCTCAAATATGGGGACGTCGAAGCTGGCGCTTTCTGTGCCGAAACAGTTCCTGCTGGATACCTATTACAATATGGGCTTAATGAGCGATACCGGGTTGAATATGGCGGGTGAGAGTAGCGGTATCTTTCATGAGCGCAGTCGCTGGTCTGAATTTGAGCTAGCCACGCTGTCATTTGGATACGGCATTTCGGTTACCACTGCACAGTTGGGGCGTCTTTACGCAACGTTGGCGAACGGCGGTATTAAAACACCGCTTAATGTCATCAAGTCGCCAGAGCAACCTTCTTGGCAGGCTCAATCTGAGCGGGTGATCAGCGAAGAAAACGCTAACGCTATTGTTCAAATGATGGAAAGCGTAACCCAGCGTGGCGGCACAGCAACAAAAGCGTCGGTACCAGGTTATCGCGTTGCTGGGAAAACAGGAACAAGCCGAAAAGCGGTGGCCGGCGGGTACGGCGAAGAGTACGTCAACATTTTCGCCGGTATCGCACCTGTCTCTGACCCAAGATTAGTGACAATTGTATTGATCAACGAACCTGGCGGTGATTTGTATCACGCGGGGGATACCGCTGCACCTGTCTTTTCATCAATTATGGGTGGCGCACTGCACATGTTAAACGTTACGCCCGATGACAAGCAGGTTACATCTAGCCGCTTATTGAAAGGAGGTCAAAGTGGTAGTTAGTGCCTTTATTCAAAGTATAAAAGCTTTATTGGCGAAATTTGGTGTAGACGCCCCAGATATCCGCGTTGAAGGTTTAACGCTAGACAGCCGAGAAGTAAATACACGCTTAGCGTTCTTGGCAATAAAGGGCCACGAACGTGATGGTCGAGATTTTATACCCCAGGCAATAAGTTTAGGGGCCCGTGTAATTCTGGCGCAAACTGAAGACAGTAGTGCCCATGGTCAGATGGAAATGCGTGACCACAGCGTCATTATCTCGCTGTATGAATTACCACAAATGCTCTCTGCATTAGCTGCTGCATTTTACGACTACCCTGCTCAGAAAATGACGACGGTAGCAGTGACAGGGACAAACGGAAAAACCTCTACAGTTCAATTGCTTACCCAGCTTAAGGATGCGTTAGGTACACGTAGTGCAAGCATCGGAACTCTAGGGAGCAGTGTGTTTGATGGCGATGAAACCCAGTGGTCGAACACGCCGGCAGCAAACACTACGCCCGATGCCATACGTATGCAGTATTTGTTGGCAGACTTTGTGCAAAGTGAAGTGCGCCATACGGCCTTCGAAGCAAGTTCTCACGCATTGGTTCAAGGTCGGCTTGGTACAGTAAAAACCGATATCGCTGTTTTCACCAACCTTACTCGAGATCATCTCGATTACCACGGCACCATGGAAGAGTACGGCAAAGCCAAGCGCTTGCTGCTTCAGCAGCCAGGTTTAAAGGCTGTGGTATTAAACGCTAATGATGATGAAAGTAAGAAGTGGGATGGTGCAGCAGATAAGTCGATTACACGCATCTGGACAGGTATAGACGAAAGTGGTCAGGATGGAAGCGGTGAAAGTGAGTGCTTGCGAGAGCATAACAATCCTCAAAGTCGCCATTGTTTCGCCACAAATGCTTCTTATCATGCAGGTGGATGTAGCTTTGAACTGGTGAGTTCGTGGGGAAGCGCTGCTATTTCGCTGCCACTATTCGGAAAGTTCAATATCAGTAATGTATTGAGTGCTATAGGTACGTTACTCGCTGAAGGTGAGCGTTTTGATGACGTTGTTAACGCGGTAAATGCGATCACGCCTGTACCCGGGCGAATGGAAGTCTTCTCTGTAACGGGTGCCGCTAACTTGGTGGTGGACTACGCGCATACACCAGACGCTCTGGAGAAAGTGCTGTTAAGCGCCAAATTCCATACAACGGGCAAAGTGTGGTGTGTGTTTGGCTGTGGCGGGGACAGAGACAAAGGCAAGCGACCGTTAATGGGGCAGGCTGCCGAGGTTGGTGCTGACGCTATTGTGATCACCACAGATAACAGTCGCAGTGAAAGCCCTGAATCTATCGCCGAGGATATCATTGCGGGTTTGAAAAACCGTGAGCTGGCAGTGTCTATTCCCGATCGCGAGCAAGCTATTCGTCATTGCCTTGAGCATGCGCATGAAAGCGACATCATCATCGTGGCCGGAAAAGGCCATGAAGATTACCAAATTATCGGTGACAAAAAGACTAACTATAACGAACGTGCAGTTGTGGCGCGACTGCAACAGGAGTACAGCAAATGATAACAACAACGCTGTCATGGATAGCCGAAAAGGTTAATGGAAAATTAAAAGGCGCTGCTGATGTTGAAGTGTCTGCAGTAAGTACCGATACCCGCACCCTTGAAGATGGCGCAGTGTATCTAGCCTTGAAAGGCCCGAATTTTAATGGCCACGATTTTGTCTCAACGGCCGAAAAAGCGGGAGCAAGCGCGGTTATTGCCAGTGAAGACGTAGCAACCTCGTTACCTGTCATCATGGTTGATGATACCAAAGAAGCGCTTGGCCTGTTAGGTGCGGCAGTAAAAGCTTATGTGGCGCCCAAAACGATTGCGATTACCGGAAGCAGTGGCAAAACCACCGTAAAGGAAATGTGTGCCGCTATTTTGGAGCGAAGAGGAAATGTATTAGCCACAAACGGTAACTTCAATAATGATATCGGTGTGCCGCTAACCCTTCTACGTCTTGAACCTCAGCATGAATATGCAGTGATGGAGTTAGGCGCAAATCACATTGGCGAAATCGCCTACACCACGAACCTTGTTAAGCCGGACGTCGCGACTATCGTAAACGCTGCCGCTTCTCATCTAGAAGGCTTTGGAAGTTTGCTAGGTGTGGCGCGCGCCAAAAGTGAAATTTTTAAAGGTTTAGGCAGTGATGGTGTGGCGGTAGTTAACGTTGATAGTCAGTTTGCCGAATTTTGGCAAGGCAAACTTAAACAGACTAAAACGCTTACGTTTTCCCCGCAGCAGAAAAATAATGCCGACTTTAGAGCAGAAGATATCACCATTGGATTAGATGGCTGCGCCGCGTTCCACTTGGTTTGCCCGCAGGGTGATATGTCTATTCAACTGACTATTCCTGGCGTTCACAACGTGGGCAATGCCCTTGTTGCTGCAGCGCTAACACTACAAGTTGGCGCCACATTGGAAAATGTGCGAGACGGTCTACTTGCTATGAAGCAAGTTAGCGGTCGCTTGAATGTGAAACAGCTTACCGAACAAGTTCGCCTATTAGATGACACCTACAACGCCAACGTAGCGTCTGTTAATGCAGCAATTGATACGTTAAGCAGCTTTTCAGGCATTCGCGTTCTTGTGCTAGGCGACATGAAAGAGTTAGGCGAAAAAGCGCGTTTCTACCACGAGCAGGTAGGGGAATACGCTAAACAAAAAGGAATTAACTACCTGTATACCATGGGTGTTTTGAGTCAATCAGCCAGTGCTGTGTTTAATGAAAATGGTGGCCATTTCAGCGATGTTGAAAGTTTGTTGGCCGCAATGGAGAGTGATTTGTTAGTGCAGCAG
>Ga0098062_1000452_pt1 | contig 22126 bp, 21 predicted proteins | sample 23_taG_FD_81592 | JGI IMG/M metagenome (GOLD analysis project Ga0098062, IMG submission 81592) | Marine viral communities from Cariaco Basin, Caribbean Sea - 23_WHOI_OMZ | ecosystem: Environmental > Aquatic > Marine > Oceanic | place: Caribbean Sea: Cariaco Basin | collected 2014-11-11 | reverse complement strand
TGCAGAATCTAGCCAGTGGCGAAGCCTATGCCTGGAAAGCCGATGAACCATGGTATTTGGCATCGCTGGTAAAGGTACCGGTGGCTGCTCAGGTGCTGGCCGAACGCCAAGCTGGCAGGTTATCGCTTGATGAACGGATTACCCTGGCGCGCAGTGATTATGTGGATGGCGCAGGCCCGGTTAACTGGCATGACCCAGGTACGCCTATTTCTATTGGTTATTTGTTGGAACAGATGATCACCGTTAGCGATAACACTGCCTCCGATATGCTGATTGATCGTGTAGGGCTTGAGGCAGTAAATACACGGGTAACGTCGATGGTGGCCGCAAGCGGAGGAAAGCCCGATCACATAGGGCCAATTAGCAAGCTCGTTGGCGTACGCCAAGGGGTGTATGGCCAGCTTCATCCAGATGCTCAAGGCTTAGGTGGTTTAGATTTTATGGCGCTGCGCAAGCACAGTGTTAGCCAGCGACCGGTGGCGTTAGCCCGTGTCCTTAGCGTGCGCCAAGATGCCTTCGCGCAACCTGACTACGACAGCGCCTTTGATGCCTACGAAGCCACGGGTGAGAACGTAGGCACGCTGCGCGCCTTCGGCGATGTGCTAGCCTCGCTTCACCATGGGGGCATGACGGATTTGAATAGCGAGCAGCGCCAAACGCTGCTGGCGATAATGAGCCGTACTTCCTCTGGCGAGCGCCGCTTGAAACAAGGGTTAGGCAGTGACATTCATTTTGCCCATAAGACCGGCACCCAGCACCGTCGCAGTTGCGATGCCGGAATTGCCTCACGCACTTCTTCAGTCCAGGGGGCTTGGGTCATTGTCGCTTGTAGCCGAGGCCCGCTTTCGGTAAGCGCCCACGAACGCGCCTTGGCAAGTGTTGGTGAGGCGCTACGTTTTAGTGGAGCGTTTGCTGGGCCTTAATCAAGCTAACGCTAGCGCCTAACCCTATACCAGCATGATAAACTGATACGCCGCTTTGGGGCTTTTTAATAAGGAGTTTGTTATGGCAAGTGCCAGCGCCCGTCATATTTTGGTAAGCAGTGAAGAGCAGTGCAACACACTGAAGCAAGAGATCGAAAACGGTCGTGATTTCGCAGAAGTGGCCAAGCAGCACTCTAGCTGCCCTTCTGGCCGTCAAGGCGGTGACCTGGGTAGCTTTGGCCCCGGCCAAATGGTACCGGAATTCGACAAGGTCGTTTTCAGCGGTGAGCTGAACAAGGTACACGGCCCGGTCAAAACCCAGTTTGGTTACCACCTGCTGGAAATCACTAGCCGCAGTTAATGGCGCCGAACATCCGTCAAGCACCGCGACAATGCTGTCGCGGTGTGAGGAGCACGCCTTGAACGATCCCATTATTACTATTGAAGGCTTGAACAAAACCTATGAAGGTGGCTTTCAAGCCCTTAGCCGTGTGGATTTAACTATTCAGCGCGGCGAAATTTTTGCCCTGCTTGGCCCCAATGGGGCCGGTAAAACAACGCTCATCAGCGTGGTATGTGGGCTGGTAAGCCCAACCCAAGGCCACGTCATTGTCGATGGCTATGATAGCGTTAGCCACTATCGTCAGGCTCGTGAACGAATTGGTCTTGTGCCTCAAGAACTGACCAACGAAGCCTTTGAAACGGTATGGAACACGGTTAGCTTTAGCCGTGGTTTGTTTGGTAAGCCACCTAACCCAGCGCATATCGAGAAAGTGCTTAAGTCGCTGGCCTTGTGGGACAAACGCAACAATCGTTTGATGACCCTTTCTGGTGGCATGAAGCGCCGCGTATTGATCGCCAAAGCGCTCTCTCATGAACCACGTATTCTATTCCTAGATGAACCCACCGCCGGGGTAGACGTCGAGCTACGCCGTGATATGTGGGAAGTGGTACGCGGGCTGCGGGATAATGGTGTCACGATCATTCTCACCACCCATTACATTGAAGAGGCCGAAGAAATGGCCGACCGCATTGGCGTTATTAATCGCGGTGAGATTGTCTTGGTGGAAGAGAAAGCAGCGCTGATGAAAAAGCTTGGCAGCAAGCAGCTAACGCTGCAGCTACACACGCCGCTCTCCGCACTGCCTGCATCCCTTGATCAAGACGAGCTGAGCCTGGCAGCCGATGGCTATGAATTGGTGTATACCTACGATGGCCGTCAAGAGGAGGACGGGCGCGGTATTTCTGCGCTGCTCACCCAGTTGGAACGGGCGGGCATTGGCTTTAAAGATCTGCACACCCGGCAAAGCTCGTTGGAAGATATTTTCGTCGATTTGGTAAAGGAGCGCCCATGAATCTCTACCCCGTTCGTGCCATTTATATGGCGGAAATGGCGCGCACCCGCCGTACTTTGCTGCAAAGCATTGTATCGCCAGTGATTTCAACCTCGCTTTACTTTGTGGTGTTTGGCGCGGCGATTGGTTCACGCATCAGCGAAATTAACGGGGTCAGCTACGGGGCCTTTATTGTGCCCGGTCTGATTATGCTGATGCTACTTACTCAGAGTGTCTCTAATGCCTCGTTTGGGATTTTCTTCCCGAAGTTCTCCGGCAGCATTTATGAAATTCTCTCAGCGCCTATCTCTTATTTAGAAGTGGTGGTGGGCTATGTAGGCGCGGCTGCCTCGAAATCGATCATTCTGGGGCTGATCATCCTGGCAACGTCCAGCTTATTTGTGCCACTGGAAATTGCTCATCCGATTTGGATGCTGACCTTCCTGGTGCTGACCGCCGTCACCTTCAGCCTGCTGGGCTTTATTATCGGTATTTGGGCAGATGGTTTCGACAAGCTGCAGTTGGTGCCTTTGTTGGTAATCACCCCGCTGACGTTTTTGGGGGGCAGTTTCTACTCCATTGATATGCTGCCGCCGTTTTGGCAAGCCGTAACGTTAGCCAACCCCGTGGTCTACTTGGTCAGTGGTTTCCGTTGGAGCTTCTACGGCATTGGCGATGTTAGCTTAGCGGCTAGCGTGGCAATGATCATGCTCTTCCTGGCTGCCAGCCTTGCCACCATTGCCTGGATTTTTCGCACTGGCTATCGCTTAAAGCCTTGAGTGCGCCAATGTCTTATTTAGCTGTTCTTCTGATAAAAAGGTAACTCTCGCTTATGCCGCTACTGCAAAGTATTGTGCACCGCCTTGATCCATCACTAGATGGTGAACGTTTGACTGTCACGGCGGCACCTGCGTCAACACCCGCGGCCAACGATGACCCAGTGATGGCAAGCTTGGTGAATTCGCTAAATGACACCTACAACACCAAAGCCAAAGGGTGGGGGCGATTTGCTGAGCAGGGCGAGCAGGCTGGGCCGCTGGTCGCCTGGCTGCGAGCCTATATGGCAGAAGAGCAAGATTTTACCCAGCTTTCTATGGCGATTGCCGAGCGCTTGGCGCAAACACTACAAGAGCAGCTCTCCGTTAGCGGCTACTTAGTGTTCGCACATCTGCGCCAGGGCGATACCGAAACGCTATTTTTAGGCTTAGTTCATCAGCGGGAAGGTATTGGCATTAACGTAGAGCACCAAGCAGTGCCTGCCGCGCAGCTTAATACCAGCCAGCTCACCTTGGCGGCACGGGTAAACCTTACCCAATGGCAGAGCGACTCCGAAAGCACACAGTATGTGTCGTTTTTAAAAGATCGCGGCGGCAAAAAGCTAGCCGATGGCTTGGTAGCGCTGTTGGGAATGGAAGAGGGCATTGATGCCCCCGCCGAGACCCGCACGCTGCTGAAAGCCTTCAGTGATTACGTCGAAAAAGAGGACTACGACGACGAGGCCAGCCGAGAAAAAACCGACACCCTGGTTGACTACGCCAACGAGCAGCTGCGTCGTGGCGAGCCAATGACATTAGAAGAACTTTCAGAGCTGGTGGACGAAAAGCAGCCCAAAGCGTTTTACGACCATATCCGTAATGCTGACTACGGCCTTTCTCCAGAGATTCCGCCGGACAAGCGTACTATCAGTCAGTTCCGCCGATTTACCGGACGCGCTGGGGGCGTATCGATCAGTTTTGACTCCCACCTACTCGGGTCCAGCATTGAGTACGATGAAAACCAGGATCGCCTGATTATCAAGCAAGTGCCCAAGCAGCTAAAAGAGCAGTTGGCGAAGCGTAAGGAGTGATTAGTAAATCGTGATTGGTGAATAGTGAATAGTGAATAGTGAGGAGTGAGGAGTGAGGAGTGAGGAGTGAGGAGTGAGGAGTGAGGAGTGAGGAGTGAGGAGTGAGGAGTGAGGAGTGAGGAGTGAGGAGTGGGTGGGCGCTTAGGCGTAAAGGGCACTAAGTGCCATATCGCCAGTCGAAGTAGCATGTTTATTAGATGTGACATGTATATCAACAGGAGCGCTTAACGTGCTGGATGCCATTAGCAATTTCTTTCAACGCGCGCTGGCAGAACCTGAGCAGCGTGATAATCAAACTCTGACGCTAGAGCTGGCAACGGCGGCATTACTCTGTGAGGTTATGCGCGCCGATTACGATAAAAGCGCTGCTGAACGCGCCGCGCTGAAGCAGATGCTAACCAGCCGTTATCACTTAAGTGACAGCGACGTTAACGAATTAATGACGTTGGCGGAAGCAGAAGTGGATGATGCCGTCGATCATTATCAGTTCGTTAGCCTGATAAAAGAGCACTACGGCTATGAGCAGCGCTGCGAGTTGGTAATGTTAATGTGGCAGCTTGCTTGGGCAGACGGCAGTATCGACCCGCTTGAAGAGCACCGTATCCGGCGGCTGGCAGATCTTTTACACGTTAGCCATAGTGATTTTATTCGCAGCAAGCTTGCCAGCACGCCCCAGGCCTAGCGGCTCCCTTCCGGCTCAGCAGAAACCCTCAGCCGTCGACATAACCATTAATAGACCCATTGATACAGGGCTTGGAGCGCAGAAACGCCAATGAGTGATATGCAGGATGCATCGAACTTAACCGAACTGATTAATACCATGGAGCGAATGGAGCGTGAAAAAGCCAAGGTAAGCGTAGACGACGTGGTGCACGCGGTGGGCAGGCGTTCATTTGGGCCTCTCTTGTTGCTTGCTGGGCTAATTACACTTGCGCCTATTATTGGTGATATCCCCGGCATGCCAACGCTTATGGCGGCGTTGGTGTTACTCACGTCGGTACAACTATTGCTGGGAAGAGAAACGTTCTGGCTGCCCAAATGGTTATTAAGCCGTTCGCTTTCCCGCAACAAGTTCGATAAAGCCATTCACTACATGAAGAAGCCCGCTAGATGGGTGGATAGTTTACTGGGTGTGCGTCTAGCGTGGATGACCGGCTATATCGGGATACGCGTTACCGCCGTGATGTGCTTGTTTATCGCGCTAGCCATGCCGCCGATGGAGTTTATTCCGTTTAGCGCCAACGGCGCGGGCTTAGCGCTTACCCTGTTTGGTTTAGGCTTAGTTGCCCGAGATGGCATCATGCTCTCGCTGGGTTTTCTACTCACCGGGGTCACCTTTACGGTTGTGCTGATCAACGTGCTATAAATTCGCCTACGACCATCCTAATGCCGCCTAAGCGGGCGGCTGTTTAAAAGAGCAAGCACATACCATGTCTGATCCAGTGCCGTCTGAGTCATCATCGAACTCGCCATCGCCACATTCAGCACTGCCGCCTGCGCCCAAAACGCCCCGTGAGCAATCCCCCTGGGAGCGGCGGATTGAAACGCTGCTGTGGAATTCTCGCTTTCTAGTAATGCTGGCGGTAGTGCCGAGCCTATTGGGCTCACTAATGCTGTTTATTGTGGGTACGCTGGATATCTTAACCGTGGTGGGCGATGTACTGCGTTACTATCTGGTGGATAGTTCTCAAGATATCCACGATACCCTGGTGCCGGACATCATCATTGCTGTTGATGTTTATTTAATAGCGATTGTGCTACTGATCTTTGGGCTGGGTATCTATCGGCTGTTTGTTTCCCGAATCGACCAGGCGGAAGAGCGCTATCCCAAACACCCGTTTAATGTAGGCTCGCTGGATCAGCTCAAGGACAAGATTGCCCGCGTGGTGATTTTGGCGGTAATTATTGAGTTTTTCCGCGCTGTGGTGGATATCCGTTTCACGACGCCACTGGAAGCCATCTACCTCGCACTTTCGGTGCTGGCGCTGGCGGCAGCGCTGTACCTTATGAGTCTTGGGCATAAGGGGGAGTGAGACGAATCGTCGGGCTGTCTCTTAAGCGAGTAAGCTAATACCCACCGAGGGTAAATTACGCAAACATTATCAATCACTGCTAGGCTGGAAGTGTTATCTCAAGGTGTTGCTCTCTTTGAAGCAAGCCTTTAAACGCAAAAGCAAGGAGTGCCGTTATGCGTAACATTATCTATATTATTGGTCTAATCGTTGTTGTGCTGTTTATTCTATCGCTGCTTGGACTGCGTTAAGCACACCACGCCAATAGAAAAGCGCCCGCAGCCCTTGAGAAAGAGCTGCGGGCGCATTGCATTTACGCGCAGTCGGCAGCGCCCTGGCCAAACATATCAAACATTAGTTCCCGTCCCATCGACGTCAGTACGAAACGGTCGTAGTCATTAAATTCAGCGGCACCACTCTCTTCGAGCACCTGTTGGCATGTTTTCCAACTAGGGCATTGCCCCTTCAAATGAGCTAGCTCACGCCGGGCAAGGCCACGCTGTGGCAAGGTAATGGTTTCGAGCACATGGCCGTTATCGTAAAGCAGCTCGGCAACGCTAGAAAGGCAGTGGCGTAGGCTGCGCTGCACATGATAAGCGGCAGACGCTACGCTGGATGCGGGGTGTGACACCTCGGAAGGCATAAGTCGTTCTCCTGCAAATAGCCCCAAAATGGGCTTGTTGCAGCGCATTATAAAGCAATGTCAGTATTAGACCAAGGTCTATGTTTAGAGAGCTGTAGTACCTTTGTCCCTATTAGGATGCTGTATCGCAGTAGATACTATAATTTTATTAGTGAATTCTTATGCAATTACCTATTCAGAAGGTAAAGCTGAATAAAGTTGATGGTGAGATTTGATTAATAGTTGAGTTTAATTAATTGAATTTATTCAGTTAAAATATTTTTGCTACCAACTGTTACTTTGTGTTACGCAAATGGTTGACAAAGAGTGTTATGTTCAAACTATAGCTAACCTTGCTGAGATTTTAGGGCGAGGAGATCAATAAATAGTGCTACGCAATGATTCATACACAAACGATATTTATAGTAGATAGCATGCGTAGCGGCATTTCATAAAAGGCATGTATTTTATGGCTTCGATTACATCACTTGGGATTGGCTCTGGGCTGGATCTCACCGGCTTATTGGATAACCTTCGTGAAGCAGAGCAGCAAAAACTAGTGCCAATTCAACAGCAGGTTAAATCTGAGCAAGCAAAAATATCCGCTTATGGGCAATTGAAAGGTGGACTATCGCAGTTGCAAACAGCAGCTTCAGCCCTTAATAACGCCGATCTTTATGAAAGCTTAACTACCTCTGTTGAGGGTGATGGAGTTCGTGCGATTACCAGTGAAGATACCCAGCCTGGCCAATATGAGGTTAATGTAGAGCAACTGGCCACAGCAGGTAGCCTTGCAACTGAACGCTTAGCAGCGCCAGATGAAGCGATTATCGACGGTGATACTGAGCTGACATTTGCATTTTCAGATAGTGATATGAGCCTCATCACTATTGCAGATGGGAGTTCACTCGAAAATATTCGTGATGCGATTAACACTGAAAGTGATGGCCGTTTGAATGCCTCTATTATCAACGATGGCGAAGGGTATCGGTTGTCTGTGAACACAACAGAAACCGGGGCGAATGCCAGTATTCAAAGCACCAATTTTAGCGATATTTTAGCCGATGGCGTTGCCACCAGTGATTCGCAGGTAGTGCAAGAAGGCTTAGATGCGCTCGTTAACGTGAATGGTATCGATATTGTCAGCTCATCGAACCAGATAGAGGGAGCTATCCAGGGAGTAACATTAGATCTAAACGAAGCGAATACCTCCAATACCATTACCGTCGCCCAGGACAGTCAGGCTATTAATGAAGGAGTGAAGGCTTTTGTTGAGGCGTTTAATACGCTGAAAGGCACCATTGGTGATTTGACAGCCTTTGATGCCGCAAGTGGCCAAGCGGGTCAGCTTAATGGCGATAGTGCTACTCGTGCTGTTGAATCTACGCTGCGTGGTGTACTTAGCGGCATGGTGGATGGGGAGGATTTACGAGTTCTCTCTGATGTGGGTATTTCTCTACAAGTAGATGGGAAACTGGAACTTGACGAAAGTGTGTTAAGCAGCGCAATTGCCAATCAGCCTGATGCTTTGGCGAATTTCTTTGCAGGATCTGATAGCAAAAGCGGTATGGCGGGGCAGGTTAATGAGGCTATTGGACAGATGCTGAATGATTCCGGATCCGTGCAAAACGCTATCAGTGGGGCAGAGCGCCGAATAGAAACTTTTGGTGATCGTTTCTCCCGCACAGAAGCCCGAATCGATGAGACGGTGGAGCGCTATCGAGTGCAGTTTGCTCAATTGGATACGATGATGTCTCAGATGAACTCCACCAGTAATTATTTGACACAACAGTTAGCCGGTTTGAATCAGCAACAAACACAAGGATAGTAAAAACAATGCAGTAGGTGTGGCTTGGCTCCTAAGGTAAGCTAGGCCTCGTGAGCTCAGTTTTTTGCGTTTGATATGGAGAATAAACGCTAAAGTTGTCGCCTTTTCTGCCGATATACTAAATACGAGTAATATTATCTAATATACGAGGAACTGAGCCAATGGCTACGATCACCTCTCTTGGCGTTGGATCAGGGCTGGATCTTACTGGTCTACTGGAACAGCTGCGCGGCGCAGAGCGCCAAAAGCTGGTACCAATCGCTCAGCAAAAAACGCAGCAAGAAGCAAAGATATCTGGGTATGGTCAGTTGAAAAGTGCGATGTCTCAATTTCAGACTTCGGTTAACAAGCTGAACGATTCCAAGCTCTATCAAAGCTTGTCTACCGAAATACGTGGCGGCACTGCCATAAAGGCAACAGCCAGCAGTGAGGCAACTGCAGGGAGTTATGATGTTGAGGTAACACAGCTTGCCCGCGCGGGTAGTTTAGCCACTAATAGTATTCAAGGGGATGATGCGCTCACTCAGGGGCTAGCTGAGGCCGGTGCAAGCCTGACATTAACCTTCGGAAAAGATGCTGATAATAATGACATTACGCGAACTATCGCGCTGACGGAAGGTAGCTCTCTCGAAGATATCCGCGACCAGATTAACGATTTTGATTTTGAAGAGGGGCCAAAAGTTAATGCTTCTATCGTTAACGATGGTAGCGGGTATCGACTGGCGCTTAACTCCGCGACGACCGGAGAAAAAGGGTCTATCAATGGTATGGCCTTCTCGGGGCTTGCGGGGGGAGTCGTACTTGCCTCTGATGCGAGCACAGCTTACGAAGGTCGTAATGCCAATTTGAAAGTAAACGGGATTGCAATTACCAGTGAAACTAATAGCGTCCAAGATGCCATCGCTGGTGTGACACTAAATGTAGAAAAGGTGACCGAAGCGGATAGCCCGAATACCGTAGTCGTCGCTCGAAACACACTGGCTGTGCGTGAAGCTGTTGAAGGCTTTGTAAAAGGTTACAATGATCTGAAAGCCAAAATCGGTGAGCTAACGGCTTTCAATGGTGGTGGTGATGCGGCAGGTGACTTGATTGGTGATCGTGCAGTGCGTTCTATTGAATCCCAGTTGCGCTCTGCGCTGGTAGGTAATGTGCCCGGTAGTGATATCTCTCGCTTATCTGACATCGGTATTGAGCTTAAAAAAGATGGCACTCTTGAACTTGATTCAACCAAAATGAGTGATGCTGTGGCGAACAATCAGGATGCCGTGGCGGCATTTTTTGCCAGCGACAGTGATGACGCTGGTATGGGGGGGCAGGTAAGTGCGGTATTGGATAGGGTGCTAAGCGAAAATGGCGCGTTGGGCAGTGCCCAGCGTAGTGCTGAGGGGCGAGTGGAGTCGTTAGACAGCCGCTTTGAACGAATGGAAACGTCTATTGAGCGCACGGTTGAGCGCTACCGTAAGCAGTTTACTCAGCTCGATATGATGATGTCGCAAATGAATTCAACCAGTGGCTATTTGTTCCAACAACTTAATATGATGAATTCTCAGATGGCAAATCGTAATTAGCATCTTTCGAGTTCCGTTTTCTTTTAGCCCCAGCCCGAAAGGTTGGGGTTTTTTAATGGTCCGAAGTGGCCAACATGAATGAAATTAACGCCAGGCTGTACTATTGATAGGGGCATGTAGTAGCAGACGTTAGTGGTTGCTACTTTCTTACAAAAAAGAGCGTAAAAAAATTTAAGTATTTCCCATAGCTGCCGTTAATTAATATAACGGCAGTCAGCCGTAAGGCAGGCCGATCAGGCCAGTAACTATATGTAGGAGAAGCACATGTCTGTTATCAATACCAACATTACCGCGTTGATTGGCCAAAACAACCTGAAGGGTGCACAAAGCTCACTACAGCAAGCACAAGAGCGACTGTCTTCAGGTCTGCGTATCAACAGTGCTGCTGATGATGCCGCTGGTCAGGCCATTGCTAACCGGATGACTAGCACGGTAACTGGCTTGAACCAGGCTGCACGTAATTCTAATGACGGTATTTCGCTGGCACAAACTGCTGAAGGTGCTCTGGATCAAGTCAACGATAACTTGCAACGCATCCGTGAGCTAACTGTTCAAGCACAAAATGATACCAACACCGCTCAAGACATCGATTCTATTCAAGAAGAAGTCAACGAGCGTCTTGCTGAAATTAATCGCGTAACTGTTCAAACTGAGTTCAACGGACGCAGTTTGTTTGACGCCGCAGGGACTGCTGGCACATCTTTCTCTATTCAAGTCGGTGCTAAAGATGGTGAGACGATTTCAATTAGCATTGGTGGTGCAGGTGCCTCAGGTACCGCCACTGATAGCGGCGGCTGGAATATGTACTCGGAAACTGGTACTGATGTAACGAGTCAAACTATAGGTGGAGAGGCGCGTTCTGGATTGGCACTAGGTTTTGATGTTCTTGAAACCGATGCTCTTGCGGTTCTTGATGATAAAATTGGCGCAGTTGATCAAGAGCGTAGCAACCTGGGTGCGATGCAGAACCGTTTTGAAACTGCGCTAGATAATATCCAGACAACGTCTACAAACTTGCAGGCAGCCCGATCGCGTATTGAAGATGCTGACTACGCAGTTGAAGTTTCCAATCTGACTCGCGCCCAGATCCTTGAACAGGCTGGCACCTCTATCTTGGCACAGGCTAACCAGAGCCCGCAGAGCGTTCTTTCTCTACTTCAGTAAGCCAGTTTTAAGTTAATTGTACAGGCACCAGATAAGTAAGATATTCATCCATTATCTGGTGGCACAATGTTCCGGTATCAGTTCCAGCTGATGCCGGAATTTTTTATAGCCACCAAATTGATGTTTCTGTTGGGAGGCTGAGTGCCGATGTTATGCATGAATGTTAGATGGAGGATAGCCAGGTATACATTCAGTTACAAATAACTGGCGTAAAAATTTAAGTATCTCCTCGATTTGCCGTTAATAAATACAACGGCAGTCAGCCGTAAGGCAGGCCTATCAGGCCAGTAACTATATGTAGGAGAAGCACATGTCCGTTATCAATACCAACATCACAGCGTTGATTGGTCAAAACAACCTGAAAGGCGCGCAAAGCTCGTTACAGCAAGCACAAGAGCGACTGTCTTCCGGCCTGCGTATCAACAGTGCTGCTGATGATGCTGCTGGCCAGGCTATTGCCAACCGGATGACCAGTACAGTAACTGGCTTGAACCAGGCAGCGCGTAACTCTAACGACGGTATTTCACTGGCACAAACTGCTGAAGGTTCACTGGACCAAATCAACGACAACTTACAACGTATCCGTGAGTTGACGGTTCAAGCGCAAAACGATACCAATACTGCTCAAGACATCGACTCTATTCAGGAAGAGGTCAACGAGCGCTTGGCTGAAATTGACCGGGTAACCGAGCAGACTCAGTTCAACGGTCGTGATTTGTTTGCTGGTGCCACTGCTACTTCTTTCAGCATTCAAGTTGGCGCGAAAGACGGCGAAACTATTTCCATTGCAATTGGTAGTGCTACAGCAGATGGTAGCGTAGCAACGGGTGGTGGTTGGAACATGCAAAATACTGGTAGCGGTGGTTTTGTTGCGGCGGCAAGCCTTGACAGCGTTGGCGGCGTAGCGCGTTCGGTCGATGCGAATGGTTTCGACGTGTTGTCTAATGATGGAACCGATAGCGACGCGTTGGCAATTCTTGATGCACGCCTTGCGGAAGTGGACAAGCAGCGTAGTAACTTAGGTGCCGTTCAAAACCGTTTTGAAACTGCTCTTGATAATATTCAGACAACATCTACAAACTTGCAGGCGGCACGCTCGCGGATTGAGGATGCTGACTACGCAGTTGAGGTTTCTAATCTGACTCGTGCACAGATCCTTGAACAGGCGGGTACTTCTATCCTAGCTCAGGCGAATCAGAGCCCGCAGAGCGTTCTTTCTTTGCTTCAGTAAATCAGTTTTAAACCTAAATAACCCGGGCTTAGGCTCGGGTTTTTATCGTTTGTAGAAAGCATAAAGTAAGTATAGTAATAAGCAACTACTCATAAATATCGTTCGGGCAAAGTGCACCATGGCTAAGAAAAAAATACGTCAGAAAAAAAACATATCTTCCCATTCAAAAAAAAGCCATGGCCTTGATTTAGGTGTGCCTGCAAAAGAGGTGAAGGCTTTTATGGCGCTCTATAGCGCCAAACAGCTGTCAGAAGCTCAGCAGGCAGCTCAGCAAATGACCGAGAGCTATCCTGGTAGTGCATTTGCTTGGAAAGCTCTCGGCACAACATTGTTGGAAGCCGGTGATGTTTCGGCTGCGCTAGCACCTCTATTGAGATCCTATGAGTTTAATGCCCAGGACGCATTGACGCTAACTAGTTTGGCGGCCGTCTACTACCGACAAGGAGAAGCACAACAAGCAATTAAGCATCAAATGGAAGCCGTTGCACTTCAACCCCAATATGCGCCCTCGCAGTACCGTTTGGCAGAAATGCTGCAAAGTTCTGGTCAGCATGTTGCAGCGCTTGAATATGCTAAGAAGTCTCTAGAGTTAGGTTATGATGAATTAAAGTCACGTTTGCTTATAGGTTCTTTGCAGTACCAGACAAAATATTTTAGTGAGGCTCTTGAGAACTATCTTCTTTTGGAAAAAAGGTTCCCTGGGAATCATTCTGTCCATAATAATTTGGGTAATCTATATAAAGATATGGGGGAGTACAAAAGAGCCGAAGAATACTATCAGAAAGCTTTAGCTAATGAGCCTGGTTTTGTGATGGCTTATTCAAATATTTTCTTTTCTAAACACTATGATCCATCTGCTACTCAAGAAGAAATAATTAATTTTGCAAAAGGTTGGGATGAAAGGTTTTCTTTATCTAAACTCAGTCCGCCTGTTAATGTTAAGAGGCCCAATAAGCCGCTAAGAGTAGGTTTGATATCCTCCGGTTTAAGAATGCACCCAGTTGGTCAAATGATTACTACTGCACTAGAGTGCACCCGACCTGATATTGATTTTTATGCGTACTCTACCAATGATATTAACGATCATTTTACAAAAAAAATTAGTAATGTTTGCAAAAAGTGGCAGCAGATTCGACATTTGAGCCAAAAAGCGATAGCTGAGCAGATTCGTAATGATGGAATAGATATTCTTATTGACCTTTCGGGCCATGGTGATGGTAGCTGCTTGCAAGCTATTTCCATGCGGCCAGCACCTTTATGCATTAAGTGGGTAGGTGGGCTAGTAAATACGATGGGTCTAGAGTCTATTGACTATCTACTGTCAGATAGTATCGAAACGCCCGAAGGCGTCGATGATCAGTACACAGAGAAGCTGATTCGATTACCGGATGACTACATCTGTTACTCTCCTTGTGAATATGCACCAAACACAACATCGCTGCCTGCTCTTAAAAATCGTTATATTACGTTGGGCTGTTTAAATAATGCTGCGAAAATTAGTGCTCAGCTTCTCGGAGAGTGGGCTATTTTAATGCGCCAATTACCGAATAGTCGTCTACTTTTGCGGGGGGCTTTGTACGAAAGCCAAAATTATTGCCAGCGTATATGGGATGAAATGGCTCAGCACGGTATAGAGCAGGATCGGATTTTGTTAGAAGGGCCGATCAATCATAAGGAATTTATAGCTACCTATCAGCGTATCGATATTGCATTAGACACTTGGCCATATTCTGGTGGTTTAACTACCTGCGAAGCATTATTAATGGGAGTGCCTGTTGTTACCCTGCCAGGGCCAACCTTTGCCGGTCGCCACAGCGCTACCCATTTAATTAATGCAGGTTTACAGGAGTTAGTAACCAACAGTTGGGATGAGTATCGCCAACGTGTAATTGAGCTTGCAAATGATTTACCTAACCTTGCTGTTATTCGGGCGGGGCTGCGCACTATTTTATATTATTCTCCAGTATGTGATGCGCCTAGATTTGCAAACCATTTCAATAATGCGTTACGTGCCATCTGGGTGCGCTATTGCGAAGGTAAAGCACCCGAAGCGCTGACCTTTAACAAAGAAGGTGAAATGTGGTTTGCTGATGAAGACATGTTAGTAGAGTTGCCCGAGTGCTCAGTTGAAGAAATATCCGGCGTTGAAGCTTTTGAATGGAAAATTGATAAGCCGATTATCATTATAGATAATGCTGCTGTCCTCCCTCGGAACCCTGCTTACGCTAAGTGGATGTCGAGTGGCGACTTGGCGGTTATTAGTTTTGACCCAGCTAGTTTACTCACTAAAAAAGTGGAAGAGCTAAAAGAGTATGGAGAGTTGCATCATTATCCTCATGCATTGTTAGGTGATGGGCAGTCCATCACGCTTTACGCTACATTAGATGTAGAGAAAGGTAGTACTCTGGAACCTTTGCCGGAAAATCAGCAGCCGGAGTATCTGCGTGAAAAGCTTAAAGTACTCGCCAAACTGCCAATTAATACATTGGCATTAGATAGTGTAGAAGGGCTCCCTAGCATGGATATGCTAGTGTTAGATGATCTGCATGATGCGATTAAGGTTCTTGAAAATGGCGAGAGATCGCTAAGAGATGCGTTGTTAATTCAGGTGAGGGTGGCTTTTCAACCAAGCTATGAGCGTCAACCGAATTTAGCTGAATTACAGCACTGGATGGCTCGCCATGGTTTTCGTTTTTACTGTTTCAATAACGAACGTCACCAAAGCCATTTCTCACAAAGCGTGCCACAGGGACAACGCCAAGCCACAGAGCTAGTCAGTGTCGATGCAATTTTTCTACCTAGCTATAATCGTTTGGCTGAGTTAAGCGAAGATCAGAGAATTAAACTAGCTTTCCTGTTGCATACTATTTACGGCATTCGCGATATGAGTTACGAACTCTTAATCGGTGTAGATAAAGCAAAGGCAGAAGAATATTTACTTTCAGAAGGGGGGGGGGGCGTAAATGAGTCTGATAACGTGGTAACGCCTAAGCAAGCATCTGAGTTGCCCGTAGTTAATCAAACAGTAGCAGACAATATTTCTCAAGATATTGACACATTATTAGAGCGTTATACTGAATTGCAGGACGATAATACTACCCGAGAGGCGTCTAGTAGTAATGTTGCGCCTCAGTCCTCCGAGTTTGAAAATCCGAATACAAAGAATCAGCCTACAAGCTTGTGGGAGCTCGACGAGCCAATCAGCGTGGTAGATGTCGGTGCCAATCCTATCGATGGGACGCCTCCTTATGCAGAAATGCTCAAACAGGGGCTAGTAACGTTGGTTGGTTTCGAGCCACAGAAAGAAGCATTGCAAAAATTGCAAACTATGAAAGGGGCTAATGAGACATACTTACCACATGCTGTCGGTACTGGCGAGCATGCCAAGCTTTACATCTGTCAAGCCTCGGGTATGACTTCAACGTTAAAGCCGAACAGCCAAGTGCTTAATCACTTTCAAGGCTATCCAATCTGGGGCAAGGTTAAGTCGGTCGAGGAGATCGAGACCATACGATTAGATGATATTGACCAAATAGAAAAAATAGACTGGTTGAAAATTGATATCCAGGGCGGTGAGCTGAACGTTTTTAGAAACGGCGAAAACAAGCTGAAAGATACCTTGGTTATTCAGACAGAGGTTAATTTTATTCAGCTTTATGAAAACCAACCACTCTTTGCTGAAATTGATCAATGGATGAGAGCGCACGGATTTATGCTGCATACGCTTTTGGAGCAAAGAAAGCGACTCTATACACCGATGAAAATCAATGGTGGAATTCATCAAGGTATAAATCAGCTTACGACGGCAGATGCTGTTTATGTCAGGGACATTAATTCCATAGATGCTCTTTCATCCTCTGATATTAAAAAAATGGCATTCATTCTACATGAGGCCTATGGTAGTTACGATTTGTCGTTGCGCCTTTTGAAGTATTTGAATGTCGATTTGTATGAGAAAAAGTATCTTCAAAAAATAGGAAAAAAACTACCCTTGAAAATTAAGGAATACAATATGCTGGAAGATAGCAGTAAAGATGGTGTCTAACATTGAAGACACCGGCATGGATAAAGAGGTGCCTGTGGATTATGAAAAGCTGCTGACGATATTAGATGACGCCGTTAAACAGCAGCGCGAGCATACATGAGTGATGTTAGATAGCTGGTACCTGCCACTCACAGAGGTTACGCCCCAGGTTTGTCATTCCCGCATGCCCTTAGCGGGAATCCATGGGGAGGCAGGCAGCAGGGTCTTATCGGGCAAAGGTCAAAATGGATTCCCGATAACCCCACTCGGGAATGACGGTGCGGTGGTTTACTCGAGCATGGCGGTGCGATGGGTTACTCGGGCATGGCGGTGTGTTGCATGCGCGAGCGATGTTGGGGTAGCTTCACAAGGCGCTATAGACCAAGAGGGGCTTGTGGTGACGCGCTTATCTAGCATAATCCACTTGGTCGGTTCACTTTTGGCTGTGCTGGCAACAATAGGGTGGGGATAATAAAAATAGTATGGATACGTATACGCTCACGCTAGTGGTGGCGATTGGTACGATATGGGTTAGCCTGACCTGTGGCTTTGTTGCTATGTATTTAATTCTTAGCGGCGAGTTTAGGGGCGCTTCCCAGCCTGCTGGTCGGCCGAAAAAGCTTTCGATGGGCGCTAAAGCACAAGCGGGGGATATCCCCACGCTGGCGAATGAGGGCAACACTTCTTGGGGCGTTCAAGTGTTGTTCGATACTCCCTCCCCTGGGCTAAATGAGCGTTTAAGCGTAGCGCTGGCATCTGCGGGTGCGGTGTATGAGCCTAGTGCAAAAGCTTTTACGGTGATGGGGGAGTCTTCACGTAACCCTATCGTTGTTGAAAACGCCTTTCCTCCTGAGCAGCTTCCTTCGTTTACTGATGATAATAGCCAGTACTTAATTAAGGGCGTGACTATTAAGGTGAATGAGAATAGTCGTTCCCTTTCACCCAGCAAACTCCAGCTTGTGCGGCTGGTTTCTCTTGCGAAATCATTGGCACGTTTAGGCGGTAAGGTGGTTGACGCAAATCGGCAGCCAATCAGCAAGGCAGGGTTTAAAGCGGTTATTTCTGGCAAGGCCAAAGTTTAGATGGCAGATAACAGCCAGTCACGATTTCGAAAAATTCGAATAAATTGTTTTCTGGGTGCATAATGGTATATATGACACCTGAGGAGATAAAAATGGGATCGTTGTCTAATTTGCTACCTAGCCAAGAAGAGGCTGCTCTGGCTAAGCTCTCCAGTCGTGAACTTGCGGCACATATTGAAACGCGAGCTTCCACACAACATGTCGCTATTACTGATAAAGATGGGCATATTCATCAAGTTGAAGTCCCTGTGAGCGCTTTGCGCCTGTTGATCGATATTTTGACCGAGCTCGGTGATGGTAATACGGTAAAGCTAATTCCTGTTCATGCTGAAATGACTACTCAGGAGGCGGCGGATGTGCTCAACATGTCACGACCGACATTAATTAAAGTGCTGGATGAAGGAAGAATTCCTTATCATCGTGCTGGAAATCGGCGAAAACTCAAATACACCGATGTGATGGCTTATAAAACCAGCGTAGATCAAAAACGTTTGCAAGTACTTGAGGAGTTGTCGGAGCTCGATCAGTCGCTGGGTCTGGGGTATTGATGAGCTCTTACTACACTGTCGTATACGATGCATGTGTCCTTTATCCAGCCCCGCTAAGAAGTTTTTTGATTCACTTGGCTATGACGGATCTTTATCGAGCACGCTGGTCGCAACTAATCCATGACGAATGGATGCGCAATCTATTGGAGCAACGTAGCGATTTAACTTGGGCGCAGTTGGAGCGTGTTCGCGACTTGATGGATAAGCACACACGAGATGCGGTGGTATCAGGGTTTGAGCCATTGATTGATGGGTTATTGCTTCCCGATCCAGATGACCGTCATGTGCTTGCCTGTGCTATTCATAGTGGTGCAGAAGCTATCATTACGTTTAACTTAAAGGATTTTCCTGATCATGCTTTAGCACAATACGATATCAGGGCAATACATCCCGATGAATTCATTTCGGATATGTTGGCTTTAAGCCCAGGGCATGTTGTCCAAGCCGTTCAAAATCATCGTAAAAGCCTAAAAAAACCACCTTTTAGTATCAGTGAATATCTAGACTTGCTGTTTAATCAAAGACTTCCCGAGTCAGTGAGTGAGTTAAGGCGCTTTGGGTTGCTGCTTTAGAGGGCGCGCGTCTCTCTTTTGATTTAGTGTTAGCTGGGCGATTACGCAGAGTACTTCCTTTATCATCACGATAGCACCACCAGTTGCTCCTAAATTCCAAAAAGAACTAAAAAATAGGTTTATTATTTCTTTTTTGCTGGTATCTTGGCCTCATTGCACTGGTCGATGTTCGACGAACGTCGCAACCAGTGCTCACATTTAAAGCAGGGCACCTCGGTGCCACTGAGAGGGAGATATGATGACGAATGTGAGCCGTTGGAAAAAAGCCGTTGCCGTTCTTTCGCTTAGCGTTGTAAGTGGTGTGCTGTCTGCCGCTGCTTACGCGGATACGCTGCGTGTCGGCATGTCTGGGGGGTATTTCCCCTTTACGTTTGTTGAGCAAAACGAACTGAAAGGCTTTGAAGTGGATGTCATGAACGCCGTGGGTGATGTGACTGGCGATGAGATTGAATTCGTGACAGCGAGTTTTTCTGGCTTGGCGGGCATGTTGGAATCGGGGCGCATTGATACCATTGCTAACCAAATTACCATCACCGATGAGCGTAAAGTGAAGTACGCCTTCACCGCACCGTATGTTTACGATGGTGCCCAGGTCGTTGTGCGGGCAGGTAACGACACTATTCAAGGTGTTGAAGATTTATCCGGCAAAAGCGTTGCGGTCAATCTAGGCTCTAACTATGAGCAGTTGTTGCGTGAACAGCCTAATGCTGATGAGATCGATATCCGTACCTACGAATCCAACGTCGAGCAGGATGTGGCGCTTGGCCGTATCGACGCATTTGTGATGGATCGCGTTAGCGCCAGCCAAGTGATCAGCGAGCGCGGCTTGCCGCTTGCATTGGCCGGCCAGCCGTTCACCATCATAGAAAACGCGCTGCCGTTTCGTGATGATGAAGAGGGTCGTGCTCAGCGTGACCGCGTAGATGCCGCCCTGGAAGAGCTGCGTGAAAACGGTACATTAGGTGAAATATCGCAAAAATGGTTCGATACTGATATCACCCAGCCATAATCGCGGCGTTTATCTTTAGACGACCAACAACTGATTGCGGCCGTGGCACTGCCACGGCCGTTTCGCTTATAGCGACGTTGCGAAACTGACCTTGGAATAACCATGCTGAATGTGGAGTATATGTGGGGCTTGTTGCCGGTCCTACTGAGCTATTTACCGTTAACGCTGCAAATGGCGAGCATCGCCATGCTGTTGGCGCTGATCATTGCCTGCCTGTTGGCAGTCATCCGGGTGTCGCGAGTGCCGGTGTTGAACGGCGCGGCAATGCTGTTTATCTCGTTTTTTCGTGGAACGCCGCTGTTAGTACAGCTATTTTTGTTCTATTACGGCTTACCCCAGCTGATTAACGCGCTGATTTCCATCAACGGAGTGACGGCCGCGGTGCTGGGCTTAACGCTGCACTTTTCGGCCTACATGGCGGAATCCATTCGCGCGGCAATTGTCGGTATTGACCGCAGCCAGACCGAAGCGGCGCTGTCCATCGGTATGACCCAGTCTCAATTGATGCGGCGGATTATTCTGCCTCAAGCCACCCGCGTGGCAACGCCAACGCTGATGAACTACTTCATCGATATGATTAAAGCGACTTCCCTGGCGTTTACCCTGGGTGTCACCGAAATGATGGGCGCTACCCAAAAAGAAGCCTCGGGCAGCTTTCTCTATCTGGAAGCCTTTCTGCTGGTGGCGATTATTTACTGGGTGGTGGTGGAAGCGCTCTCCTGGGGCCAGCGCCGTCTGGAAACGTATCTGAATAAGGCGTACCAGCGATGATCACCCTCGAATCTGTCAGTAAGCGCTTTGGCCAGCAGCCAGTATTTACCGACGTTGATTTGCACCTGGAGCAGGGTGAAATCATCGTCATTATTGGTCCCTCGGGTACCGGCAAATCAACCCTGCTGCGCTGTATTAACTTTCTAGAACGCCCAGAGACGGGGCACATTACGGTAGGCGATTTAAGGGTCGATGCCCGGCGTGCTAGTCGTGCCGATATTCTGGCGCTACGCCGACGAACCGCTTTTGTATTTCAGAACTATGGACTGTTTGCCAACAAGACGGCGTTAGAAAATATCAGCGAAGGCATGATTGTTGTGGATAAGCTGCCTAAGGCCCAGGCACACGCTCGGGCAAGGGAGATTCTAGAGCGCATTGGCTTGGCCGATAAGGCGGATGCTTACCCGGCATCGCTTTCCGGTGGCCAACAGCAGCGGGTAGGCATTGGGCGTGCGATGGCCGCGAATGCCGATGTGATTCTATTTGACGAGCCAACCTCATCGCTGGATCCGCAATGGGTGGAAGAGGTGCTGAGCTTAATGAAACAGCTCGCCGCCGAGCAGCAAACCATGATTGTGGTCACCCATGAAATGCAGTTCGCCAGAGACGTCGCCGACCGGGTGGTGTTTATGGATGAAGGGCAAATTGTCGAGCAAGGGTCGCCCGAAGCGCTGTTCACCAATCCTCAAGATGAGCGGACGCGGCGTTTTCTGCGCAAAATTCTGGCGCCAACGGGGCAGGCATTGCCATAAATGGGTGAGTGGCGATCCGTGCGGGAAAAGCATTGACAAGCGCTGGCAAGCCCGCTTAACGCGTGATAGACTACGCCATCCTCTCAGACAAGACCCGTGGGCGGGCAGCTTTTTGAACTGCTCGTTACACCATTTGGCAGTATTTTAATTGCTTCCAAATCAATTGGTTGTTGTGGAAAAATTCTGACGGAAATGTCGTGTCATGGTGAAAACCTAGTGGCGAAAGCCGACCGACAATCACATAGTTAATCCGTTGCCGTTTATTGGCAACCTTTATTCTCCAAGGAGATACCTGTGGCGAACAGCAAGCAAGCACGCAAGCGCGCCCGCCAGGCCGAGACTCGTCGCGTCCTGAAAGCCAGCCAGCGCAGCAAGGTCCGCACCTACATCAAGCGTGTGATCAAAGCGATCAACACTGGCGATCATGGCAAAGCGATGGAAGAGTTCCGGGCAATGCAGCCGGTTGTCGACCGCATCGCTGATAAAGACGTTCTTTCTAAGAAGAAAGCTGCACGTCTGAAAAGCCGCTTGAACAAGCGCATTAAGGCTCTGGCGGCGTAAGCCGGCAGGCGCCATAAAAAAACCGGCTGCGGCCGGTTTTTTTGTGTCTATACGTCGCGTTGCCCGCGGCGACTTTGGGTCTCTTGTTTTAGTCGCTATGGATTGAGTGATGACCGCCAGCACACCACCGCAAGCAAACATGTCGCCCCCGCGCCGCGGGTTGATGCGCTCTGGGTTAGTGGTCAGTGCCATGACCATGTTGTCGCGTGTGATGGGGTTGGTGCGCGATGTGGTGGTTGCCACCTTCTTGGGGGCAGGCAATGGCTCGGATGCGTTCTT
>Ga0098062_1000451_pt1 | contig 22128 bp, 21 predicted proteins | sample 23_taG_FD_81592 | JGI IMG/M metagenome (GOLD analysis project Ga0098062, IMG submission 81592) | Marine viral communities from Cariaco Basin, Caribbean Sea - 23_WHOI_OMZ | ecosystem: Environmental > Aquatic > Marine > Oceanic | place: Caribbean Sea: Cariaco Basin | collected 2014-11-11 | reverse complement strand
TTAACGGGAGTGGCGGTTCGAGTCCGCCCGCCGCTACCACTTATTGGCCGTATCCTACGGCATCTCAAATAGCCGGCCCATGAACGTCTCCGATTTTCATTTTGACTTGCCGGACGAGTTGATCGCTCGTTATCCGCTTAAACAACGCAGTGCCTCTCGTTTGCTGACCCTTGATGGGGGTTCCGGCCACACGCAGCATCTCCAGTTTACGAATCTTCCGGATTTACTCGAACCCGGTGACCTTCTCGTTTTTAACAACACCCGTGTTATTCCAGCGCGCCTGTTCGGTCAAAAAGAAACCGGTGGCCGTGTTGAAGTTCTTGTTGAACGGTTGGTGGGTGAGCGGGAGATTCTTGCCCATGCACGAGCCTCCAAGGCTCTGAAAGAAGGGCAAAAGGTTATCCTTGAAGACGGGTCCTCGTTGACCATGATTGGTCGTGAAGATGCCTTATTCCGGTTTGTGAATGAAGGTGATGAGCCGATTCTCGATCTGTTGGAGCGTATCGGTCACATGCCGCTTCCTCCTTATATGGAGCGTGACGACGACCTGTCTGATCGCGAGCGTTATCAGACCGTTTACGCCCAAGAAGCCGGAGCGGTGGCCGCACCCACGGCTGGATTGCACTTTGATGACGTGCTGCTCGAAACGCTGAAGGCCAAAGGCGTAGACTTCGCCTACGTAACCTTGCACGTTGGTGCGGGCACTTTCCAGCCGGTACGCGTCGACAAGATCGAAGAGCACGTGATGCACAGTGAAGTCGCTCATGTGCCGGAAGAGACGGTTGAGGCGGTTCGCCAAGCCCGAGAAAGGGGTGGTCGAGTCGTGGCGGTAGGTACCACGTCCGTGCGTTCGCTGGAATCTGCCAGCCAGTCTGGGCAATTGAGCACCTTCCGGGGAGAAACGGATATATTCATTTTCCCGGGTTATCGGTTTAATACCGTCGATGCCATGGTGACCAACTTTCACCTGCCCGAATCGACCTTGATCATGTTGGTCAGCGCGTTTGCCGGGTACGACAACATTATGAGGGCCTACCGTGAAGCGGTAGATCAGAAGTATCGATTTTTCAGCTACGGTGACGCTATGTTCCTGACGGCCAAGGAGCCGAGCCGTGGTAGGTTGGCAAGCTCAGATCAAACTGATGTGTCCAGCGCCGATTCCAGTGGAGAAATTTTGTGAGTGAATCCTGTTTTATGTCTTTCGAAAAGCTCGGTGAAGATGGCAAAGCCCGTCGCGGTCGCCTGACTTTTCCTCGTGGCACCGTGGAAACCCCGGCCTTCATGCCAGTGGGTACCTACGGCACCGTTAAAGGCATGTTGCCCCGCGATATCGAAGAGATTGGCGCAGAGATCATTCTTGGGAATACATTCCATCTGATGCTGCGTCCCGGTACCGAAGTGGTAAAAGCCCACGGCGACCTGCACGATTTCACTCAATGGCACGGCCCGATTCTCACGGATTCCGGCGGATTCCAGGTCTTCAGTCTGGGTGAGATGCGTAAGATCACCGAGCAGGGTGTGACCTTCCGCTCGCCGGTCGATGGTGCCAAGGTCGAACTTAATCCTGAAATTGCAATGCAGGTGCAGCGCGATCTGGGTTCAGACATCGTGATGATTTTCGACGAGTGTACTCCGTACCCGGCTACTGAAAAGCAGGCGAAGGACTCCATGGAGCTTTCGTTGCGCTGGGCAGCTCGTAGCAAAAAAGCCCATGAAGGCAATCCGTCCGCGCTGTTTGGTATTGTTCAGGGCGGTATGTATGAATCCCTGCGTGACCAGTCTCTAGAGGGTTTGACGAACATCGGGTTCGATGGCTACGCCATTGGAGGCTTGTCTGTTGGTGAGCCCAAAGAAGACATGATCCGGATTCTGGATCATCTGCCGCCAAAAATGCCGGAAGACAAACCTCGGTATTTGATGGGAGTGGGGCGTCCTGAAGACATCGTAGAAGCCGTTCGTCGTGGCGTGGATATGTTCGACTGCGTGATGCCAACTCGTAATGCACGCAATGGGTATTTGTTTACCTCAACCGGCATCGTAAAAATCCGAAACGCAAAGAACCGCCATGATGCCGGTCCGCTGGACGAGCGTTGCGATTGTTATACCTGCAAAAACTTTTCGAAAAGCTATCTGCACCATTTGGATAAATGCGGGGAGATGCTTGGTTCCCAGCTAAACACCATCCACAATCTGCGGTTCTATCAGAACCTGATGAGCGGATTGCGTGGTGCCATTGAAGCAGGTACATTGTCCGACTTTGTAAGCGAATTCTACGCCTTACGCGGCGAAACTGTACCGCCGCTGGGTGATGAGTAATCAAATTTGACTAAAGAACAGTCTATAAACGGAGAAACTGAATGAAATCTATCAAACTGCTAATCGCTGGCCTGCTGTCTCTTCTGCCGACCCTGGCCATGGCCCAAGGCGCTGAAGGCCAGACCATGGGTGTTATGGGTCAGGTCATCTTTTTCGCAGGCTTCATTCTGATTTTCTACTTCTTGATCTGGCGTCCGCAGTCCAAGCGCGCAAAAGAGCACAAGAACCTGATGTCCAGCCTGAACAAAGGCGACGAAGTGGTTACGTCTGGCGGTATGGTTGGCCGTATTACCAAGGTTTCTGACGATTTCATCGTGCTGGAAGTTGCTGACAACATCGAAATCAAGATTCAGAAAGTTGCTGTTGCCGGTGCTCTGCCCAAGGGCACGCTCAAGGATATCTGAGCCGATTCCCGGCCGGTGCGCAGCACCGGCCGAATCATTTTGGCTGAAACACCACGGCTGGCGGCTTAGCCAGCTCAAAGGGATCCCATGCTAAACAAGTATCCTCTCTGGAAAAATCTGGTGATCGTGTTCGCTCTGGTCATCGGATTCATATACGCCTTACCGAACTTCTTCCCCGACGATTACGCCATCCAAATTACTGGCTCCCGCGGCAGCACTGAGGTTGATCAGCGCATACTGGATCGTGCTTTAGGTGCTTTGGAAAGTCAGGGTATTGAAGTAAAGTCCAGTACCGTTGAAGAGCGCGATGCTCTGATTCGCCTGAACAGTTCAGACGCTCAGTTGCGTGCGCGCCCCGCGGTGCAAGCTGCACTGGGAAAAGATTATCTGGTGGCGCTGAACATGGCGCCCTCAACGCCGGACTGGCTGCGCAGTTTAGGGGCCGGCCCTATGAAGTTGGGGCTGGATCTGCGCGGTGGTGTTCACTTTCTGCTGGAAGTGGATATGGACACTGCTGTAACCCAACGGTTAGAAGCGTTGTCTGGTCAGATCAAGCAGGATATGCGTGAAGAGAGGATTCGCTACCGTGGTGGTGATATTCGAAACAGCCGAGACATCGTTCTGAGTTTCCGGGATTCCGAAACGAGGGCGGAAGCCTTCTCACTGGTTCGCGGCCAGTACAACGAGTTTCTGCTAGACGAAAGCACGGAAGGCGGCGAGTTTCTTCTGACACTGACTTTGTCCGATGCTGAAATTCAGGGCATCAAAGAGTACGCTCTCGAGCAAAACCTGACCACAATTCGAAATCGGGTGAACGAATTAGGCGTTGCCGAACCTTTGGTTCAACGTCAGGGTTCAGACCGCATTATTGTAGAACTGCCCGGTGTTCAGGATACGGCGCAAGCTAAGCGGGTTCTTGGCGCAACCGCAAATCTTGAGTTCCGTATGGAAGCCCGCCAGGACGCTTCGTCCTCGGAAACGGAGCAGTTCAGTTTCCGTGATAACCCGCAGCGTACAGCCCGTTTACAGCGTGATGTGATTGCTACGGGTAATAATGTTGCGAACGCGCAGCAGGCGTTTGATGAAAATGGCCAGCCCCAGGTCAATATCACCATGGACTCCGTGGGTGGTGATTTAATGAATCGGGCAACTCGAAACAATATCGGTCGCCGTATGGCGGTTTTGTTTATTGAGTTCCGCACAGAAACCGAAAGCCGAGAGGTTGACGGAGAGCTGCAGGAGGTTGAAAAGCGCGTTGTCGAAAAAGGTCTGATCAGCCTGGCAACGGTGCAGTCTGCGTTGGGTAGTAGCTTCCGTATCACCGGGCTGGATTCGATTCCCGAGGCGGCCGAGTTGGCGTTGCTGCTGCGTGCCGGTGCCTTGGCTGCGCCGATGTACTTCGTGCAAGAGCGCACTATCGGGCCTAGCCTGGGGCAGAAGAACATTGACGCAGGTGTCATGTCCGTTGCGTTGGGCTTTGGGTTAGTGCTGCTTTATATGTTGGCGTTCTACCGTGGCTTTGGTGTGATTGCCAATATTTCTCTGACCTTGAACCTGATGCTGCTTGTGGCCTGTATGTCGATACTGTCGGCTACACTCACATTGCCGGGTATCGCCGGTATCGTCCTGACGGTGGGTATGGCTGTTGATGCCAATGTGCTTATTTTTGAGCGAATTAAAGAAGAATTGAGGGCAGGGGTGCCGCCTCAAACGGCGATTAACGCCGGTTACGGGCGAGCGTTCGTGTCGATTTTCGATGCCAACATCACCACCTTGCTGGTTGCTATCATTTTGTTTGCGATGGGATCCGGGCCCGTTAAAGGTTTCGCGGTTACTTTATGTATTGGCATACTCACCTCTATGTTCAGTGGTTTGATGGTAAGCCGCGGCATCGTCAATCTCGTTTACGGCGGCCGAAGGGTCGAGAAACTGTCGATCGGGGGTAAGCTCGCCAATGTCTGATATGCAGAAAAAACCGTTTGATTTTATGGGGCTTCGAAAGGCCGCGTCAGTGTTGTCGCTGGTGTTGGTGATTGGCTCTATTGTGTTGCTCGGGGTTCGAGGCCTGAATTTAGGTATGGACTTTACCGGCGGCACCTCTGTCGAATTTGAGTACGCTGAGGCACCAAGCCTGGATGCTATTCGGAATCAGCTTACTGAAGCCGGATACGAGCAGTTCTCGGTGCAGAACTTTGGTGCCGATACCACCGTTCTGATTCGGATGGCTGAGGCCGGAAATGACGAGTTGGCGCGAGAAGTGACGGCAGCCCTCTCTGAGTCCGGAGAGAGTCTTGAGTTGGTCAGTTCGGAATTCGTCGGCTCTCAGGTTGGCGAGGAACTGAAAGAGGATAGTGGTCTGGGGCTGCTGATCGCGCTGGCGGTTGTATTGATCTACGTTGGTATGCGCTTTCAGTTTAAATTCGGTATCGCTTCGGTCATCCCGTTGGCCCACGATGTGCTGATCGTTCTGGGCATGTTCGCACTGTTTCAGTGGACTTTCGATCTTACTGTTCTCGCGGCGATTCTGGCGGTTATCGGTTACTCACTAAACGACACGATTGTTGTGGCAGACCGTATTCGTGAGAATTTCCGCAAGCTGCGCGTGGGTGAGCCCTGGGATGTGATTAACCAGTCCATCCATGAAACGATTTCTCGTACGATTAACACGTCAGGTACCACCTTGGTTGTTTTGATCGCCTTGTATTTCCTGGGCGGTGAAGCAATAAATAACTTCGCGTTGGCGCTGATCATTGGTGTGGTTGTGGGTACCTATTCCTCGATCTACGTGTCTGCCAACATGTTGATGGTGATGGGTGTGACCCGTGAAGATCTCATGGTGCCGGCTAAAGAAGGCGCTGGAGATGAAGCGGAAGAAGAGCAGCCGCCTGAGTGGTTGAACCGTATGTGATGGTGTCATGTGCTGGCGTAAGCCGGCACAAAAAAACCGCCAATCAGTGAACTGATGGCGGTTTTTTTGTGCCCGGAAGACCGGTTAGCGAGGCAGTCTGCCGCGGAACGGGTTCAGTACCTTGAGGATTTCCCGGAACAGCTTCGGGTTGGCGACAATCAGCTGGCGAGCTGAGCCGGCCGAAGGGTTGCCAGAGAAATCGCCGGTCAATGCGCCGGATTCCATGGCTAAAGTGACACCAAGATCCAGGTCAGCAGCGGATGGGCGGAAAACAACTGCGGCGTCCAGAAGACCGGCCGAGACGCGGGCGATGTCGAGTACCACGCAGCCAGATGTACGGAACATGGCTGTGTCGCGAGCCAGTGTTGCCGCCATTTCGCCCCAGATCATCGGGTCGTCACCTTGACGGCTTTGATCAAGAAGGTTGGTAGCAAGGGCTGACTTGGCTGGCATTTTCACGTCTGAAGCGCGCACCCGGCGACTATTCAGTGCCGCGCCGTGGCCACGGCTTGCAGAATATTCTTCGCCAGTAATCGGGTTCACAACCAGAAGGTTCTCGGTGCGATTATTCTTCTTCTGCGACAGAGCCAATGCGAACTCGGGAATGCCTCGGACGAAGTTGTCCCGGCCGAGAAGCGGAAAAATGTGCCAGCTTTTATCGCTGCCGTTGGCGTCGGCTTCACCCATTGGTGCAATGGTGTGATCCTTATACGCTTTCGCAAGCTGTTCTGTGAAATTGTCGTAGATAGACTGCTCTACCCGTTCCAGCTGCAGGTAACGCTCGGCTTCGTCTTTACCGTTGGGTTCCTGACGCTCGAAATGGGCCTTGAGATAGTCAGACCCGTGGCGGGCAACGCGCAGGGCCATTTTAATTGCTGGTTGCATCTGAGAATTCATTATCCGAATGTGTGAAGGGCCGACATCATAGCAAAAACTCTAGGTGCTTGTATGCTTTTTGCCTCAGCAAATGCACGCATACCACCGGGTTTCGAGATATTCTGGGGCACCGTTCTTTTCGAGTTTCTGGTATGATTCGCCTCTTTTTTAAAATTACTGATGAGTAGCAGGCCCAGATACCATGCATGAAACCGCGCTGTCGCCGGAAAGTAATGACTCCTTCAATGACCAAATCCGCATTGTCCTGGTAGAAACGTCTCACTCCGGAAACATCGGGGCGGTAGCGCGAGCTATGAAGAATATGGGGCTTGGTAACCTGTGGTTGGTGAATCCTGCATCGTTTCCTGATGAGACATCCTACGCTCGGTCGGCGGGTGCCAGTGATGTTCTTGACAGGGCGCACGTGGTTTCGTCCCTGGACGAGGCGGTCGCAGATTGCGTCATGGTGATGGGAACGAGTGCGCGAGGTCGCAAAGTGCCTTGGCCAGTGATACCACCGCCCGATGCGGCGGCAACCGCCGTGCAGCAAGCTGGTAGCGGGAAAGTGGCCTTGGTTTTTGGGCGTGAAAATCATGGCCTTTCTAATGACGAGTTGCAGCGGTGCCATTACCATATCCACATTCCTTCGAATCCGGATTACAGCTCTTTGAATCTGGCGATGGCGGTTCAGGTGATTTGTTATGAGCTAAGGATGTTTCATCTGAAAAGCCTTGAAGAGGGAGAGTCTGGCCCATACCTTCAGCCCATGGTTGCGCCAGGCGATGAAGGTTGGGATTCGCCGCCCGCCACTGCGGGGGAAGTCGAAGGCTTTTTCGGGCATTTCGAGCAAACGCTCGTGGACGTAAACTTCCACCGTCGAGACAATCCGCGTCATCTGATTGCGCGCATGCGACGGCTTTTCCAGCGAGCTCGCATGGATCAAATGGAGGTGAACATTCTTCGCGGCGTTCTATCTTCGATCCAGAAGGCGGCTGGCACTCAGAGTCGCAAAGAGCAGGGCGCCGAGAATGCCGCAGGCTCGCAACATAAAGGCCAGGAGTAAAGTTATGCTTGAGCGTTTGAGGGAAGACATAAATAGCGTATTTCATCGCGATCCGGCTGCGCGCAATACGTTTGAGGTGCTCACCAACTATCCGGGCTTGCATGCGCTGTTGTTACATCGTTTGGCGCACTGGATTTGGGGGTTGGGGCTGAAATGGTTGGCGCGCACCATTTCAACCCTGACACGTTGGTTTACCGGTATTGAAATTCATCCGGGAGCCACCATTGGTCGTCGCTTTTTTATCGACCACGGTATGGGCGTGGTGATCGGAGAAACCACGGTTATCGGTGATGATGTCACGCTTTATCAAGGCGTTACGCTCGGCGGGACCAGCTGGAATAAAGGCAAGAGACACCCCACGATCGGTGATGGTGTGGTTGTTGGCGCGGGCGCGAAGATTCTTGGGCCGTTCGAAGTTGGTGCTGGCGCTAAGGTTGGCTCGAATTCGGTGGTCACCAAGGCGGTACCTGCCGGGGCGACTGTAGTAGGCATTCCGGGGCGCATTGTTGTTAAGCGCAAAGCTGACGAAGCCGAAAATCCTCGTCGCAAAGTGATGGAAGAGCGTATGGGCTTTGATGCCTACGGTGTGACAGAGGAGATGCCCGATCCGGTGGCTCGCTCAGTCCGCGCGTTGCTTGATCACATGCATGCTGTAGATGAGCGGTTGGAAGTCATGTGCAAGGCGCTTCGAAAGGTTAATAGTGAGTATCAGAACGGGGATTTGCCGCAATTGGATGAAGAGGATTTTGATTGTGTGCGCGATGAACCGGAGAGTGACGGCAAAGTCTGAATACTTGACTGTTTTAGTAGGTCAATTCATACTCGGCGATGGAAACCGATATTCAAACCCATCGTCGGGGCTGAGAATATGAAGCTCACCACAAAAGGTCGCTATGCCGTAACAGCAATGCTGGATCTGGCACTGCATAGCAGTGAACGGCCGGTGAGTCTTGCCGATATTTCCTCGCGCCAGGAAATTTCTTTATCCTATCTGGAACAGCTTTTTTCCCGTTTGCGTCGGCACCATCTCGTGGTCAGTGTCCGCGGGCCCGGTGGGGGTTACCGCTTGAGTCGGCACGCGGACGAAGTGTTTATTGCCGAGGTGGTGGATGCGGTTAGTGAGTCGCTGGATACCACTCGGTGCGGCAATAAAGGTGATTGTCAAAATGGCGAGAAGTGCCTGACACACCATCTATGGTCCGATTTAAGCGAACAGATTCACCAGTTTCTGAGTGATATCAGTCTTGGTGACCTGATGCGCAAGCGTGAAATTCAATTGGTTGCTGACCGGCAAAACCGTAAACAGTCAGAAACCAATGCGGATACAATTAATACCCGCCAACTGACAGACCAGGCTCCGGCCTGACAACAGCGTACTCCCGTTAAATTATGAAAAAGCCTGTATATCTGGACTATGCGGCGACGACGCCGGTTGACCCCGTTGTTGCTGAGTTAATGGCAAAACACCTCACGCTTGAGGGTGTTTTTGGAAACCCTGCCAGCCGATCCCACGGTTTCGGTTGGCAGGCCGAAGCGGCTGTCGAGAATGCTCGCCGCCAGGTGGCGAGTTTGATTCATGCTGATCCCCGAGAGATTGTCTGGACATCAGGTGCCACTGAGTCCGACAACCTCGCGATCAAAGGGTCGGTGGATATTCATGATCATCCGCATATTGTGACCTCGATTATCGAGCATAAGGCCGTGGTCGATACCTGCAAATGGCTTGAGCAGCAGGGCGTTGATGTGACCTGGTTAAAGCCTCAGGCGGATGGTCGCATTTCCCCTGAATCAGTCGAGCAGGCATTGAAAGACAATACCGTACTTGTAAGCCTGATGCTGGTGAATAACGAGCTGGGCTGTATTACCGATATCGCCGCGATTGGCCGACTGTTGAGGGCGCGGGGCATTCGTTTTCATGTCGATGCTGCTCAGGCGGCCGGGAAGATCCCGGTTGATGTGAACGAGTTGAACGTCGATTTGCTGTCTCTCTCGGCCCACAAAGTTTACGGACCAAAGGGCATCGGCGCCTTGTATGTTCGCCGCTCCCCGGACGTCCGTGTTGAGGCGCAGATGCATGGCGGCGGCCATGAGCGGAACATGCGCTCAGGCACACTGGCTACCCATCAAATCGTGGGAATGGGAAAGGCCTTTGAGGTGGCAGGGCAGGGCCTGGAAGAGGAAATGGCGCGCTTGGAAACCCTGCGCCAGCGCTTCTTGTCAGGTCTGCAGTCGCTAGAGGGTGTGCACTTTAACGGCAGTGCGGAACACCGCGTGCCGGGCATTGTAAACCTGTCGTTCGAAGGCGTTGAAGCAGAGTCGCTCATGCTTGGTTTGCGCAATATGGCGGTGTCTTCTGGATCTGCGTGTGCCTCTGCCTCTGTTGAGCCCTCTTTTGTTTTGCGCGGCATCGGTCTGAGTGACGAGCTTGCGCATCGGGCATTGAGGTTTTCGTTGGGACGTTACACAACGAACGACGAAATTGAATGCGCGAGCAAACAAATTGTTGATGTGGTTACCCGACTTCGCACGGTGCGGTAGGCAGTGGCCCATTGACTGCGTATAATCTACGCCCTGATTTTTACCCCCCTAACGAGACTGGAGAAATAACATGGCAAACGAGCGCACGCTCTCTATCATCAAGCCCGACGCGGTAGCCAAGAACGTAATCGGCGAAATCTACAGCCGTTTCGAGAAAGCTGGCCTGAAAATCGTTGCAGCCAAGATGATGCACCTGACTCAGGAGCAAGCTGAAGGTTTTTACGCTGAGCACAAAGAGCGTCCTTTCTTCAACGACCTGGTTGCGTTCATGACTTCTGGCCCTGTTGTTGTTCAGGCTCTGGAAGGCGAAGGCGCTATCCTGAAGAACCGCGAACTGATGGGTGCTACCAACCCGAAAGAAGCTGAAGCCGGCACTATCCGCGCTGATTTTGCTTCTTCTATCGATGCCAACGCCGTTCACGGCTCCGATTCTGCAGCTTCTGCAGAGCGCGAAGTGGCATACTTCTTTAACGACAACGAAATCTGCCCGCGCGGCTAATTAAGTTGTCTGTTCGGGGGTGACAACTGTCGCCCCTGAATTGGTTATCTGATCGAGGTTATGCCATGACTGCCCCTGCTGAAAAAACCAATCTTCTCGGACTGCCAAAAGCAAAACTGGAGGCTTTTTTCGAGACGCTGGGCGAAAAGAAATTTCGTGCGCAGCAGGTCTTGCAGTGGATCCATCAGCGTGGCGTTGATGACTTCGATCAAATGACCAATATGAGTGTAGCGCTGCGTGAAAAGCTCAAGGAAATCGCTGAAGTGCGCGGGCCAGAGGTGGTTTACGATGAAACCTCGAAAGACGGCACACGCAAGTGGGTCATGCGCATGGACAACGGTAACAACGTTGAAACCGTATTGATTCCCGACGGTGAGCGCGGCACCTTGTGTGTCTCGTCTCAGATCGGCTGCAGCCTTGACTGCACCTTCTGTTCAACCGGTAAACGTGGTTTTAATCGTAATCTTACCGCCGCAGAAATCATCGGCCAGGTTTGGGTCGCTCGCAAGGCATTCATGCCGTATGAGCCCAGCAGTCGGCCGATTACAAACGTTGTCATGATGGGTATGGGCGAGCCTTTGCTCAATTTCGACAACGTTGTCGATGCCATGAACCTTATGATGGAAGATCTTGCGTACGGCATTTCCAAGCGTCGCGTCACGCTGAGCACTTCGGGTGTTGTCCCGGCATTGGATCGCCTGGGTGAGGTTACCGATGTTTCACTGGCCATCTCCCTTCATGCGCCTAATGATGAGTTGCGTAACCAATTGGTGCCGCTCAATAAAAAGTATCCGATTTCTGAGTTGTTGGCTGCCACGCGTCGCTACCTCTCAAGATTGCCGGATAAGCGCAAGGCGACCATTGAGTATACGGTGATCCAAGGCGTCAACGATAAGCTCGAACATGCCAGAGAGCTAGCGGTGGTGTTGAAAGGGTTGCCTTGTAAAATCAACCTGATACCGTTTAATCCGTTCCCGGAAAGTGATTTCGAACGTCCGAGTATGAACGCGACCCGGCGCTTCCAGAATGCGCTGACAGAGGCGGGTTATGTGACAACAGTCCGTACCCCTCGCGGTGACGATATCGATGCAGCGTGCGGCCAGTTGGTAGGCCGGGTTGAAGACCGGACTAAGCGCAGTCAGCGCTATATTGCCGTGCAACAAGTGAACCCCTGATCTGGAGGGAGTTCAGTTACAACAGAAGGTGTTTGTAGATGGTTAAGAATACGGCCGCAAAACTGGCTACTCTTTCCTTATTGGTTTTGGGCTTGCTTGTTTCAGGTTGCGTAACCACTACAGACAGCCGGTTTACTCGCGAAGCCGATCGCGAAAAGGCGCTCGAAAACTACGTTAAGCTTGCGTCCCGATACATTGCCCAAGGCAACCTGGGCCGTGCTCGACACCATCTTGATCGCGCGCTGGAAATTGAAGACGATTACGCACCGGCTTTAGCGGCTATGGGTTTGGTCTATAGCGCTGAAGGCGATGAGCGGCTTTCCGAGCAGAGTTTCAAAAATGCGGTTTCTGCAGATGGCAGTTATACCCGTGGCAGAGTGTATTTCGGAGCCTTCCTATACAGTCAGGGCGATTACGACAAAGCCCGGGCGCAGTTTGCAAAAGCATCTGAAGATACCGCCTACAAAGATCGTAGCGGCGTTTTTTACAATCTCGGTTTAACCCATGAAAAACTGGGTAATCTTGAGCAGGCCGAGCAAGCCTACCGCCGGGCGGTTGAGTTGAGCCGTGGCGAAGCACGTACCCTGCTTTCACTGGCCCGGGTTTTGGTAGAACAGGGCGACTATTCAGCCGCTTCCCGCTACTACTCCCGTCTTCAGGTCATGATTCAGAACACCCCTAGATTGGTGCATTCTGCTGAAAGTTTGTATACAGGTATCCGTATTGCGCGACATTTTCAGGACCGTGATCAGGAGGCCAGTTTGGCACTCTTGCTGAAAAATGAGTTCGCCGAATCTGAGGAATACCAACAATATAAGGTGCTGGTTTCGAATGGTCAGTGAAAAGCCGGAAAATTACACCCCTGCTGAGCCTGTTGGCCAACAGTTAAAGCGAGCACGGGAAGCGAAAGGCTTGTCCGTTTCTGCGGTTGCCGAGCAGCAGCACCTGCGCCCGTCCGTTGTTCAGGCTATAGAGGCGGGTGATTACGAAAAGATTGATACCGAGCTGTTTCTGAAAGGTTATGTCAGGGCCTACGCCCGGCAGGTCGGTTTGAATGCCGACACGGTGATCCGTGATCTCGACGTGGAACTGGCCCCTGCCCGCAAGCGACGCGAAGAGGCGTTGCAGGCCAATCCCCTGGTTGACATTGAGCGCCGTAAGAAACGTAAACAGCGAATCGCCAAAACCTTTCTTTGGCTGGTGTTGATTGGCGTGGTTGCGGCGATCGCCTTATATTTCGTCACCCAGAAACAATCGGAAAGCGAAGAGAGTGCTGCGCCAGCTTCGGAAAGTGTGATGGAAGACGGAGGTGATGCGGGCGAAGCGGTGCCTGAGCCGGCTCTTCAGTCACCGGCCATTGCGCCTGTAGAAGGGTCTGATTCATCCGGTATGCCTAACAGTGCCGAACCTTCGGCGGAAGAAAGCAGCTCTGACAACGCAGATGTTCTTTCCGATACCCTAGAGCCGGCTGAAGAACCGGTAGCTTCGGTTGAGCCGCCTACAGCACCCGAAGCCAGCCAATCGGTTGCGGAATCATCGATTGGTCGCTTGGAAATAACATTTGACGGTGACTGCTGGATAAAGGTTACCGATGCCTCAGGTCAGCGCCTGGTTAGTGGGTTACGCCGACAGGGTGATAAATTAGATGTACGTGGCACGCCGCCATTAAACGTTGTTGTCGGCGCGATGAGTGCAGTGGAAGTTATCCGGTTTCAAGACGAAACGCTCGATAAGGATAGCTTTCGTGTCGTGAACAATCGGTCAGAGTTCACACTCGAACCCTGAATTAAACGTCCGGATATAGTGTTGGTTCCTGTCAATGAAACAAGATTCCCCGATCAAAAGACGTAAATCCCGGCAGATCATGGTTGGTGATGTGCCCGTAGGTGGTGACGCCCCCATCGCGGTTCAAAGCATGACCAACACCAATACCTGTGATGTCGCCGCCACTGTAGGCCAGATCAATGCTATTCAGGAGGCCGGTGCCGATATCGTTCGGGTTTCAGTGCCTTCCATGGAGGCCGCCGAGGCGTTTGGTCAGATTCGCAAGCAAGTCTCCGTGCCGCTGGTTGCCGATATTCATTTCGATCATAAAATTGCGCTTCGGGTTGCAGAACTGGGTGTTGACTGTTTGCGCATCAACCCGGGCAATATCGGCCGGGATGATCGTGTTAGCGCCGTGATCAACGCAGCTAAAGACCGCAATATTCCCATTCGTATCGGTGTGAATGCCGGTTCGCTTGAAAAGGCTTTGCAGCGTAAATACGGTGAACCGACCCCCGAGGCTTTGGTTGAATCCGCCATGCGCCACATTGATATTCTGGATCGCCATGACTTTCAGGACTTCAAGGTTAGCCTGAAGGCTTCGGAAGTGTTTATGACGGTCGCGGCGTATCGTTTGATCGCTCAACAGATTGAACAGCCTTTGCACCTGGGCATCACCGAAGCCGGCGGGTTCCGTTCGGGCACCGTGAAGTCTTCTATCGGTCTGGGAATGTTGTTGATGGACGGTATCGGCGACACCATCCGCGTATCGTTGGCGGCTGACCCGGTACAAGAGATCAAAGTGGGCTTTGATATTCTGAAAAGCCTGCGTTTGCGTAGCCACGGCATTAACTTTATTGCCTGTCCGAGCTGCTCCCGACAGAACTTCGACGTTATTCAGACCATGAACGATCTGGAAGCACGGCTGGAAGACGTCAACCGTTCCTTGGACGTGGCGATCATCGGCTGCATTGTGAATGGTCCGGGTGAAGCACGCGAGGCGGATATCGGTCTGACCGGCGGTTCGCCGAAGAATTTGTTCTATCTTCACGGAAAGCCAAACCAAAAGTTGGTCAATGAAACGCTGACGGATGACTTGGAGCGGTTGATTCGGGAAGAGGTTGCTCGTCGCGAAGAGCAGGACTCGTTATTGATCGCTAAGTCCGAAGACTGATCTCCAAACACATAATTAAGAAGCAATCAGGGTTTTACTTTGGCTAAAATTCAGGCAATCCGGGGGATGAATGACATTCTTCCGGACCAGACACCTGTCTGGCAGTACGTTGAAACAACGGTTCGCAAAGTACTTTCGCAATACGGCTATCAGGAAATTCGTATGCCGATTGTTGAGCAAACCGATCTTTTCAAGCGATCCATCGGCGAAGTCACCGACATTGTCGAAAAAGAAATGTATACCTTCGAGGATCGCAACGGTGACAGCCTGACCTTGCGTCCTGAAGGTACGGCCGGCTGTGTGCGTGCTGCCGAAGAGCATGGTTTGCTGTTCAATCAGACGCGTCGCTTGTGGTATACCGGCCCGATGTTCCGTCATGAACGGCCCCAGAAAGGCCGTTACCGCCAGTTCCATCAGATTGGCGTTGAGTGCTTCGGCATGGCTGGCCCGGACATCGATGCCGAGCTGCTGATGCTGACCGCACGCTTGTGGGATGAGTTCGGGTTGTCGGCCCATGCTCGTCTGGAAATTAACTCCATCGGTACCAGTGAAGCCCGGAAGGTTTATCGTGAAGCCCTGGTTAGCTATCTGGAGCAGTATCGGGATGAGCTGGATGATGACAGCAAGCGCCGTCTGACGACCAATCCGCTTCGGATTTTGGATAGCAAAGATCCAAACACCCGTAAGTTACTTGAGAACGCCCCAAGCCTGAGCGATTACCTTGACGAAGAATCCGTGGCGCACTTTGATCAGCTTAAAGCGTTGCTGGATGCTGCGGGAGTTGCGTACACCGTTAATCCGGCCTTGGTTCGTGGCCTTGATTATTACGGCAAGACGGTATTTGAATGGGTAACGGATAGCCTTGGAGCACAAGGGACGATTTGTGCCGGCGGCCGATACGACGGGCTGGTTCAACAACTTGGTGGAAAACCAACAGTGGCCGTTGGTTTCGCGATGGGTTTGGAGCGTCTGATTCTGCTTCTGGAAACATTGAATCTGGTTCCTGATGACGTTAACAATCAGGCTGATGTTTATGTGACCGCCATGGGTGAGCAAAGCGTGGCTACCGCTATGGCCATTGCGAATACGCTGAGAAACGAGTTGCCCGGCAAAGTCGTGATTACGCACTGCGGCGGTGGCAGTTTTAAAAGCCAGATGAAGAAAGCCGATCGCAGTGGTGCCCGCTATGCGGTCATCCTTGGCGAAAGCGAAGTGGCGAATGGCACAGTGGGATTGAAGCCGTTGAGAGACGATCAGCCTCAGCAGGAAGTCTCGCAGACAGAATTGGCGAAGGTTCTGGCGTCTTTGGTATAAAAGAATCGGCCGACTAACGGGCGACAACTAATAATTAACAGGAGTTTTCATGGCTGAGTTACGCACCGAGGAAGAACAGGTCCAGGCAATTAAGGACTGGTGGAAAAAGAACGGTAGCTCATTGCTCATCGGTATTGGCGCAGCCTTGGCGATTGTATTCGGATGGCAGGCTTGGCAAAACCATCAGGCCCAAGAGCGAGCAGAGGCCGCAAATCAGTTCACAACGCTACTGACAGCATTCTCCACGGGTGATGAAGATAGTAAGAATACCGTTGAATTTGTGGCAGAGACTTTGCGTGATGAGCACGCCGGCAGCGCTTACGCTATTTATGGAAACCTTGTGCTCGCTCGACAGCAGATGATGGTCGAGAACGACCCTGAAGCTGCCGTTGCGTCACTGCAGTGGGCTCTGGAAAAAGCTGCTGACTACAAAGCCTTGTCGTTGGTTATTCGCAATCGTTTGGCTCAGGCCCAGTTCGCCGCCGGTGAGCATGACGCCGCCTTGTCGACACTGGACGGCGCGAGCGATGCGGAAACCTTTGCGGCTGTCTTCTCCGAGTTGAGAGGCGATATCCTTTTTGCTAAAGGTGACACCGAAGCCGCGCGCGAAGCGTATCTGGCCGCCCGCGAGCAAAGTCCGGCACGAGGTGGAGATCTTCTCGAGCTTAAATTGTCTGACCTTGGTGTCGGGGAGGGCGCTTGATGCCTTTTGGGCGTAACAAACCGTTCTCGCTGGTCGCAGTAAGCGCGGCTCTGGCCGTTTTGTTGGCAGGGTGTAGCACAACGGATACGTTTGAGCAGCCAGCGCCCGTGCCGGAGATTGAAACTTCTGTCGAATTTGAACGCGTATGGAGTATGTCTGTCGGTGACGGACATGATGGCGAGTTTCTGCAGTTAGCCCCGTTATACGCAGGCGACGTTATCTATGCCGCGTCTGCGGATGGCGAAGTGGTTACCGTAGCGTCGGAAGACGGAAATGTGGTCTGGGAGAAAGAACTCGACGAACGCATTTTCGCAGGCCCCGGTGCCGATGGCGGTCAGCTGTATCTGGTCACGCGGGACGCTGAGCTGGTTGCACTGTCCAGTGAAGATGGCAGTGAAAACTGGCGGGTTGATTTGCCGACGGAGGTGTTGGCCGCGCCACAATCGAACGGTTCTCTCGTGGTGGTTCAGACCACGGACGGTCGAGTCATCAGCTTTGATGCCGATAAAGGCGAGCAGATCTGGCAGTACGAATCGCAGGTGCCAGTACTTACCATGCGTACAGCGGCTGCGCCACTGGTTGGCGCTGATATTGTCATCGCTTCGTTCGCCAATGGACGGGTGATTGCGCTTACGGCTGAAAATGGTCAGCCCGTTTGGCAATATCAGGTGGGCCAGGCCCAAGGGCGCACCGAGCTGGAACGACTGGTCGATATTGGCGGCCAGCCCCTGGTATTGGATTCCGCGATTATGGTGGTCGGTTATCAGGGCAAGCTCGCGTTGATTGACATCCGGTCCGGGCAAGAAATCTGGAGCCGCACGGCGTCCAGCTATTATTCGCCCGCCATTGGCAACGGCAATATATTCCTTGCGGCGGCAAACGGTGATGTTATCGCCTTGCAAGGCAACGACCGTCGTGAATTGTGGGTGCAGAGTGAATTGGCGTGGCGCCAAGTGACTCGTCCTGCTGTGGTGGGTGAACACTTGGTTGTCGGCGACTTCGAAGGTTATCTGCATGTGATGCAGATGAAAGATGGTCGTTTGGTTGGCCAAACGAAATTTGACAGTGACGGTATCCGCGTACCTGTCCAGGTGCTGAGTAATGGTAACCTGTTGGTTTATGGTAACGGTGGCAAAATGTCAGTTCTCAAGCTTGAGCAGGACGACTGAAGCCACGCTGAAATGACCCGGCTCAGGCCGGGTTTTTGTTTCTTTGTATAGCAGATCATTATGACCCCAGTAATTGCCCTTGTAGGACGCCCGAACGTAGGCAAGTCCACCTTGTTTAACCAAATGACCCGGACTCGGGATGCGTTGGTTGCGGATTTTCCGGGACTGACCCGTGACCGAAAGTACGGCGAAGGTTTCTACGAGGATCGAAAGTTTATTGTTATCGATACTGGTGGACTCACAGGCCAAGAGGCCGGTTTGGACTCGGAAATGGCCCAGCAGTCGTTGCAGGCGGTGGATGAGGCCGACATTGTATTGTTTCTGGTAGATGGCCGTGCGGGTTTGACCGCCGGTGATGAAGTTATTGCCGATCACCTGCGCCGCTCTGACAAACAAGCCCACCTGGTGGTGAATAAAACCGATGGGCAGGATCCTGACGTGGCGGCTGCCGACTTTTACAAGTTGGGTTTTCAATCGGTATTCATGATTGCAGCCTCTCACAACAGAGGCGTTCGGTCACTGCTCGAACACCTCCTTCCTGAGCCTGAAGAGCCTGCAGATCAAGACCGGGCAGACAAGTACCCGGGTATTCGTATCGGCGTGGTGGGGCGCCCGAACGTGGGCAAGTCCACGCTGGTTAACCGCATGCTCGGGGAAGATCGCGTTGTGGTTTACGATATGCCGGGTACCACGCGAGACAGCATTTATATACCGTATGAGCGACACGGGCATGAATATACCCTGATTGATACCGCGGGTGTACGCCGCCGCAAAAACGTCAAGGAAGTGGTCGAGAAGTTTTCGATCATCAAAACCTTGCAAGCGATTGATGATGCCCACGTTGTGATTTTGGTCATTGATGCCCGTGAAGGGCTGGTGGATCAGGATTTGCACTTGATCGGCTTTGTTTTGGATGCTGGCCGCTCCCTGGTTATTGCTATCAACAAATGGGATGGCATGAACTCGGAAGACCGGGCCAAGGTGAAAGAGCAGGTGGCACGCCGATTAGATTTCCTCGATTACGCCGATAAGTACTATATTTCGGCGCTACACGGGACTGGTGTTGGTACCATGTATGATTCGGTTCAGGCGAGTTACGAGTCGTCAATGGCCAAGTGGCCGACGAATCGCCTGACCGCTATTCTTGAGGACGCGATTGCGCAGCACCAGCCTCCGATGGTGCATGGTCGTCGCATCAAACTTCGGTATGCTCACCAGGGTGGGTCTAATCCGCCGGTTATTGTGGTACATGGTAATCAGGTAGGCTCCCTGCCGGGTGCCTATAAGCGTTACCTGGAAAACACTTTCCGTAAAGTGTTGAAAGTGGTTGGTTCGCCTATTCGCTTTGAGTTCCGCGGCGGTGAAAACCCGTTTGCGAACAAAGTGGACCGCCTCACGCCCCGACAGCGAGTGAAAAAAGACAACGATATGAAGAAGGGGCGTATTGTGAAGAGAGTCCGACAGAAAAGCACAAAACGCTAATCTGCCGGTTGGCTTTTCTGCTCAGGGAGCGGCTCAGGCCGCTCCCGCATCTTCTACCTGTTTAGCCTGAACACTTGTCAGCGCGATGGTGAAGACAATATCTTCCACCAAGGCGCCTCGCGACAAGTCATTCACGGGCTTTCGAAGCCCCTGCAACATTGGCCCGACACTGACGACATTTGCGCTTCGCTGCACGGCTTTGTAGGTTGTATTGCCGGTGTTGAGATCCGGGAATACGAAAACCGTTGCCTTACCCGCCACTTTGCTATCCGGCGCTTTCGATCTGCCAACGCTTTCAATGACCGCTGCGTCGTATTGCAACGGCCCGTCGATCAGCAGGTCTGGCCGACGTTCACGGGCTATGCGCGTCGCTTCGCGTACCTTCTCCACATCTTGCCCGGTCCCGGACTCGCCCGTGCTGTAACTGATCATGGCCACAACCGGCTCAATACCGAAAGCTTCTGCCGACTCGGCACTTTGTATGGCGATGTCTGCCAGCTCCTCGGCGTTAGGATCGGGATTGATGGCGCAGTCGCCGTATACCAGTACTTGTTGCGGTAGCAGCATGAAGAAGACAGACGACACCACCTTCGCGTTGTCGTGGGTCTTGATCAATTGCAGGGCAGGGCGGACGGTGTTGGCGGTGGTGTGAATCGCGCCGGAAACAAGGCCATCGGCTTCGTCCATAGCAACCATCATGGTGCCCAACACAACGTTGTCTTCCAGCAATGCTTCCGCCTGATCTGCTGTGAGGCCTTTGTGTTTACGCAACTCAACCATTGGTTCGATATAGCGTTCACGAACGGACTGAGGGTCGATGATTTCCATATCGTCCGGAATCTGAACCCCGAGTGAATCGGCAACGGACTGCACTTCTTGTGGCGCGGCAATTAATGCGCAGCGGGCAAGCCGGCGCTCGTGGCAGATGATTGCCGCTTGAACGGTTCTGGGCTCACTGCCTTCGGGCAGAACAATGCGTTTGTCGGCGGCACGGGAGCGTTCAGACAGCTGGTAGCGAAAGGCTGGCGGCGAGAGACGACGTTGCCGGGTTACTTTAAGGTGTTCTTCAAGCCAGGCGGTGTCGATATTTTTAGCGACCGCCTCCATGGTTTGTTCTACCCGTTCGGTATCATCGATAGGGACTGACGGAGAAAGGCTTGCCAGCCGGTTGGCCGATTCATAGGTGTTGTTGTGGGATCCCAAAATTGGGAGCCCTGTATCAAGCGCACGCCGACAAAGCTCGATGATGTTGTCATCGGGCATCAGGCCGCCGGTCAGAACCAATCCCGCGAGGGGTACGCCGTTCAGGGCTGCAACTGCGGTCGTCACGATAATGTCATCACGGTCGCCCGGCGTGACCAAAAGGGTGCCTGGCTTCAGTATATCCGTCATGTTTCGAATGGTTCGGGCGCAAACGGAGACTTTTTGTACCCGACGTTGGTGCATTTGGCCTTCATACAACACCTTGATGCCCAGTTCTCGCGCGACATCTGAAACCCGGGGGGCAAGAAGCTGTGGATCCCAGGGGATTTGGCCCAACAAATGGAAGCGCCCGTCTGAGAACACCTTGCAGGAGTCCTGAAAATTAATGTCTGGGGCCTGGTCTTGGCGTTGCAGAGACAGGTCCGGGCGTGATTGACGGGGCTCGCCGACTTTATTGAGGATGACGGCAATCACTTCCGGGTCGGATGGGGCCGCGAACAGCCGTGCCGAGAAATCAAGTTCCTCATCCAGTTCCTTCGCTGAGCAGTCTTTCGGTGCACTGACCAAAATGACTTCGGAACCCAAATTGCGCGCCACTTCGACATTCAACCGTGCGATGTAGGTTTCGCCACTGTCCGGCACGAGGCCTTCGATAATAACCACATCGACTTCTTTGGCGACTTTCTGGTATTCACCAACCACGTTTTCGAGCAGCAGGTCGGCTTTCCCGCGATTTAATAGTTGCTGCGCTTCTTTGAGTGGAATTGGGTCGGGAACTGGCTGGTCGCCGTGCGCACGTACAAACTCGACAGACGAGTCCTTGCCGCCATTATGGATTGCCTCTCCCTGGTGGATAGACTGAGTGAAGGGCTTGTAGAAACCAACGCTAACCCCTTCTTGCTCCAAGGCTCTAAGTAGCCCCAGACACACCGAGGTCAAACCTGAATTCATTGAGGTTGGCGCTATAAATAGACTTTTTGCCATAACGTATCCAAATTACATTCGTGAGTTGTCAAAGACGTGCCAGTCGGCTGGCTTCCTGGGCGATCACCAATTCTTCATTGGTCGGAATGGTCAGAATCGGGAAGCGGGAATCGGCATGGCTAACGCGGTTTCCGGATTCTTTTCCGTGCTGTTGGTTAAGCTCAGGATCCATCATTAAGCCCAGCAAGCTAAGATGCTTTATTGTTTCGCGCCTTACCTCCGCACTGTTTTCTCCAATTCCGCCGGTGAAGACCACGGCATCCAGATGGCGAAGCGAGGCGGTCATGGCACCGATATAGCGCGCCAGCCGGAAACAAAATACGTCGATCGCTAAACGTGCGGGTTTGTCGCCTTTTTCAGCAAGTTCGCACAGCGTGCGCATATCGTTGGTATGGCCAGATAACCCCAGGAGTCCGCTTTCGTTGTTAAGCATCGCGTGAACGTCGCTGGCACTTACCCCCTGGCCAGCCAGATAATCGAATAGCCCAGGGTCAACGTCTCCGCTGCGAGTGCCCATGACAAGTCCTTCCAGCGGTGTTAGCCCCATGCTGGTGTC
>Ga0098062_1000449_pt1 | contig 22248 bp, 14 predicted proteins | sample 23_taG_FD_81592 | JGI IMG/M metagenome (GOLD analysis project Ga0098062, IMG submission 81592) | Marine viral communities from Cariaco Basin, Caribbean Sea - 23_WHOI_OMZ | ecosystem: Environmental > Aquatic > Marine > Oceanic | place: Caribbean Sea: Cariaco Basin | collected 2014-11-11 | reverse complement strand
ATGCGTTCCTTGAACATGGTGTCAGCTGCAAATTCCGAATCCAGATGCACCGGGTTCACATCACCTGAAACCGCCGCAAACAGCACCAGTTCATCTTCGGTGAGGGTTCGGGTGAAGGTCGCGGAATCACCTTCATTCAGTTCGTCGTAAGTAATATTTTCGAGAATGTCCAAGGTGTCGCTCATAGTGACCTCTAGAGTTTAAGGGCAGGTGAATGGTTGTAGCCGGATAGATTTTTGAAAGCTACCTCATCGTTACCAAAACTGCTATTCTCTCTCCACTTTTAAGGATTGAGACTTTAGTCGGGTTGCTCTTTGAGCCCGATTGCCACCAATCAGACAGGAGATGGTGATGGATTTTGAGCAGTTCTATCAAGATAAATACCCTGCGGGCATTCCCCGTGAGGTAGATCTCAGCAAGTACAAAAACATGGTAGATGTTTTTGAGCAGGCCGTTAAGAAATATGCAGACAAGCCTGCGTTCAGCGCGGTCGGCGTCACTCTGACGTACAAAGATCTTGATACTCAGAGTCGCAATTTCGCGGCTTGGCTGCAAAACAAAACCGACCTGAAGCCTGGCGACCGAATTGCCGTTCAGATGCCGAACATCACCCAATACCCGGTGGTTGTTTTCGGTGCTATGCGTGCCGGTTTGATTGTGGTGAATACCAATCCGCTTTACACCACGCGGGAAATGGAGCACCAGTTTAACGATTCCGGAGCGAAAGCGCTCGTGGTTCTTGCCAACATGGCAGAGAACGCCGAGAAAGTGCTACCGCACACGGGCATTGAACACGTAATCGTCACCGAAGTTGCAGACATGCATTCGCCCATCAAGCGCAAGCTGATGAACGCGGTGGTGAAGCACGTTAAAAAAATGGTGCCTCCGTTCAACATTCCGGGCTCCCATAAGCTGCCAGCGGTTCTAAGTGCGGGCGCGCGCGAGAAGTTTAGCCCGATTGAAATCAAGCTGGACGATCTGGCCGTACTGCAATACACCGGTGGTACCACTGGTGTGGCGAAAGGGGCCATGCTGACGCACGCTAACCTGGTCGCGAACCTGACTCAGGTTCGCCCCATGCTGGAAGATCAGGTATCCGAAGGCGAAGAAGTGGTTATTGCGCCGCTGCCGCTGTACCACATTTATTCCTTCACGCTGAACTGCGGCATCATGCTGGAAGCAGGCGCGCATAACATCCTGATTCCAAACCCGCGTGACATTCCCGGTTTCGTGAAAGAGCTGCAGAAGCATAAGTTCACAGCTTTCATCGGCCTGAACACCTTGTTCGTTGCCCTGTGCAACAACGAAGATTTCCAGAAGCTGGACTTCTCGGGTGTGAAGCTGACAGCCTCTGGTGGTATGGCTCTGACCAGCGATGCGGCCAAAATGTGGGAGCGTGTCACCGGGTGTGAGATCAGCGAAGGTTACGGCATGACCGAAACCTCACCGGTGGTCACGTTCAACCCCCGCAGCGCCATCAAACTGGGCACCATTGGTCTGCCAATCCCGTCTACCATCGTTAAAACGATTGATGATGAAGGCAACGAGACAGCCGTGGGTGAGCCGGGCGAACTGTGTGTGAAAGGCCCGCAGGTCATGCGTGGCTACTGGCAGCGTCCTGAAGATACCCGTCAGTCGTTTACTGAAGACGGTTTCATTCAGACCGGCGACATCGCATTGATTCAGGAAGACGGTTACATCCGTATTGTGGACCGTAAGAAAGACATGATTATTGTGTCTGGCTTTAACGTGTTCCCGAATGAAATCGAAGACGTGGTAACCAGCCACCCGAAAGTGGTTGAGTGCGCGGCGGTTGGTGTTGAAGACACCAAGAGCGGCGAAGCGGTTAAAGTTTACGTTGTTGCCACCAAAGAAGGCGTGTCTGCGAACGAGCTGAAAGAGTTCTGTCGTGAGCGTTTGACCGCGTATAAAGTGCCCAAGCACTTTGAGTTCCGTGAAGAGCTGCCCAAGAGTAACGTGGGCAAGATCCTTCGTCGTGAACTGCGAGACGAAGAAGCAAACGCGTAAACCGTTCGCCTTGCGGGGAGCTGACCCCGCACCTAAAGACCCTGCCTCGGCAGGGTTTTTGTGTTTATAAGGTACAGGTTTCCGGCTAGACTGTGGCGCCTGCTTACTCCGATTGAAACTTTGAGAGCCAGTGGCAAGTAATGTCTGATTCGAACCCGAACGAAGCTTCCGCATCCAGTGTGACCAATCCCAAAGTGGAGGTGGCCGCTATCAAGCGTCAACTTGCTGTATGCAATCAGCAGGAGGCGGCTCGTATTGTCCGGCGCTTAGGCCGGAGCAAAGGCCTGCCCGGTCAGAAAGATATCGCTGTGATGAGCGATTGGCTGGAGCAGGGCAAAGAGAAAGTTCGGAAGCGTCAGGCCTTGCATAAGCCCGCTACCTTCCCGGAAGGCTTGCCGGTCAGCGACCGGGTTGACGACATCAGCAAAGCCATTGAAGGACATCAGGTTGTAATTGTTGCCGGCGAAACCGGATCGGGAAAGACCACCCAGATTCCCAAGATTTGTTTAAACCTGGGCCGTGGCGTTCGTGGTTTGGTGGGGCACACGCAACCTAGGCGTATTGCAGCGCGTAGTGTGTCGAGTCGTATCGCCGAGGAGTTAGGCGAGCAGGTCGGTCAGCGCGTGGGTTATCAGGTTCGGTTTACCGACAATACCTCTGAGCATTCGCAGATCAAAGTGATGACCGACGGTATCTTGCTGGCGGAAGTGCAGCATGATCGATTTCTGGACCGCTACGATACGCTGATCATTGATGAGGCCCATGAGCGAAGCCTGAACATTGATTTTCTTCTAGGCTACCTCAAACAGCTTTTGCCAAAGCGCCCGGATCTGAAAGTGATCATTACCTCGGCAACCATCGAGGTAGAGCGTTTCAGCGAGTTTTTCGACAAAGCCCCGGTTATAGAGGTGAGCGGCCGGACCTACCCCGTAGATGTTCGCTATCGCCCGTTGGTCGGTGACGAGGACGACAAGGATCAAGGCTGGACCGACGGCATTCTTTCTGCCATTGAGGAAATCGAACAGCACGAACGCTTTGAAAAAAAGCCCCCGGGGGATGTGTTGGTGTTCCTGCCGGGCGAGCGGGAAATTCGAGCTGTCAGCAAAGTGCTCCGGCATGCCGAACTGCGTCATACCGAAGTATTGCCGCTGTATTCCCGCTTGAGTAATCAAGAGCAGAATCGCGTCTTCCAGTCACACCGCGGGCGGCGGATTGTGCTATCCACCAACGTGGCGGAAACCTCACTCACGGTGCCGGGCATTCGCTATGTCATCGATACCGGTGTTGCTCGAATCAGCCGCTACAGCGTGCGTTCTAAAATTCAGCGTTTGCCGATTGAGCCGATTTCCCAGGCCAGTGCAAACCAGCGGGCAGGGCGGTGTGGCCGGGTTGCCCCCGGTATTTGTTTCCGGCTGTACGACGAAACAGATTTCATCAATCGCCCTGAATACACCGATCCCGAAATCCTGCGCACCAATCTGGCTTCCGTCATTCTGCAAATGGCGACAACCGGCTTGGGAGAGATTCGTCAATTTCCGTTTCTTGAGGCACCGGATCGTCGTCAGGTTAATGATGGTTACAAGTTGCTTGAAGAGCTTGGCGCGGTTGATGACAAACGGCGGGTGACTAAGCTTGGCCGGACCATGTCCCGGCTTCCCTTGGACCCTCGGCTGGCCCGAATGCTGGTTACCTCTGCCGATCATGGCAGTTTGGCGGAAGTTCTTGTCGTGATTGCCGGCCTGAGTGTGCAAGACCCACGGGAAAGACCCCAGGACAAACAGCAGGCCGCCGACCAAGCCCACGCGCCGTTTAATGATAAAGAATCGGATTTCGCAACCTTGCTGAATATCTGGAACTGGTTTGAAGAGCAGCGCCAGGAATTGTCACAGAATCAGCTGAAAAAACTGTGCCAGAAGAACTTTCTAAGCTGGATGCGCATGCGTGAGTGGCGGGACATCCACCGTCAGCTCACCTTGATTTGCCGGGACCAAAAACTGCCCATGAACCGGCAGCCAGCAAACTACGACGCGATTCATAAACCTATCTTAGCTGGCCTTTTGGGGCAGATCGCCGTCAAAGTGGAAAAGCGGGAATATCTGGCGACGCGGAATCGCAAAGTCATGATTTTTCCGGGCTCTAAAGTGGCGAAATCCGGCCCCAAGTGGATTGTGGCCGCTGAGATTGTTGAAACCAGTAAGGTATTCGCCCGCATGGTTGCCGGTATTCAGCCTGAATGGGTGGAGCCTTTGGCCGGGCACATTGTTAAACGCCACTATTTTGAACCCCATTGGGAGCAAAAACGTGCGCAGGTGATGGGGTATGAAAAGGTCACTCTGTACGGCCTGGATGTGGTGCCCAAGCGCCCTATTCCCTACACCAAAGTGGACCCTGCCGAATGCCGGAATCTGTTTATCCGTCGAGCGCTGGTGGAAGGGGAGTTGCGGTCGAAGGCTCCTTTTATTGCTCGCAACCGCGAGATGCTGGATACCGTCGAAAACCTGGAAAGGAAAACGCGGCGCCGGGACTTGTTGGTAGATGATGAAGTCTTAGTGGCGTTTTACGACGAGCGTTTACCGGACGACATCGTCAGCGGTCGGCATTTCGAAACTTGGTGGAAGAGCTTGTCCGCCGAAGCACTGCGAAACATGGAGCTCACCGAAGCCGATGTGTTGCAGCGGCCGGTTGATCAGTCCGCGGAAGCGCTTTATCCGGATTACCTGGAATGGGAGGGGGCGAAGTACCCCTTGAGCTACGAGTTTGAGCCGACCAGTGACCGGGACGGCGTGACTCTGAATGTGCCTTTGATGGCCCTGAAGCAAATTCCTGCTCGCCGTCTGGAATGGCTGGTGCCGGGCTTGTTGCGTGAGAAATGCATTGCACTGGTGAAAGGCTTGCCTAAGTCTGTGCGTCGAAACTTCGTACCCGTGCCGGATTTTGTCGATGCCGCGCTCGAAAACATGCAGCCCAGCAACGAACCTTTAACCGTAAAACTGGCCGATCAATTGCGCCGGATGACGGGTGTTCGAATAGACCCAGACGCTTGGCCAGAAGAAGAGCTGCCCCGGCATTTGCGGATGAATCTGAAAGTCACCGGCAACAAAGGCAAGGTGATGGCCGAAAGCCGCAGCGCAGACGACCTGCAGGCAAAACTGGGTGAGCAGGCCGAAATGGCGTTGACCACTGCGGCTTCGGACGACACCGCTGAGGCCAAAGTGGCCGAGCACACGGATTGGCAGTTTGGAAAACTGCCGGAGCGTGTTCAGACGGAAAAAGGCGGCATGCAAGTGACCGTTTACCCGGCGCTGGAAGATCTTGGCAAGCAGGTCAGGGCGATTCGTTGCCTTGACCCCTTAACGGCAGACACCACCATGCGCCGGGGTGTTGCCCGGTTAATCATTAACCGGTTTGGCAGCACCTTAACGGATCTCGAGCGCCGCCTGCCTAAGTTTAAGCAGTCTGCACTAATGTTTGCGCCGGTGGGGCAAGCGAAAGCGCTGCTGGATGATTTGCTGCTTGCCGCTGTGATGGAACACTTTTTGTCAGCGGAGGTTCCACGAGATTCCGAAAGCTTTGATCGGGTGTTTGATCAGCATCGGGGGGATTTTATTCCAGCACTGGAGCTGGCCGACGAACGCCTACATGCAGCCATGACGGGCTATCAGAAAGTAGCGAAGCAGTTGAAAGGCAAGATTAATCTAGCCTTGGCGAACAGCATGGCGGACATTAAGTTTCAACTTCAACATCTTGTTTACCCAGGCTTTCTTGTTGAAACGCCTTCAGAGTGGCTGAGCCGTTTCGGCATCTATTTTCAAGCAGCACTCATTCGGCTGGAAAAGATGCCGAGGGAAATGGGCAAAGAGCGAGAGTTTCTGCACAGCATCGATGCGCTGTGGACTCGCTACGCCAAGAAACTGGAGCAGCAAAAGCGTCAGAGTGTTCGCGATCCCGAGTTGGAGCTGTATCGCTGGATGCTGGAAGAATACAGGGTGTCGTTTTTTGCCCAGCAATTAGGTACGGCGATGACCGTGTCGGTAAAGCGTCTGGATAAACAATGGGCGGCAACGCGGGTTTGATGAAATGTGCCACCGTTGAAGGCCTCGTTACTGAACGATAGTCCAACGGGCAAATCCTCAGGACTGTGTTAGTATTTCTGGCAGTGCATTCTCAAAAACTGTTTTTATAACCATGACGTGGGGTTATTGTGATTAAAGCCGTCATCAGCGGAACCGGCCTGTATACGCCGCCCGCCACCATCGAAAACGACGAATTGGTCGAAGCCTTCAACCAGTATGTGGATCTGTACAACACCGAGCATGCGGACGAGATAGCCCGCGGTGAACTGGCGGCGCTGCAACCCTCGTCTTCTGCATTCATTGAAAAAGCGTCTGGCATTAAACGCCGGCACGTTATCGATCGTGAAGGTATCCTCGATCCCAAACGCATGACACCACACATTCCCGAGCGGAGTAACGACGAGCCTTCCGTGCAATGTGATATGGCGGTGACAGCGTGCAATGAAGCTTTGGAGCAAGCGGGCAAAACCGTGGCTGATGTCGATGCCGTCATCGTGGCGTGCTCCAACTTGCAGCGAGCCTACCCCGCGATTTCCATCGAAGTTCAGCAAGCCTTGGGTATTGACGGCTTTGCCTACGACATGAACGTTGCCTGCAGCTCGGCAACCTTTGGACTGCAGGCAGCAGCAAACGCCGTTGAAAACGGAACAGCTCGTGCCGTTCTGGTTGTCAGCCCCGAGATTTGTTCCGGTCATTTGAATTTCCGCGATCGTGACAGCCACTTTATTTTCGGTGATGCCTGCACTGCGATGCTTGTCGAGCGAGACGAAGATGTGAAGGCGGGTCAGGGTTTCGAGATCGTTGGTACCCGTTTGGTGACCAAATTCTCCAACAATATTCGGAATAACTTTGGTTTTCTGAATCGTGCGGATGAATCCGGCGTAGGTAAACCGGATAAACTGTTTGTACAGCAGGGCCGGAAGGTGTTCAAAGAAGTATCGCCGTTGGTCGCATCAACGATTCAGGGGCATCTGGAGGCTTTGGAGTTGGCACCGGACAATCTGGCGCGCATGTGGCTGCATCAGGCCAACCTGAACATGAATCAGTTAATTGCCCGTCGAGTGCTGGGCCGGGATGCCACCGTTGAAGAGGCACCGGTGATTTTGGATGAATACGCCAACACCAGCTCTGCCGGTTCCATCATTGCGTTCCATAAGTTTAAGGACGATCTGAAAGCCGGCGATCTGGGCGTTATTTGCTCCTTCGGTGCCGGCTATTCCATCGGCAGTGTAGTGGTGCGCCACCGCTGATTGCTCTTACTCAGCTGCCAGCGCTCTCAGAGTGTCTGGCAGTGGGGTAGATTTCCTCGTTGTGTTATCCATCCAGACGATCTTTGCATAGCCTTCCGCGTACACGTCGCCGGTGTCTGCATCTTTCAGCAAATGGTAAGTATCCAGACTGGTATTTCCAGCTTTGCCCGCGTATGTTTCCACCACCACGGTGGCGGGGTGAGTTAATTCCTTCAGAAACGTGGCGCTGGTCTTTATAATAACGGGACCTGTAGGTTCACCTGTGCCGCCAAGGTCAAGCTTTGCCAGCCAGACAATACGAGCCTCTTCAAAGAAGCGAAAGTAAACTGTGTTGTTAGCGTGACCGTATGCATCCATGTCACCCCATCTAAGGGCCATGGCAAGGGAGCTGACGAGGTTTCCCTGAACTGACATTTAATTTCCTCCGGATGACTGAGATAAAAAGAATACAACGCCGGTATTGTCGACCAATGGACTCGGATTAAACAACCCAAGAGATTGAAATGACTCAAACGACTACTCGGTATTGGATACTCGCAGCGTTAATGCTGATGCTCTTGGTCATCTTGGCCACATCGCCTGTCGCCGCACAAACCGTTCAAGAGCCCGTGGGCCAGAGAGCGGCACAGGTGAATCCTGCTGACCCATACGAAAACTGGAACCGAAGCGTGTTTTCGTTTAACGAAACGGTCGATGAGTGGGTGCTTCGCCCTGTGGCCAAGACCTATCGTACCGTCACCCCGGATATTGTGGATCGTGGCGTGACTAACTTCTTCAACAACCTGACAGAAATTCGCAACTTTAGTAATAGCCTGTTCCAGCTCAAGGGCGAGTCAGCGGTTGTGGCCTTTGGTCGTTTTACCTTCAATACGGTATTCGGTTTGGGCGGCATTTTTGATGTGGCTACGGCTTTTGATCTGCCGGAGCGACCGGAAGATTTTGGTCAAACCTTGGGTTATTGGGGCGTGGGCTCCGGCCCGTATCTGATGTTGCCGTTCCTCGGGCCGTCAACTCCGCGGCATTTCTCGGGCCTGGCGTCCGACAGCTTTGTTTTGCCCTCAGCCTGGGACGCGGTTGAAGAACCCGACGTGTACTTTCTGCGCGCCCTGCAAATTGTTGATAAACGCGCGGACTTGATCCCCGCAGAAGGTATTATTTCTGGGGATCGGTACACGTTCGTGAGAAATGCCTTCCTGCAGCGGCGTGAATTCCTGATTAACGATGGTAAGATCACAGCTGACCCCTTCGCCAATGATGACGAAGATGACCTGATGCTCGACGATTTCTGAGCAGCGCCGGGAGTTCGATGTTGATTAAAGATCCGAGGATAAACCGATTTCGCAAGCAGCTGGCAGATGCTCAGAACTATGAGCAATGGAAAGCGGCTGCGCTGGAGTTGGATTACCTCGAAGGCAATGTCGAGTGGAAGGAAGACTTCGCCTCTGATTTGTATCACTACGAACTGATCTACGACAGGCTCTGTCATCTCAAGCAGTATCGTCAACAAAACGATTTCGAACGATTGAAGCGCGCCCTGCGTGAAGGACTCCATCACGACTTGGGCAACATGGGTAACCCGGCGCTTTACACGCGCTCACGGGTAGGCACCAAGCATCTGGTTGAAGAGTACATTACTCAGGTTTGTGAGTCGCTGGATTATCTGTGTGACCATCCGGTGCCGAACTTTTCGGTACACGACAAACTGCAGTTTTTCCGGGATACCCTGACCAGCTTTGGCCGACCGGCATTACTGCTCAGTGGCGGTGCCGGGTTAGGCATGTTCCACTTTGGTGTGATCAAGGCGCTGTGGGAGAAGGGTCTGCTGCCGCAGGTGGTTGCCGGATCCAGCGTTGGCGCTATCATTGCTGGCATTCTGGGGGTGCATACCGATGCTGAAATACCGGAAATGCTGGTGCCAGAAAACCACAATCTCAATGCCTGGAAGTGGCGCGGTCTATTCAGTGCGCTTCGCGGCGACGGATTGATGGATCAGGACACCCTGAAACAGTGCCTTCGTGACAATATCGGTGAATATACCTTTGAAGAGGCTTACCAGCGCACAGGGCGAAGTGTAAATATCAGTGTGTCGCCAGTACAAACGCATCAAAAAGCGCGGTTGTTAAGCGGCTATACCTCACCTTATCTGATGATGTGGAGCGCCGCTCTCGCAAGTGCAGCCGTGCCCGGGGTGTTCCCGCCGGTCACCCTGATGAAGAAAGATCTCAACGGAAATACTCTGCCATACATGCCGCGTTTGAAATTCGTAGACGGTTCGGTGGTCAGTGATCTTCCTGTTGACCGATTGATGCATCTGTACGATGTGAATTTCACCATCGTGAGTCAAACCAATCCCCATGTAATCCCGTTTCTGAACGCCAAGGGCCAGGACGAGAAGTTGTCGCTATTGAATTTGCCCTCGTATCTGTTGAAGGCTGAAGTGGCGTTTCACGGGCAGGGCGTGTTTGATTTCTTGCGCAAGCGCGTTAAGCCTGAGCTGTTGCGGCAAGTGTCTGGTCAGATGTATACGATCATGGCGCAGCGTTATTCCGGTGATGTAACCATAGCGCCGAGCTATTCTCTTCGCCACTACCGCCATATTCTGTCTAGCCCGACCCCCGAATACGTGCGGGAAATGATCCTTCAGGGGGAAAAATCGACCTGGCCGAAGATTTCCATGATCCGCTCTCACGCACGCATATCAAAAACTCTGGAGCGCTGCGTGCGTCGCCTGAAATATCAAAGCCGCCGCGCTGCCGAACTGAAGTTGGTTAGCAGCGGCAGCCAGGCAAGGCCCTAGGAACGATGTACTACGATTTTTTCGGTTTTCGAGAGCCGCCCTTTTCCATTGCACCGGACCCGCGATACCTGTACCTGAGTGATCGTCACAAAGAGGCGCTTGCGCACCTGATGTACGGTGTGCAGGGGCAGGGTGGTTTTATTGTGATCACCGGCGAAGTGGGCACCGGTAAAACCACGGTGTGCCGATGCTTTCTTGATAACGCGCCTGAGCATGTCGATATTGCCCTGATACTCAACCCCCGGCTTTCAGCCCGGGAGTTGCTGTCGGCCGTTTGCGATGAGCTCGAAATTGCTCACGATCCAGACGCCAGTATCAAGGTGCTGGTAGACGCTATTAATGCCGATTTATTGAAAGCCCACGCCGCTGGCCGACACAAAGTTTTAATTATTGACGAGGCGCAGAACTTATCAGCGGATGTACTTGAACAGCTACGCCTGCTAACCAACCTGGAAACCGCTGAAAAGAAGTTGCTGCAGATTGTTCTGCTGGGGCAGCCCGAATTGCAGGATATTCTGGCGTTGCCGGAGTTGCGCCAGCTTAACCAAAGAGTGACCGCGCGCTACCATCTGGATGCAATCGACAAGGCAGAGCTGCCGGCTTACTTGCAGTACCGGGTAAGTGTGGCCGGACTGAGAGGTGATTTGTTCACCCCGGCCGCGATTCGGAAACTGTACCGTGCCAGCCAGGGTGTGCCTCGCCTGATTAACCTGATCAGCGACCGGGCTTTGCTGGGCGCTTACGCGGAAGGCGATCACCAGATAACTGCGCTACATATAAAGCGAGCAGCCAAGGAAGTCAGTGGCGGGTTGAAGCAAAAAGACGGTAAGCCCGCCCGGTTCGGCGATAGCGTCAGCCATTTGTGGTTGGTGGTAGCGTCGGCTTTAATCGCGATTATGGGGACGCTTTGGGTGCTGGACAGCCCGCACTATGGAGTTCTCGCAGAGCCCGAAGATGGGCAATCGGTGTCGGGTGTTATTGAGCGGGTTGTGGCCGCCACGACGGATGATGAGAGCGTGTCCGAGGCGCAAATTCCAGGCGAATCTGATGGTTCCGTCGAGCCCGAATTTATTCCGGAGCAACACGGGCTTTCCACACAAGATGCGTACGTTGAACTCTTCGAGCTATGGGGCAAGATTTATCATCCCGAAGTTGCGCCATACCCGTGTCAGCACGCCCAGAACGTGGGTTTGGAATGCTTGCAGCGAGAGGGGGCTCGTCGAACACTGGAGTTTCTGGATCGTCCTGCGATCCTGAATCTGCGCGTTGCGCCGGGGCAGGAAATTCAGGTTGTTTTGCGGGCTCTGAACGGCCCCAGCGCGACCCTCAACACTTCGGAAGGGCCGGTTACCGTCTCATTCCAACAAATCGAACGGTATTGGTTTGGCGGGTTCCGTGTCCTTTGGCGGGCGCCAGATTATCAACAGGGCGGCGTATACAGTGACAAACAAGGCCAAACCCTATGGATTAGTTCGAAAATGATGGAGCTGGCGGATCGATACGCGGGCAATGAGCAGGAAGCGGACCGCATCAAGCGATTGGCGGTGCCTGATCAGGTGCGTTGGTATCAAAAACTGCGTGGGCTAACGGTAGACGGCATTCCCGGTGCCATGACGATCATCCAGATTCAAAACGATCTGGGGGTTGATGTGCCGCGATTGGTTGCAGAGTCGGTGACGGGAAACAGCTAAGCTATGTCATACATACTCGAAGCCTTAAAGAAATCCGAAGCAGAGCGGCGCCAGGGTAAAACGCCAGATCTCGGCCAACAGGTTCAGATGATCTACCGCCCCAAGAAAAAACCGGTATCGGCGGTAATCTGGGTGGTCTTGGCGTTAATCATTAATGCTGGTGTGCTGGCATACGTGTTCTGGCCGTCAAGGCAACTTCCAGAGCCTGTGACTGCCCCTGCTGCCACTGACGAACCATCTTCCGTCGCTTCCTCTTCGTCGTCTGTGCCGACGACACAACCCAAGGTTGTGCCTGAGCCTACGCCCGTCAGCCAGGTTCCCGTTGCGCCCGTTGAAACGTCGCAAGCAATTGCGGAATCCGGTGTGAATGAGCCCCGGTTTGAACAACCGACCATTATCGTGCCTAGCCAACCGCAGCCACAAAGCGTGCTGGCCCCCGTACAATCACGGCCCCAAGGCCGGGTGCCACATCTGGTAGAATTGCCGCTTTCTTTTCAAAAGAGTGTTCCTGATTTGACCTTTAATAGCCATATCTACTCCTCAGACCCCTCAGCCAGCCGGGTGATGATCAACAACCGATATTTGCGAGCGGGCCAGGGCCTGGGCTCGTTGGTGGTTGAAAACATCACAGAAGATGGCGTGGTGCTGAGCAAAAATGGTCAGCGGTTCCGGGTCGGGATCGTTCGTGATTGGGTGAGCCCGAGATAATGGCGCTAACCGACGACGTTAAACAGGACATTCAACAGGCGTATCGGGATGTGTTGGCGGGCAAAGGCGTGCGAGCCCGCTACGGCCAGCGCCTGATGATCGCCGAAATTGCCCGTTATATGGGCGAGATTACCGAGAACGACGGTCAGCGCACATCGCCCGCGTCAGCGTGTGTGGTGGAAGCCGGCACCGGTACGGGTAAAACGCTGGCCTATCTGATTTCTGCGATTCCAGTTGCGAGGGCGTTGGGTAAGACCCTGGTCATTTCAACGGCGACCGTGGCTCTGCAAGACCAGATTGTTCTGAAAGACCTGCCGGATTTGCGTAAACACAGCAAACTGAAATTCAACTGGACCCTCGCCAAAGGCCGAGGCCGGTATTTGTGCATGTCTCGACTCGAGGCGCGCTTACACGATGAAGGGCACGGCGACAGCGACACCATGCCGCTCTTCCTGCTGGACAATCCGGTAGATGATGAAGCCAGCAGCCGAGCGACGTTCGAGAAAATGCTCGGCAGCTACGGTTCACGGGAATGGGACGGCGACCGTGATCATTGGCCGGAACAAATTCCGGATGAAATCTGGCGACAAGTCACCACCGACCACCGTCAGTGTACCAATAGACATTGCGCCTACTTTGATAGCTGTGCTTTTTTCGAAGCCCGGAAAGATCTGGATGATGCCGATATTGTGGTGGCGAACCATGATCTGGTGTTGGCTGACCTTGCTTTGGGCGGCGGCGCTATTCTTCCTGAACCGGAAAACGCCTTGTTTATCTTCGACGAGGCTCACCACCTTCCGGATAAGGCACTGAACCACTTTGCCGCTTCTGTGCCGTTGAATTCGACGCGCCAATGGCTGAAGCAATTGTCACAGGCTTTGGTGAAAATGCAGCCGTGGCTCCCGGGTGGATCTCAGGCAACCAAAGCCGTTGAAAAAATCAGTCTGGCGGGGCGGGATCTCGATATTGCGTTGGCCAAGGTATACGAAGAGGTCGAGCAAAATACCGGTTGGGATTTTAACGAAGAGCGCCGAAGCGCCCAATGGCGTTACCCGGAAGGTGAATTGCCCGATAGCCTGGCTGAGTTGGCGGGTGAAACCCGAATCGTCACCGCCGGCTTGTGCCGCAACCTTGGTACCCTGGTTGAGGAGCTGCAAAGTGCGTTCGATGAGCGCAAAGATCCTGAACTTGATCGCGATACGGCCGAATCCTGGTATCCGGTGATTGGTGCATTCCATAGCCGGGCAGAAGAGCAGCTTCGATTATGGGAAGCCTGGTCAGAAGGGGCCGTTGCGGCGAAACCGGACCAAGACGAAAGCGCCCAACCGATTCCCCGCAAAGGACCACCTGCGGCGCGTTGGTCGGTGCGTCAACGTTGGGAACACGCGGAAGACATTACGCTGTACAGTTCACCTGTGCTGGCCGACAACCTGTTGTATTCCCGGTTATGGTCGAGAGTTTACGGTGCGGTATTGACCAGCGCGACCTTAACCGCGCTCGGGCGATTCGACCGTCTACGCTCACGAGCTGGTTTGCCGGAAGCCAGCCGATACATGGTGGTACCAAGCTCGTTTAAGTACAACGAAATGGCCACGGTTGAAGTGCCCGCGATTGAAACCATGCCAACGGATGACGGTTTTGGTGATGCGTTGATAAAACGCCTGCCGGATTTATGGACGGGTGAGAAAGCCACACTGGTGCTGTTTACTTCTCGTCGGCAAATGCAGCAGGTGAGGGACGCGTTGGCACCGGAATACCCGGAGCTGATTCTGACTCAGGACGACATGGCGAAGAACGAAGTGCTCCGCACCCACTGCAGTCGGATTGATGAAGGTAAAGCCAGTGTGCTCTTTGGCGTGGCCAGTTTTGCCGAAGGGATCGATTTACCCGGAAAGTATCTGCATCACGTAGTGATCACCCGATTGCCGTTCTCGGTGCCAGATGATCCTATCGAGGCCAGTTTGGCTGAATGGGTGACTCAGAGGGGCGGTAATCCGTTTATGGAAATCACCGTGCCGGATGCGTCTGTGAAACTGGTGCAGGCGGTTGGGCGGCTTCTGAGGACGGAGCAAGACACCGGCCGTGTGACGATTCTTGATAGGCGTATTGTTGCCCGGCGTTATGGTCAGTTGTTGCTGGATGCGCTACCTCCGTTTCGCCGGTTAATTGAGCATTAACCCCGCATTTATTTCCTTCCAAAAAAAAGAGCCAGCCCGAAAAGGATGGCTCTTGTAGAAAGGGTTCTTAAAGAACCCGGGCGTCCAAACAACGCAATACAAGGAGACTGAAGGCCTGAGTTTCAGATCTCGTGTGAGGCGTTAACCTCACGATGGATTCATCATAGGGCGCAAGGGGGCGTATAAGGATCGTCCTAAAGGCGTAGTGGGTAGGCTTAATTCTCGGAAAGTGTGACTCGTGTCACGCTTTAGAGTGAGTCGGTCAGCAATCCGAGTTCTCGTGCCTTGGCCAGGGCTTCTGTTCTGCGGCCTACACCCAGCTTGCTGTAAAGGTTGCGGATGTGAGCTTTCACAGTGGCGGGTGCCACAGCCATCTTCACGGCAATGTCTTTATTCGCCAAGCCTTGGTTGATCAGCTGAAGAACTTCTTGCTCACGCTGGCTCAGCGGTTCTACAAGCGATGAGCGTGCCGTTGACGTTTTGGTGGGTACCTCACCCTTTGCCGGTGGGGTGGAGTGAGACCGCGAAAGCGAGTCGGTTATTTGATCTTCGAGCATGGCCAGCAGCTCTCGATTCCAGCGGCCCGGTGTTTTTAGCCGGGGTAAATCCATTAGCAGCTGTTTTAGTGTGTTCGATTCTTCAGCGAACAGCCGCATAAAACCCGCATCTTCTGCTTTATCCAGAGCGCGCTCCAGCATGGCCGAAGCTTCTTCTGAGCGGCTCTCGTGTTGCAGGGCGTCCGCATACACCAGCAGGATTTCGACCAAATGGCGGTTGTGGGCGTTACGCTCGGCAAGGGGGATCAACGAAGAAAGCGTGTCTTGTGCTTCGCGGTATTGCCCGCCAGAAATGAGGGTTCGTGCCAGCGCAATCTGGTTTTGTTCCCGGTTCAACGGATTGTTGGCTGGTTGCCGGATGGCGGGCTCAATGCAGCGCATGGCTTTCGCCTGATCGCCAGTCGCCAGATAACATCGAGCTAACAAGGCGGAGACGGCCGGCGGCTCGAACACAATATGTTCGCGGCGTTTGTTGCCTACAAACAACGCATCTTCCAGGGCCTCAATCGCAGCTTCCAGCTTTCCTTCGCTAAATGCCAAATGCCCTCGCACGTACTGAATAACCACGTGTTGGCCCGGCTCGGTGCCATTGTCGACATGCTCAAGCAGTGGCGATAAATAACTCGCAGCTAATTCGAGCTCGTTTCGTTCCCGGTATATTTCCGTCAGCGCTGAATTTTGCCAGCATGAAATAAGTCTTGGTTGGCTCGGGTCTGAGTAGTGCTCATCCACCCAACGGCGGATTCGTGTCGTGGTTTCAAGCGCAATGTCGGTATCGCCGCGATGGTACTGAATCCACGACAAAAGACCGCCGGACGACAACACCGTGCTGGGCTTGCGCTCCACCTGCCCGAAACGGACGGCGGCTTCTAACGCTTCCTGTGCGTCGTTCAGCTCGCCTTTTCCGAAGTAATCCAACCCTAATCCGTAATAGGTAACCGATTTCAGTGGAATCTGGTTGTGGTCGATATCTTTCAATGCTTGGCGAGTGAGGTCCGATGCGTTTTGTTCGTCATTTCGGCTACGGGCCAGATACGAGCGTACCAGAGATAACTCGGCGTGGATCGCCAGCGCGCCGTCGGCGTCCGGATGGGAATCGGCCACCTGCCTGTCCAGACGGTCCTCAACCTGAGCCAGAGCCGGTTCCAGGCCATCGACACGATTGGCAAAGTAAAGTCCCCAGACTTTCAGCATCATCAGTTGAGGGTTTTCCTGCACCTGTTCCTCAGGTAAGTATCGGAGCCATTCCAGTACCGGCAAATGAAAGCCACCGTGGATTAGGTTGTTGCCGTGCTCGGCCAGCACCTGAGCTAATCGTGCGGTATCTTCACTGCTGACAATCTGGGCAATGGCCTCTTGCACGTGACCGTGGTTGAGTAGCCAGTTTATGGTGCTCTGTTGCAGTATATCGGCTTTTTCGCTATCGATGATGCGGGCCCGCTGTAGCAAAGCTTCACGAAACAAATCGTGGTATCGGAACCATTCGTTACGATTGTCCAGCGGAATAATGAAGAGGTTCTGGGCGACTAGCGATTCAAGCATCTCCTCGCTGCCTGTCCGATTCCGAATGGCATCGCAAAGGGGCGCGCATAGCCGGGGGCAGCAGGCTGTATCCAGCAGGAATTCCGTAAGCTCATCCGATAGTTGCTCGAGCACTTCCGTTAACACGTAGTCGCTGATTAGTTTGCCTTCGGCCGCGATAGGCGCGGTCAGAGTACTTTGCCCCTGAGATTCTTGTTGAGCGGCACCGGATAAAGCGGACAGTTGCATCGCCGCCACCCAGCCCTCCGTGCGCTGACAAATTGCACGGGCCTCCGGCTCGGTCAGATCCATCGCCATGGTGTCCCGGAAAAACGAGAGGCATTCGTCTTCGGAGAACGCCAGCAAACTGGGGTAAATGTCCTGAACCTGTCGACGAACACGCCAGCGAGCCAGCGGCAAAGGCGGTTCGGTCCTCGAGGCCAGAGTCACCAGCATGCCCGGCGGCAGATAATCAATAAACCATGCCAGTTGGCGGTGAATGTCAGCACTAGATATGACGTGGTAGTCATCCAGAATTAACGACCAAGGCGTGCCTTCGGTTGCCAGTGTGTTAATCAGGCAAGTGATTGCAGCCGTCAGGTCGTCGCCCGATGTTTGTGACAGCTGTTTTTTCGCGTCTTCCAATCCCATCAAGCCGGCGTGTTCAAAAGCGCCAATCAGGTATTGCCAAAACTGTCTGGGTTTGTCGTCGTGGGAATCCAGAGACAGCCAAGCGGTCGGGGCTGTGGTATGCGCACACCACTGGCTTGCGAGCGTCGATTTACCAAAGCCTGCAGGCGCAACAATCAAATTCAGCCGTTTGTTGTCAGATGGATCAAGAAGCGCATTCAAACGCTCTCTTTGGACCGCTCGACGATCGGGGGATGGCCTTAAAAATTTGGTGTTTAGCAGCATGGTTCAACGCGATGATAAATAGCTTCGATAAGCGATTGTGTGCTTTGTCACGCTCAAGTCAAGAGTAAACGGATGCAACCTGCTGGCCGGGCGATTAAAACGAGGAATTAAGCTACACTGAAGATGGGTGTCTATGTATATCCAAAAAGAATGAAAATTCTTATTTTTATGCGTATTATTCGGTAAAAGGTCTTATCTGGGAGCGACGGGTTTAATGAAATTACAACAGCTGCGTTATATCTGGGAAGTTGCACACCACGATTTGAATGTGTCTGCCACTGCCCAGAGCCTCTTTACCTCTCAGCCCGGGATTTCAAAGCAGATCCGTTTGCTGGAAGACGAGTTAGGGCTGGAGGTGTTTGCCCGAAGCGGGAAGCATTTAACTCGAATCACTCCGGGCGGCGAAATCATTATCCGCGAAGCCGGCGAGATTCTGCGGCGTGCGGAAGGTATCAAAAAAATCGCTCAGGAGTTCAGTAACCAACGCAAGGGCGACCTGAGTATTGCCACCACCCACACGCAAGCCCGTTATGCACTGCCGCCGGTCATTCAGGGTTTTATTGAAGAGTATCCCGATGTGTCCTTGCATATGCATCAAGGCACCCCGATGCAGATCTCGGAAATGGCCGCGAACGGCGCGGTTGATTTCGCCATCGCCACTGAAGGCATGGAGCTGTTTAACGACCTGCTGATGATGCCGTGCTATCGCTGGAACCGGTGTGTGGTGGTGCCCAAAGACCATCCGCTGGCACAGGGCCAAGAACTGACTCTGGAAGAGCTCGCGGAATACCAGCTGGTTACTTACGTTTTCGGCTTTACCGGGCGTTCCAAACTGGACGAAGCGTTCCAGTCTAAGGGGCTGACACCAAAAGTGGTGTTCACCGCGGCCGATGCTGACGTCATCAAAACCTATGTAAGGCTTGGCTTGGGGGTAGGGATCATTGCCAGCATGGCCTACGACCCGAAAGTGGATACCGACTTGGTGGCGCTCGATGGCAGCAAGCTGTTCCGCCCGTCGGTCACGCGCCTGGGCTTCCGTAAAGGAACCTTCTTACGCGGTTACATGTACGATTTCATGAACCGGTTTGCGCCGCACCTGACCAAAGAAATGGTCGATCGTGTGGTGGCACATCAGGGCAGCCGTACTGAAATTGCCGCACTCTTTGAAGATATCGAATTGCCCACGTATTGATTGTGCGCGCAATACAAAGCCCGCCTGTGGCAGCACAGGCGGGCTTTTTGATGAGCTTAATTTAGCCGGATTTACCAATCAGGTTACCCGCGTGGAGCCCACATTCTTTGTGGGTGGCTTCTTCCCACCACCAACGACCTTCGCGTTCGTGCTGGCCCGGCAACACAGGGCGGGTGCAGGGCTGACAACCAATGCTGATGAAACCTTTTTCGTGCAGCGCGTTGTAAGGGGCTTCCGACATCCGGATGTAGTCCCACACTTCCTTGGAAGTCCAGTTCGCCAAAGGGTTGAACTTCACCAGAGGCTTGTCGTCTGTCGAAAAGGCGCCATCAACCTGCACCACGGGTACATCGTTGCGGGTGCCGGGGCTTTGGTCACGGCGTTGGCCGGTGATCCAGGCATCGACGGTGGCTAGTTTCTTGCGCAAAGGTGCGACTTTGCGAATGCCACAGCACTCAGAATGGCCATCTTCGTAGAAGCTGAACATACCTTTCTTGCTGACAAGCTTCTGAACGGCTTCCGCGTCCGGAAATAGCACTTCGATCTCGATACCGTAATGCTGGCGGACCTTTTCGATGAACTCATAAGTCTCGGGGTGCAGCCGACCGGTATCCAGCGTGAAGACTTTCAGGTTATCCGTCAGTTTGTGAGCCATTTCAATCAGCACCACGTCTTCAGCGCCACTGAAGGAAATGGCGATGTTGTCGTAACGTGCCAAGGCGGCTTTCAGAATCGCGCGCGGGCTTTGGCCGTCCAGTTCCGTGCGGAGGGAATCGATGTCAGTCATGTTGCTCCAGCATTGATCGTACAGAATTCTCCAAGGCTACAACAAACAACTGATAACCTGAAGGAATGACAATCTATATGTTTATGCATTGTCGGCAGGCGCGCTGGCCCAATACACGATGCATTTGCGCCCCTTTTTTCATATGATACCCGCACGAAAGATGAGCACCGGTTGTGCTCTCTCACCAATAAATGAATCAGGAGACCGTCGTGGAACTCGCATGTCTTGACCTTGAGGGCGTATTGATCCCGGAAATCTGGATCGCATTTGCAGAAAAAACCGGTATTGAAGAACTCAAGGCCACCACCCGGGATATTCCTGATTACGATGTGCTGATGAAGCAGCGCCTACGTATTCTGGACGAGCACGGCTATGGTTTGCCGGCCATTCAGGAAGTCATCGGAACGCTGGACCCGCTGCCGGGCGCCCGCGAATTTTTGGATTGGTTGCGTGAGCGTTTCCAAGTGGTGATTCTGTCAGACACCTTCTACGAATTCGCCATGCCGCTGATGAAGAAGCTGGGCTACCCGGCACTGCTGTGCCACAAGCTGGAAGTGGCCGATAACGGCCAGATTACCAACTACCTGCTGCGCCAGCGTGATCCCAAGCGCCAGTCCGTGCGTGCGTTCCAGTTGCTGAACTACCGCGTGATTGCCGCCGGTGATTCTTACAACGACACCACCATGCTGGGGCAGGCCGAGGCCGGTATTTTGTTCCACGCACCGCAGAATGTGATTGAAGAATTCCCGCAGTACCCGGCGGTGCATGAATTCGAAGATTTGAAGAAAGAGTTTTTGAAGGCAAGTGCTGTTCACAGCGCTTAATCGCTTAAACGACTGACCTGTGCCACCAAAAGATGGCGCAGGTCAGAGTTTCAAATTCTCTAGGAATTTCATCAGGGGCTGAACTTTCGTCAGTGTTTCCTGATACTCCGCTTCCGGTTCCGAATCCGCAACGATTCCGCCGCCTCCCCAGCACCGAATGGTGCCATGTTCCCGGCCTTCTTCATCCGTATGTTCGTTTTCGCAGAGTAGGGTGCGGATAGCGATGTTACTGTCGAGTTTGCCGTCTAACCCGTAATAAAACACCGAGCCGCAATAGGGCCCACGCCAGTGAGGCTCTAATTCACGAATGATTTCCATCGCACGAATTTTAGGTGCGCCGGTAATGGATCCGCCTGGGAAGGCATCGAACAGTGCCTGCAACGGTGACACGCCATCTTTCAGTTTCGCCCTGATATGGCTGACCAAGTGATGCACGTTTTCGTAGCTTTCCAGCGCAAATAATTCGTCAACTTTTACGGAACCGGGTTGGGCGTTCACGCTGAGATCGTTCCGGAGCAAATCGACAATCATCAGGTTTTCCGCGCGGTCTTTGTCGGAGGCAAGCAGCTCCTGGGCTAAAGCAGCATCCTGTTCGGGTGTGGTTCCGCGGGGGCGGGTGCCTTTTATTGGGCTGGTTTTTACGGTGCGATCTGTGATTTCCAGAAAACGCTCGGGAGAAATAGACAGCACGGAACGGGTCGGAGTTTTCAGGAATGCGCTGTAAGGCGTGGGATTGGCTTCAGCTAATTTCTGAAAAGCAAACCATGGGTTTCCGCTATAACGTGCTGTGAATTCTTGAGAGAGGTTCGCTTGGTAGCAATCTCCGGCGGTGATGTAACGGAGGACTTTCGATGCGCTCGTTTTGAAATCCGAAGCTATTTGCGTAGCTGTAAAACCCACCGGTATTTTCCAGCTTTCGAGTCGGTTAGGAGTTTCGTTGTCTAGCCAGAAATTGATAAGAGTCCGGGTTTTGCTCGGACACTCGGGGTGGAGCCATAAATGATAGGTGTCTGATTCGACATTATGGCTGGCCGCCCACAAATAAAGGCCAGCGTATAAAAGTGGTGTCGATGCCATTTGGTTTTCGCCGGCAAGGCGTTTTTCCCTTGCGTATCCGAATTCATAACTGAGTAAACCTATCCAGCCGCCTGTCAGAATATTTCTTACGTCGCTATCGGGCAGACTGAACTGGCGAGCCAGACTTTCCATCTTTGAGGCCAGCGAATCTGTTTCTAGAAGATCGGTATTAGGTTCGACGCATACCCTTTCCACTGCGCAGCCTGTGAACCCTCTCAACGAACCGTGGTTGTGGCCTGAACCTGTACTTCCTAAATAGGCGAAATCTTCTAGCTCGGCTGCCCAAGCAAGTAAGCGTTCGTATTTTTTACGGTCAATCTGGGTGGAGGCGGAAAGCGGCAAATTAGCTCCAGTTAATTAGAAGAATGATACTTAGGCCACAAAACCGGCATTGTCGGTTCAGGAAGGCCGCTGGTCTAATAAAAAGGGGAAGAAAGCCAAAGCGGCATTCTAACTTAATTTGGACCGCCGCTCCTCCTGCAAATAACGCGTAAGGATTCTAATAATGATAAGAGATATGAAAAGTCTGTTTTGGATAATGCTGACGGTTGTTTTTGTAACAGTGCCGGTGACCTTCGCCCAAGCTGAGGAAGAGTTGCCAATACCTGATCGCAATGCATTGTCAGACGGGAAATTGACCGAAGAAGAGAT
>Ga0098062_1000420_pt1 | contig 23346 bp, 20 predicted proteins | sample 23_taG_FD_81592 | JGI IMG/M metagenome (GOLD analysis project Ga0098062, IMG submission 81592) | Marine viral communities from Cariaco Basin, Caribbean Sea - 23_WHOI_OMZ | ecosystem: Environmental > Aquatic > Marine > Oceanic | place: Caribbean Sea: Cariaco Basin | collected 2014-11-11 | reverse complement strand
CGAGTCCATCCGCCAACAACTGGCCAAGAAAAACTACGAGGTCATTCATGCCTATAATCCCCGGGCCCTGGCATGCGGATTACGGGCTTCCCGGGGCACGGATATCAAGATCGTCGCCTATCGCGGTGTGATCGGTAACATCAGCTTTCTCAATCCGGAGTCCTGGATTACCTTCTTGCACCCACGCGTCAGCAAGATTGTCTGTGTCGCCGATGCCATCAAGGATTATCTGGCGAGCCTCCGGCTTTTGTGGATGCACATCCCTGAGCGCAAGCTTCAAAGAATCTACAAGGGGCACGATCTGGACTGGTATCAGTCGCCCAAGGCCGATCTCACCCAGTTTGGTGTTCCCGAAGGTGCCTTCGTGGTGTGCTGCACCGGACGGAATACCCCACGAAAAGGCTTCGATGACCTGATAGAAGCAGTCGACAAGCTGCCTGCGGATGTGAACGTACATTTGCTGCTGGTCGGAGACGTCATTGATAACGAAGAGATTCAGGCGCAGGCCGCTGCCACCTCTCACCCCGAGCGGATCCACTTTACAGGCTACCGCACCGATGCCCCGGCCATCGCCGCCGCCAGTGACGTCTTTGTGCTTCCCTCCAAAGAAAGAGAAGGGCTGCCCCGGGCCGTTATTGAGGCCATGGTCTATGGTGTGACGCCGGTGGTGACCAGTGTCGGCGGCATGCCGGAATTGGTGGAAGACGGTGTCAGCGGTATTGTGGTTCCACCGAAAAATGCCACCGAGCTGTCGGCAGCTATCGAGCGGCTATACCGCGACAGAGAGCTGTCGGCCAAGCTTGGGCAGGCTGCGCGGCAAAGGATCGCCCAGAATTTTCACACCTCACAGACCGTCAGCGAGACGGGAGAGCTATACAAAACACTCACGGGCAGGGCTTGAATGCGGCGGTATCTGTTTTTTGTCAATCAACCCTATTCCTATTCGATTCTGCGACCGCTGCAGGAAGAGATACTGCGTCGGGGGGACGAAGCGGCCTGGTTTGTCGCGGGTTGCTCAACGGCGCCGCTTCGGTCCGAAGAACGCCGTCTTGGCAGCGTAAAAGAGGTTATGGAATACAACGCCGATGCTACCTTTGTCCCCGGGGACTGGGTGCCCTATTTCTTCCCGGGGATCAAGGTCGAGGTATTCCATGGTATGGCTCGCAACAAGCGCGGCCATAGCAGCGAGGACGAAAGTGATCATTACCGCATTCGCGGATGGTTTGATCTCTACTGCACTCATGCCATGAAAGATACTGAAAAGTTCCGTGAGCTGGCGGCCCAATACCAGCACTTCGGGGTTGCCCACACCGGCTGGCCAAAGCTGGACCCTCTACTATCGCAGCCTAAGGTGGGGAAAAGAAAGCGCTCAGAAAATGAGCTGCCTGTCGTATTTTACGCCTCCACGTTCAGCCGCTCCGTTACGTCCGCTCCGGATCTGGTGGAGAAAATCGGCGAACTGTCCCGGAATGGTCGGTGGAAGTTCATTGTAACCCTGCACCCAAAGATGGATCCTGCGGTAGTGGATCAGTATCGCGAGCTGAGCGGCGATAACCTCCGTTTTGTCGAAAGCGATGAGGATCTGTTACCCCTGCTTCCGCAGGCAGATGTGATGCTGTGCGATACCTCGTCCATCATGTTCGAATTCATGTTCCTGGATCGCCCGGTGGTTACCTTCAGGACGAAAATGCCGGGCCCCTATCTGATCGACGTCCACGAAGTTGAGGACGTCGAGTCAGCCCTGGAAGAAGCAGTGCAGTATCCCGACACCCTGATGCAAGAAACACGAGCCCTTTGCGACCAGTTGCACAGCTTCAGGGATGGTCGCTCCAGCGGACGGGTACTGGATGCGGTTGAGGATTTCCTGATCAACAAGCGAGGCGAATTGAAACGCAAGCCGATGAATCTGTTGCGCAAACTGAAAGTCAGACGCCGTTTGCGCAAGGAACTTGCACGCATGGCACCGGAAAGCTCAGGATAGATTCTTCGAAGGTCCAAACCGGGAAACGAGTGATTTGAACTGCGCCGCCAGTCCTATTAACGTCTTTGTTGCGAGCACGCCCCTCCAACTGATCAGTTGCTCCGAGGCTCGCTACCATTATGGCTGCAGCGCTGAAACCACGCTTCTTGTCATTGCCAGGCCTGATAACCGGGAGACCGAGGGGCAAATGGCTTTTCTCGCCGAGGCACTGGGCTGGCAGGGCATCGAAACCATCTATCTTAAGAAAAGTTCGTTTTATCTGCGTCTGGGGGCGGTCGCCAAGGGTCTTTCGCGACGCAAAATCGAAAGGTTGTTCATCGGGAACAAATCCAGCTGGATCCACGAAGTGTTCTATCGGGGATTCGACAGCGAGCAGCTGATTTTTGTGGATGACGGCCTGGCGACAGTAACCTACTACCATGCCATTCATGATGAGGGGATCGCCTCCCGGATCTCACCGGCCAAGAAACGGCTCCTCAGAACCATGGGTATCCGGATTCACCGCGTTGTTCCGGATGTGATCGCCTTCTTTACCTTCTTTCCGTTACCGAGCTCCGGGCTTGTTCAGGTGCAGGTTCACGATTTCCCGGTCTTTCGTAGAACCTTTAAAACATCAGCCCGTGACAGCAGCCAGACGCCCATGGTGGGGTTCCTTGGCCAGCCTTTTGGTGGTGAGGATCGGCTTGCGCAACTGAAACTGCAGATTCAGCATGTGGTGGAACGTCATCCTGATAGCCGCGTCGTGTACTTTATGCACCGAAAGGAAAGCCGGGAAGAGTTGGAGGCCTTGCTGGCGGAATTTCCGCTCGAGATACGGCAGGCCGGTCGTCCGATAGAGGTGGAGGTAGCCCTGTCCGGAGAAACGTATCTGGCGTTCTACAGCTTTGCTTCAACCGCTCTGTTTACCCTGAAAAAGATTTTTCCGGAGATCCGGGTGTTCCAGATTGATGACGCCGCACTGGGCGCACGGCTACCCTATTACGAGGAAATACGGTGTATGTTCAGGAGCATCGGTGTGGAAACGACGCTCCTCCGGGGATCACGAGTCTTCAAAGCGGGCCGGCCGTTCCAGAGTCCATAACCCCGCATACTTATTGAAGGTTACCTGCGCATAGGTCACGGCCGTCAGATAACCCACAGCGCCATCCAGAAAACCGAACCGAATAAAGTACACCTGCACAAACGTCATGAGGCCCCGCAAAGTAGGGTAGATCATGGTTCGGGTTTTCTTGCCTTTACGATGCTTCTCCAGAGAGCCGAGCCACGCATATTTCGCGCTTTTCTCCAGCGAATGACCGAAATCCCGGTGCGTGTAGTGCGTGAGGCGGCCTCTGAGGGTTTTGATCTTGCGTCCTGAGGGAATCAGGATCCGCTCGTGTACCAGAGCGTCTGAAAAGCTAACGCCCTCACGACGGAACAGTCGGAGCGGCGCCCGACCGCTGCGGCCGAAATCCAGACGGCTGCCGTAAATCGTTACCGCCCAGGGAAGCTTGTAGGCGTCCGCATCAGGATCTGCCAGGTGATCGTTGATCTCCCGTGCCAGCTCCGGTGTGACACGTTCATCGGCATCCAGTGACAGCACCCACTCTCCGGTCGCTTTCTCAAGAGCGCGCTGTTTCTGGATGCCAAAGCCCGGCCAGTCAGTCACTTCAACCACATCGGCCAACTCTCTGGCCAGCTCCACCGTCCGGTCAGTACTGCCGCTGTCCAGAACAATAATTTCGTCGGCAACCAGCCTTGCGGATTTCAGACAGTCGGTAATATGGTCTTCTTCGTTTTTCGTGATTATGGTCGCTGAAACCTTGCGGGCCCTGTTTCGAACGTAAGAGGCGCTTAATTCTGTGAACATGGCCGAGGCGATGGAAGCGATCGCAAGCAGGTAGAAGGTCAGGAACAGGGTTCGATTGAACGTGGCTTCTGTAAGCCCGAACAGGAAGTAGCCGATGGAGACCATGCAACCAGCCGCCGCAAGGTGGGCCGTGGCTGGGTGACGGCTGGTCAGGTTACGGGCAAAGATGGCCAAAGGAATGAAAATCAGCAGGGCCCAGCTGAGAATGCCCGGAATACCGCTGGTGGCAGCATTATTGAGCAGGTCGTTGTGAGCGTGCCCGGTGCAACAGTCGAGGAAGTGTGCTGGCAGATTGCCGGCTGCGACTTCTGCCTCAATGCGGTGGGTATACCCCCCCAGACCTGCCCCGGACCAGGGGCTTTCTCCAAGCATGCTCAGTGCCTGTTCCCAGACCTCCAGACGGATTTCCATTCCTGAGTCCAGGTGGCCGTCATGGAGCAAGCCATTGAGCGAATTCGACATGCGGTCGCTGGTGATAATGGCGCCGGCGACGAGAACTGGCACAACGATCAGTCCGGCAACGCGAAGCCTTTTTCTGAGTAGTGGTACTAGCGCAACCAGAAGAAATGGCAAGGCAACCAGGTTGCTGCGGGTCTCCGACAGCATCGAAATCAGGACGGCAGCCGTTCCACCGATAAAAAACAGTATCGCCAGGCCCAGCCGTTTTTCGCGGACAAAAAACATGGCGCCAACGATGGTTAACATCCCGCCAAGAAGGGAAAGATTTCCAAAGCTGATGGGGTTAATTCCGCCACCAAAACGGGAGTTCATCACCTGGCCAAGGGCACCCTGGCGGGCAGCGATGGTCACGAGAAATATCCCGATGACAGACATGGAAACCAGTCCGATGGCCGCAAACGTCGTGCGTGCGCCGACCCGCGCATAGCTGATGGCAATGATCAGAGGCCAGAACAGGATAAACCGGGCGTGCGTTCCAAACGTTTTTCCACCCTCATAATCAAAGCCTTCCAGGGCCCAGGACAGAAAGCTCACCAGTACGAAGAACCAGAAGGAAAAGTGCAGCAACCTGAGCTCTTTGGGCTTGTCCCAACCGGTTTTGTAAAGAGATTTCCTGGCACTGAGCACCATTCCGGCAATGGCGAGCAACAGAGTGGCGCCGGCCAGGATGCTCGACGACAGGAGCGCGCCGCCAAGCCCGATGATCAGCAGTGCATGGAGGGCCAGTGTCGGGTTCAACATACGCGATCCGGGTTATAGGGATTGATTTCGCCGGGTGGTCGATGGCGCATGCGTTTGTATTCCCACTGATATTGCTCCGGGATTTCCCGCACGCATTGCTCGATGGCGTGATTCATGGCTGTGGTTGCGGCAACAGGGTCTTTGTCTCCGAGGCCTGGACCGGTCTCGCGTACGACAATCCGGAACCCGGAGGCATCGGGCAGGCGCTCGGCGTAGGTGATCAGCACGTTGGCGCCGGTACGCTGGATCAGCTTGGACACCAGCGTCATGGTTTTTACTTCCATGCCGAAGAAAGGCGCGAAGGCATTGCCTTTGCCCCGGGGTGACTGATCCGGCAGGATCCCGGCGACACCGCCTTCCCGCAGAATCGAGGCGAGCCGGGCCAGACCCCGACGGTCGCCCCTGACCAGTTCCGAGCCAAGGCGTCCGCGGACCTTGATCATGTAATCTTCGAACTCGGGCATATTCGGCGGGCTATAAAGGGCTGCCATTTTGTAACGGGATGAGAAAAACAAACCCGCCAGTTCCCAGTTGCCGAGGTGCGGTGCAAGGAGAATCAGGCCCTTGTCTCCAGCCATGGCCTCGTCGATCAGGTCCAGCCCCTCGGTTTCACGGATCAGGCCAAGGCATTTCTCCACTGGCCACTCCCACATCAGGGGGACCTCGAGCATGGTCATGCCGGTTTGGGCCAACGAATTTTTCGACATAGCCGCCCGCTCGGTGTCTGAAAGCTCTGGGAGGCATATGGACAGGTTAATATCGGTGACCTGACGCGACTTGGTGGGCAGTCGCCATACCAGATAACCCACGAATCGACCCACCCGCTGGGCGCCGGCAAGAGATAACCAGCCGGCAATCCTGAGCAGCCCGGCAATGACGAAATATTTGAGCTTGCTCATTTGCGGCCGTACCGATCCTCGTAGCGGACGATGTCATCCTCACCAAGGTAGGAACCCGACTGGACTTCGATCAGTTCCAGATCAATGACCCCCGGATTCTCCAGCGAATGCACCTGGCCAACCGGAATGTAGGTGGACTGGTTTTCGGTGACCAGATAGGTTTTCTCACCGTTGGTGACCCGGGCGGTGCCACTGACCACGATCCAGTGCTCGGCGCGATGATGATGCATCTGCACGGAGAGCTTGGCTCCGGGTTTTACCGTGATGCGTTTGACCTGATAGCGGGCGCCGTTGTCGATGGAATCGTAAACACCCCAGGGCCGGTAGACTTCCCGATGGTTCATGTGTTCGTGGCGGCCATCGGTTTTGATCCGTTCCACCACGGTTTTGACGTCCTGGACACTGTCTTTGTGGGCAACCAGTAGGGCATCCTTGGTTTCGATAACTACCAGATTGTCCACGCCAACGGTGGCCACCAGCCGGCTATCGGCACGGACCAGGGTGTTGGCTGTGTTGTGGGTAATCACGTCGCCGGTGAGGCTGTTGCCGTCGGCGTCCTTGTCACTGACTTCCCAGAGCGCGGACCAGGAGCCGATATCGCTCCAGCCGGCATCCAGGGAAACCACCGCGGCCTTGTTCGTCTTCTCCATGACGGCGTAGTCCACCGAGTCCGACGGGCATTCCGCGAAGCGCTCGGCATTGATGCGGGTGAAGTGAAGGTCATCGGCGGTATCTGCGATGGCAGCACGGCATGCGGCGAGGATATCCGGGCGATGGGTTTCCAGTTCTTCAAGGTACTGGCGGGCACCAAACAGGAACATCCCGCTGTTCCAGAGGTACTCGCCGGAATCGAGGTAGCCATTGGCGGTCGCCTGGTCCGGCTTTTCGACAAATTTGTCCACCAGGTAGCTGTCAGGGCCCAGTTCGGCGCCCCGGTGGATATAGCCGTAGCCGGTTTCCGGATGGTTCGGGACAATGCCGAAGGTGACCAGTTTTCCTTCCCGCGCCAGCGGAATGGCTTTCTTCACCCCTTCCTGAAAGGCGGTCACGTCCTTGATCAGGTGGTCGGCTGCCAGGACCAGCATGAGTGGATCTTCGGCGTTGTTCTCCGCGGCCTCGGTCAGCTGCAGTGCTGCCAATGCAATGGCCGGCGCCGTGTTCCGGCCACAGGGCTCCAGAATGATCCGCGTCTCTTCGTGGCCGGATTGCCGCATTTGTTCAGCAGCCAGGAACCGGTGTTCCTCGTTGCAGATCAGAAGAGGGTTTGCTGCATCCATGCCCTCAAGCCGCGCAACGGTGGCCTGCAGCATCGACTGGGGGCCGTTGGTCAGTTTCAGGAACTGTTTCGGATTCAGCTGGCGCGACATTGGCCAAAGGCGTGAGCCGGTACCGCCAGCCATAATGACGGGGTGAATCATCTGTACACTCCGGGCTTGAGTTAGAGAATGCCAAGAAAAACATCAAAATCAGGCGCGTCATCTTATCATAAGGCAACCGTGATATTGTTCTGACCAGTCCGTAAACTGATTGCCTCGACACCAGGAATTTTGATGAAGCTACCGCTATCCGTTTATTACATCACCCAGGATGAAGAGCTCCGATTGCCGGAATCCCTTGCAAAGGTTTCCGGCTGGGTTGATGAGATTATCGTAGTCGATTCCGGGAGCACTGACCGAACCCGCGAAATCGCAGAAGCGGCCGGTGCAAGGTTCGTGCATAACGACTGGCAGGGATTTGCTTGCCAGAAGGCGTTTGCTGCCAGTCTTTGCCGGAATGACTGGGTGTTGGACCTGGATGCAGACGAAGTGTTGTCAGACGAACTTGTGGCCAACATCCAGGCCCTGTTTTCAAAGACGATCGACCCGGATGTTGCAGGGTTCCGTATGCGCTGGGTTCTGTCGCAGCCGGACCCACGGCATCCATTCCGCCATGATAAATCGAAGAAGATCCTCAGGCTCTACAATCGCAAAAAGGCGGAGATCGAGCCGGAAAAAGACAGCAACAATGACCGGCCGCAGGTGAAAGCTGGACGCGTTGTTGAGCTCAAGGGCGATGTGTTACATCGCACGCTGATTTCCCTGGAGCAGATGGAGCGAAAGTACTGCCAGTTATCGACGGAACAGGCCCGCTTTCTGGCTGCAAAGGGGCGACGAATTTCCAGTGCACGCCTGTTCGCCGAGTTTCCCGTGAAGTTCCTGAAATATTACCTGCTGCATCGCCAGATCCTGAACGGCTGGTTCGGGCTGAGCGTTGCCATTACCGCAGCCAACAGGAATTTCATGCGCCTGGCCAAAGCTCGGGAGATGCAGATGCTTTCTGAATTCGAGAAGGAAAATACCCGCTAGGTCGCCACCGGGCATAGCCGCCATCAGTTTGCCCGGCGCTCGCCGATCGCCCTCAGGTAGAGCGCTTCCGTTTGCTCTGCCATGGCATTGACCGTGAGTTTTTCGCGGGCAAATGCCATGGCCGGTTGCTGGCTCTGCTTCAGTGCCTCCAGATCAGCGAGCGCTTGTGCCATCAAATCAGCAAGGTCCCGATCACGGTGGCCAGTGCTGAGAGCCGTTTCTGAAAGAATATCCCGCGGTCCGGACACCGGAGTGGAGACAACGGGGCAACCACTGAGAAGGGACTCCACCATTACATAGGGAAAACCTTCCCGCTCGGAACTGATTACCGTCAATTGGGCCTCTTCGTAGATGGGGGCCAGATTTTCCCGGAAACCTGCCAGAGTGATCGAGTGTTCCAGTTTCAGATGGCGAATCAACTGCTCAAGCTGTGACCGCTGGCTGCCCTCGCCAAAAATGGTCAGGTGACAGTGATCTGCGGTGCTGCCGAGCATGGCCCAGGCTCTGATCAGCGCATCAAAGCCTTTGACGGTTTCGAGTCGTCCCACGGCGATGACATTGGTGACTCCTGACGGTAGCTCTGGGCCATCGACGGTTGTCATTTGTTGGTCCCTGGGCTCCACACCGTTGTAGATCAGGTGTTTTCGGGGGTGTCGCAGTGACGCTAGAATCCGGGGGCTTACGGCAATGACTTCGTCGAGTCGATCAAACGCCTTGTGACTGGACTTGGTGCCGTGCACCGTACCGATCCGTACTCGGGCAAGTTTTCCAGTTTTGGCTACCAGTTGTGCAGCTTTGTTGCCCTGAGAGTGAACGATATCGGGTGACAGTTCGCGAAGGCGCCGTCGGAGGGCAAGCTGAAGCCAGAGATTCCGCCGCCCGAGTTGAACCGGCAGTGGATGGAACTGGACGCCGGCCGGGAATCTGTCCCGATAGGTTTTATGGCCGATCACATGGACGCTATGCCCACGGTCGGCCAGCGCTTTCGCCAGATCGGCAGTGTGCTTTTCCATGCCGCCCCAGGTTGTGCCGGGCGTGGCAATGAGCAGGACAATCGTTAATCGGCGTGGTGACGTCATGATCGACCGGCGGCGCTCTTCAGAACCATCTCATAAACTTTCAGGCTCGCTTCGGTCTGCGCCTCCAGACGGAAGCGGTAGGGAATCTCGATGACCGGAGGCTCGGTATCCAGCATACGCAAAACGGCCTGAGCGAATTCTTCGATGTTGTCTGGCGTCACCAGTCCATCCCTGAAGCACGCCTGCAGGGTTTCCGCCGCGCCGCCGCGGTTGTAAGCCACGACCGGTGTTCCTGAGGCCAGGGCTTCGGTCACTGTCCGGCCAAAGGGCTCGGGCTTGGTGCTCATATGGCAGACTACATCGGAGAGCAGGTACAGGTTGGTCATGTCATTGCGCTGGCCCAGAAAGCTGACATTCTCGGTCAGACCCAGGCGCGACCGTTCCTTCTCCAGTTCATCCAGGAAATGCTCTTTGCCAGGTTCCGCACCACCCACAATAATGCCGTGGCAATCAGGGCGCGCCTTCACCAGCCTCGCCATCATGGCCAGGAAGTCCAGTTGGCCTTTCCAGCGGGAAATCCGCCCCGGCATCATGATGATTTTTTTGCCGGCAAGCTGCGGATACTGACGGAACCAGCGGTCGAGCCATTGTTGTGGAAGCTCCCGCTGATGAAAGGCATCCACATCCACACCCCTCTGGATGACCGTCAGTTTTTCTTCGGACACCGGGTAATTGTTCATCACGTAATCCCGTACGCACTGGGAGACTGCGATTATGTGATCGGCGCGGGTCATGATGGCGCTGTAGGGTGTTACCGAGTACATGCCGTGGAAGGTTGAGACAACCGCTGGTCGCTCGTGCCTCGGGATGCTTTTCAGGGCCAGGAAGATAATCCAGGCGGGCATGCGCGAACGCACATGAATGATGTCGGGCTTCAGTTCGAGGAGCAGTTTTCGCATCGGCAGGATTTGCCCGAAGGAGGCGGGACTCTTCCTGTGTATCGGCATGAAAATATGCTTCGAACCCTGCCCCCGCAGTTGCTCGGCCATGGGGCCACCCTTGGAGACAACAAAGGATTCGTGGCCACGTTTGACGAGGTCGGCGGCGAACTCAACGGTGCCTCGCTCCACCCCGCCACTGTACAGTGCCGGAAGTGCCTGAAGAATTCTCAAGGTTGGCTCCCCTTGTGCAGGCGTTGACTGGTTTTCTGGCTCTTTGTGAGCAATCCCCTTTCAATGACCCAACGCGCCGCGCGGTTGGCTTCCCAGAGCGACCGGTCGTGGTCGGCCTGGCCCGCCATAACGCTGGCGTGGTCGGTCCACTGGGCAACATACCCGCCTCGTACCAACCGTTCCACACCTTCCACAACGCGGCTCCCGGATCTGGCTGGCAACTCGAAAAGGCCCGTTGGCACCCCGGAGGTTGCCGCCTCACAAACCATGGACATGCTGTCCGGGGTGACCCAGACCGCTCGCGAGGCCGACAATTGATGGCTCAGCCAGTCCTCATGGGTCTGGTCCGGATGAACAACGGTAATCCGCAGTCCGGCCATTTCGTCAAGGCGTTCCTGAAGGGTTTCCGGTGTTCGCCTGGAGGTGCTGATGGTCCAGCGCCAGTCGGGGTAATGGCCGATCAGATGCGATATCTGGCCCAGGACGACGTCGTCGTCCCAGTCGAAATGCGGGGAAGGCCCGCCGATGAGCAACAGTGCCTCCCGTTTTTCGGTGATTCTGGCCAGGGGGGTGATGGTATTCAGAACACCCTCTGTTAGCAGTACCCGCGGACCTGGATGGACGCGATCATGGGCCGGAATCAGTGCGCCGCTGACCAGAGACAGCGGGAACGCGGGCTTCATGATGACAAGTGTTCGGGTTCCACGAAGCTTGCGCAGGGAAAGCAGCAATCGGTGCGTGCCAGACCCGGCCGCAATGACCAGGTCAGGGCGAGGTAGTGACGTCTCCATTTGTGGCGGTGCGCCCAGAAGTGCTCGCCACAGCGGAATTTTCATGGCGGAGGCGTCGACCCAGTAGGTGCTTGCGCCGGTCAGGACGCGAAGCCGGTTGCCAAGCCCCTTCAGCTGGTTCCTGTGGCCAGGTTTGCTGTCTGTCAGAAGCCACACCACCGGTGTGGATGCATCTTGCGTTCTGGACTCTGATTTGGCCATGGTGTTCCGGCATGCACTGCCGGCCTCCGTATTGCCAGGGTTCTGGGTTACCGGCGTTTGTAGAAGCCAGGGTCGTTCTCGTCCGGACGGGTCTTGAATCGTCGATGCATCCAGAGATACTGATCAGGCGCTCGCCGCACCTCTCGCTCGATAGTCTGGTTGATCAGTGTTGCATCCTGAAGATCATCCCCACTGGGGAAGTTCTCAAGGGCCGGGTGGAAATATATGTCGTAACCCGGTCCATCGTCGCGCCGGAAATGACTGAACGGAACCACCTTGCATCCGCTGCGCTCCGCAATTCTGGATGTGGCGGTAATCGTGCCCGCCGGTATGCCGAAGAATGGAGCAAAAACAATATCCTTACGGCCATAATCCTGATCGGTGGCATACCAGACCGCACGGTTCTTCTTAAGACTGCGGAACAGCCCTCGGAGGTCTCTCGCGCCCAGCACAGTTCCGTATCGGCGTTCCCGGGCCCTCGTCATGACCGCGTTCATCAACGGATTGTTGTGATCCCGTTGCATAACGTCTGCTTCAATGAATTCGGTTACCAGGCTGCCGCCGAGATCCAGGGTGCTGTAATGCCCCCCCAGTAACAAAACGCCTTTGCCATGGGCCAGGGCTTCCTCGAAGTGTTCAAGGCCATGGACTCGGGTGATGCCCGTGAGTTTCGCCGGATCACGAAACCAGGCGATGCCAAGTTCCAGCAGGCCGATACCATTGGCGATAAAGGCATTGCGAACCAGCGCTGATTGCTGGGCGGCTGTAAGTTCCGGAAAGCACAGACGGATGTTCACCTGGGCAATGTGCCGACGACTGCCGGCAAGGCGGAGCGCCAACAGCCCAGCCAGTTTGCCCAGCCACCACTGAACGCGGATCGGGAGCCGTGACACACACCACATGAGGGATATGGCTATCCATGTGGGCCACCATCGGGGATGACGGTAGGCGGAGTAATCTGTGTTTCGCGGCAATTTGCGGTATTTCTTTTTCACGTAAAGAGGGTCCTGCCAGGTCTCAGTCGATCAACGGTGACACAATGGCCCAAGCGATCAATCGGAAGCAAATCAATAGGTTTTGCGCTATGATAGCGCACTGTTTTGCCCGGAGTCCTGTGTGCTGCAATTTATCTATTCCCAGCTTATTCGGCTGATTCTGCCGTTCATCCTGCTACGCCTGTGGTGGAACGGACGTCGAGCTCCGGATCTCAGGCGCAACTGGTACCAGCGCCTTGGCATTGTGCCCAGGGCAAGCGGCACGGTGGTGTGGGTTCATGCCGTTTCGGTAGGTGAAACCATCGCGGCTGCGCCAATGGTCCGACGTTTGCTGGTCCGGAACCCGGGTATCACCATCCTGATGACAGCCATGACTGACACAGGCCTGGCGCAGGCGCGCAAGATGTTCGGTGATCAGGTGCAGTACGCCTACGCACCCTATGACACGCCCGGTGCCATCCGACGCTTCCTCGACCGTGCCAATCCCCGAATTCTGGTGATCATGGAGACCGAAATCTGGCCGAACATGATTCGTCAGTGTCGAGCACGTCGGGTTCCTGTGTTTTTGATCAATGCCCGCCTTTCAGAGCGATCCGCGCGGGGATACGAGCGTATTCGCGGGCTTGCCGCTCCTATCATGCGCAGTATCAGTTGGGTGGCGGCCCAGGCGGAGAAAGACGCTGAGAGGTTCCGGCGAATCGGCGTTGCACCGGCCAAAGTCGCCGTCACCGGTAGCGTGAAATTTGACGTTGATATTCCGGAGGACGTGCGAGCAGCTGCCAGGACGCTCCGGCAGAAGCTGGCGGGTAGACCGGTCTGGATTGCCGGCAGCACCCATGGCAACGAAAATGATCAACTGATTGCCGCCCATGTGAAGGTGTTGGAAAAGCATCCTGACGCGCTGCTTATCCTGGTCCCCAGGCATCCCGACCGTTTTGAGCCCGTGGCGGAAAAGACCTTGAAGGAGGGGCTGGTGCTGGCCCGACGGTCGATGGGAGAAGACCCGGCCGGGGCTCAGGTCTACCTCGGTGATACCATGGGGGAGTTGATGATGCTCTACGGCGCCAGCGACCTGGCGTTTGTTGGCGGCTCGCTGATTGAGCGCGGTGGCCATAATCCACTGGAACCCGCCGGTTGGGGAATTCCCGTGTTTTCAGGCCCTCACTTCTTCAATTTCGAGACAATCTACCAGCGTCTGCTGGATGATCGGGGCGTAAAACTGGTTTCCGATGCAGACGATCTGGCCGCTCATGTGTCGTCGCTGTTTAGTGATCACCGGGAGCGCGAGGCGATTGGTCTTCGGGCATTGGAGGTTGTTAACAAAAACCGTGGGGCGCTCGACAAAGTGGTGGATGGTATTATCGAGCGGGTCTGACCCGTATGTCTGGAAGGGAGCGAGCCCGCAGGCTCGCCCTGAGGGTCACTGGGTTGGGTCGTTCAGGGTTTCTTCCTCATTTGCCAGGGCTTCGATCCCGGGTGCGGCCGCGCTCAGCCAGTTGTTCAGCTCGATCAGATCACGAGGGGTCAGGATTCCGGCGACCTGTTTGAGCTGAAGCGAGTTGATCACATAGTCGTAGCGCGCGTTGGCATAGTCCTGAAGCGCAACGTAATAGGCCCGTTCCGCATCCAGCACTTCCACGATATTGCGCGTTCCAACCTCATAGCCTGCGCGGGTAGCATCGAGTGCGCTACGGCGGGAGATGATAGTCTGTTCCAGCGCGGAAGCGGTTTCTATATTGTTGTTAATCGTTAGGAACAGACTCCGGGTGTTCACCCGGACGTCCCGGCGCACCGTGTTCAGGTCCTGTTCAGAGGTGGTGAGCAGCGAACGCTGTTCCCGGACGCCAGCTTGGGTGCCGCCACCCGTGTATAGCGGGACAGTCAATGACAAAGAGGCAATGGCTTGGCTGCCTTCTTGCTGAGTAAAGAGGGCATTCTCCAGGCTGGTCTCTTGGTATGAGGCGCTTAACTCAAGGGTTGGTAAATGTCGAGACTTTGCCGCTTTGAGGGCCGCTTCGCTGGCATTGAACTGGCTCAGGGCTGCCTGAATAGACCAGTTTTGCTTCACGGCGGTTGTTTCCCAGGATGTCGGATCCATGGGCTCTGGGTGTCCGAGCGGGAAATTTTGCCTGAGGTTTTCCATGAGAACCGGGTATTCTCCGGTTAACCGGGCCAGTCGTTCTCTCGCGACATTTAAATCGTTGTCAGCGGTGATGCGCTTGCTCCTGGCATCGTCGTAACTGGCCCTTGCTTCATAGACCTCGGTGATGGCAATCAGCCCCACGTCAAACCGTTCCCGGGCCTGCTCATACTGGCGTTGAATGGCCGTTTCAGTCGCTTTTGCAGTTGTGACGGTATCTTTAGCGCGCAAGACATCGAAATAGGCGGTTGCCACATTCAGAATCAACTGTTGCTGGGCCAGGTTGTATTGGGCCTCGGCCGCATCGGTCTGAAACTGGCTGGCCTCGTAGCTGAACCAGTCCTGCGCCCGGAACAGTGGCTGAGTCAGTTCGACGCCGTAGCGGTATGTTCGATAACTATCTCCTGAGAAGAGTTGCCGTGTCAGATCATCAGCGTTTGCTCCCCCGGGTACATTCCCGGGCTCGAAATCTGTATGGCTTGCTGTCCCAAACGCGGCGATTTGGGGCAATAGAGAGCTCTTGCTGACATTGCTAGTTGCCTGCTGCGCCTGGAACTGTGCCAGGGATGAAGCAATACCGGAATCGTAGGAAAGCGCCTTCTCATACGCCTCTATCAGATTCATGGACAGCACCGGCTGTGCCGCCAGAAGGCCAACGAGTCCGGAAAGCAGTCGTTTTTTCATTGTTTCTCCTCAGTACCTGTTCGCGTTCGTCTCTAGCTTCGGCGCGCTGTCTTGGCAGCCGGACCACATGACCTGGGTGGAGTATGCAGTCGACGGGGCGTTGAAACGCCATTATGGACAATAAATGCCCGCAGCTCTACACTTGCAAATGGCACCCATTCTGGGTGTCATGCTTTACAGATTCGCGTCTTGACGGGGTGCTGGTCTGCTTTCCGAAGAATTGGAAGCAACCGGCTGAGATTGCATCGCAGAACCCGCGACCTGATCCGGATAATACCGGCGTAGGGATTTAAGACCACAGTGCTGACCGACCTTAATTCCTCCGGGGAGGAAGAGTGTCCACGGCTCCGTCATACGCGACCCGAAATCCAAAAATTGTTCCGGGAGCGAATGATGACCGACATGCCTGATTACCTCAGCGATTCCGCCCAGGTGGATTCCGCCGCGATCAAACCCATGCCAAGCTCACGCAAAATCTACGTACAGGGTAGTCGACCCGATCTACGGGTGCCCATGCGGGAAATTACCGTGCAGGACACGCCCACTGAAATGGGCGGGGAAAAGAATCCACCGGTAGTGGTGTACGACACCTCGGGCCCCTACACCGATCCAGAAGCCACCATTGACCTGCGCAAGGGCCTCAAGCCTCTGAGGGCCGAGTGGATTGCCGAACGCGGTGATGTGGAGCAGCTGCCCGGCTATTCTTCGGAATTCACCCGCCGCCGAATGAAAGATCCGCAGCTCGATCCGCTGCGGTTCATGGATGAGCGGAAACCGCTGCGTGCCAAACCCGGGCAGAACGTTTCCCAGATGCATTATGCCCGTCAAGGCATTATTACCCCGGAGATGGAGTACATCGCCATCCGGGAGAATATGAAACTGCAGGAGGCCCGGGAACAGGGGTTGCTGAAAGACCAGCATCCCGGTCAGTCCTTCGGCGCCAATCTGCCGCCGGAAATTACCCCAGAGTTTGTCCGCGACGAAGTGGCCAGAGGGCGCGCGATTATCCCCGCCAATATCAACCACCCGGAAATCGAACCGATGATCATCGGCCGCAATTTCCTGGTGAAGATCAACGGTAATATCGGCAACTCCGCCGTCAGTTCGTCCATCGAAGAGGAAGTGGAGAAGCTGACCTGGGGCATCCGCTGGGGCGCCGACACCATCATGGATCTGTCCACCGGCAAGAATATCCACGAAACCCGGGAATGGATCATCCGCAACTCCCCGGTGCCCATCGGCACCGTGCCGATTTACCAGGCTCTGGAAAAAGTTGGCGGCGTGGCCGAAGACCTGACCTGGGAAATCTTCCGGGATACGCTGATTGAACAAGCGGAGCAGGGGGTGGATTACTTCACCATCCACGCGGGCGTCCGCCTTCACCATGTGCCCATGACTGCAAAACGCACGACCGGCATCGTCTCCCGGGGCGGCTCTATCATGGCCAAGTGGTGCCTGGCTCACCACAAGGAAAGCTTCCTCTACGAGCACTTCGAAGATATCTGCGAAATTATGAAGGCCTACGATGTGTCATTCAGCCTTGGTGACGGTCTGCGGCCCGGCTCCATTGCCGATGCTAACGATGCGGCCCAGTTCGGCGAACTGGAAACCCTGGGTGAACTCACCAAAATCGCCTGGAAACACGATGTGCAGTGCATGATTGAAGGGCCGGGGCACGTGCCGATGCATCTGGTGAAAGAGAACATGGACAAGCAGCTCGAATGCTGCGACGAAGCGCCTTTCTACACCCTGGGGCCGCTGATCACTGACATCGCCCCCGGATACGACCACATCACCTCCGGCATCGGCGCCGCCATGATCGGTTGGTACGGCTGTGCCATGCTCTGCTATGTCACACCCAAGGAGCACCTGGGCCTGCCGAACAAGGACGACGTGAAAACCGGCATCATTACCTACAAGATCGCCGCCCACGCAGCCGACCTGGCCAAAGGGCATCCAGGCGCCCAGATTCGCGACAATGCCCTGTCCAAGGCCCGCTTCGAGTTCCGCTGGGAAGACCAGTTCAATCTGGGGCTGGATCCGGACACCGCCCGCGCCTACCACGACGAAACCTTGCCGAAGGAATCCGCCAAGGTGGCGCATTTCTGTTCCATGTGTGGTCCGAAGTTCTGCTCCATGCAGATTTCCCAGGAAGTCCGGGATTATGCGAAGGAACATGGACTGGATGAAGTGTCCGCGGTGGATGCCGGTATGCAGGAGAAATCCCGCGAGTTCGTGGAGTCCGGGAGCAAGCTGTACGATAAGGTTTGAACTTGAAGTAATACCCAACTAAAGGCTATCGTTCCAAATCGATTCAACGACCGGACGAAAAATGGCCAAACCGTTCCAGTTCACCGCCAACGACGTCAACGTCGAGAAACGTGAAACCGTCTTCCAGGGCTTCTTCCGCATGGATAAGCTCTGGTTGACCCATCCGCGTTTTGACGGGCGGGACATGCCGGTGTTTACCCGAGAACTCTTCATTCGTGGCGATGCCACCTGCGTGCTTCCCTTCGATCCGGAGCGGGATGAAGTGGTTCTGCTGGAACAGTTTCGCCTGGGTGCCCTGGGCCGCGACCAGTCGCCATGGCTTTTGGAGCTCGTAGCCGGGATGAACGAAGATGGTGAGAGTCCGGAAGAAGTGGCGCAGAGGGAAGGTCAGGAAGAGGCCGGGCTTACCTTTGAACCGCTGGAAAAAATCTGCGATTACCTGGTGTCCCCGGGCGGCAGCACCGAGATGATTCACCTTTACTGTGGCCGAGTGAGCACAGAAGACGCTGGCGGGCTCTATGGTATGGAGCATGAGCACGAGGACATACGCGCCCATGTGGTATCTTCGGACGAAGCTATAGCGATGATCCACGATGGCCGTATCAACAACGCGGCCGCCATTATTGCTCTCCAGTGGCTCGAACTGAATCGGGCCCGTTTGAGGAAAGGGTGGCAGTAATGGGTGAATGGACCATGAAGCCCAAGCGGTACGTTCCGGATCTGAGGCAACTTGGTGCCCTGTGTGACGGGAACTATCAGCGGTTACAGAAATTGCGGCAGCTGGAGGTAGACGGTAAGCCCGTCTGCGAGTTCGAGTTGCATCGGGAAAACCACTATCTGGGACGAGTCCGGATTCAGGTGCTCCAGACTGCAAGATTTACGGAAACTCTGTTGCTTGAGCAGGTTCACAATTCCGGGCGCTGGCTCAATAATCCTCAAATGACCGTGCGGGTCTACCACGATGCCAACATGGCCGAAGTGATCAGCTGTTACCGTGATCGCCAGATTGCCCCCGTCAATGATTACCCCAATCGCTTCATGCACCATCCCGACGAAAAGGTGCAGGTCAACGGTTTCCTGGCCGATTGGCTGGATTACTGTCTTCGGTTTGGACACCTGCCCATGGAACACGCGGCCTGGTCCGCCGGTGAAGGCGTCGACTGAGACGGTCTCAGTGCCTTATCCCGTACTAAAGTGGTGTGGCTATGGCGCGCCGATGTGCCATAGTTGTCAAAAATTGCAATATTTCGCCAAAGTCTGGCCAGAATGTGACTCCGGTTCGATTCCAATGTGATAAATCCGCCAACCGGCGTCGTACACTTGGGTGAATCCCACGCATTGCCAGTGAGTAGATCCAGAAAGCCATGACCACGAAGGAAGAAGCCCGCCCACTGCGGGTGCTGCAGCTGACTGATCCACACCTTATGGCGCGTGCCGATGGAGATCTGTTGGGCGTCAGAACCCGTGAAAGCCTGCAGGCGGTTATCGCGGAAGTGCTGAAGGTACACGGCCAGCCGGATCTGATTCTGGCTACCGGGGATCTTGCCCAGGATGGGTCCGTGGAGGCGTACCGCGTATTTGGCGAGAGCCTGAAGGTGTTTTCCTGTCCGTCAGTCTGGATCGCCGGTAATCATGATCACGCGGAGAACCTGGCTAAAGTCGCCGGAAAATATGATGCCTGCGACCGGCATGTGATACGGGGAGGGTGGCAGTTTGTCATGCTGGATTCCTCAGTGCCCGGCAAGGTTTTCGGGGCCCTGGCCGACTCAGAGCTGGACTTCCTGGCCGAAACCCTGGAACAGCATCCGGATCTTCCGGCAGTCGTTGCCTTGCATCACCACCCGGTAGATATCGGTTCTGACTGGATGGAGAAAATAGGGCTTACCAACCGGGATGCCTTTTGGCAGGTGGTTGATCGCTTTCCTCAGGTTCGGATCGTGCTTTGGGGACATATTCATCAGGAACATGAGCGCGAACGCAACGGCGTGCGGCTGATGGCCACGCCGTCTACCTGTATCCAGTTTACCTCCGGTTCCAGCAAGTTCTCGGTCGAGAATCTTCCTCCTGGGTACCGTTGGTTCGAATTCCACGAATCCGGGAACTTTTCTTCGGAAGTTCGCCGGGCGAAGGATTTCCAGTTCGAGCTGGATCAGAACAGTACCGGCTACTGAGTACCTTCATCCAATTCCCTGGCGGCGGCAACGCCTGTGTCCTTCAAGGCAGGAAAGCCTCTTCCTGTTGGCCATATATGGAGTGTCTATGATCGAGCGGAGCCACCTGGAGATTCTCAGGGCGGTCAATCAGCAGGGTTCGCTGACTGCGGCGGCGGAGAGCCTGCATCTTACCCAGTCTGCACTCAGTCATTCCATTCGTAAGCTGGAGCAGCAGCTGGGAACCGATATCTGGGTGCGGGAAGGGCGGCAGTTACGACTGACCCAGTCGGGAGAATACTTGCTGTCACTTGCCAACAGGCTGTTGCCGCAGATGGAACATGCGGAGATGCTGATTGGTCAGTTTGCCAAGGGACAAAGGGGTACGCTGCGTATCGGGATGGAATGCCACCCCTGCTACCAATGGCTGCTGAAAGTGGTCGGGCCCTATCTTGAGAGCTGGCCGGGCGTGGATGTGGACGTCAAACAGAAATTCCAGTTCGGTGGCATTGGAGCACTGTTTGGTCACGACATCGATATGCTGGTAACTCCGGACCCCCTGCACCGTCCGGGTCTGGTCTTCGAACCCGTGTTCGACTATGAGCAGGTGCTGGTAGTGGCTGAAGACCATGCTCTGGCGGGCAAGGCATGGGCGGAACCTGAGGATCTGGAGAAAGAAACCCTGATTACCTACCCGGTTGAGATCGAGCGTCTGGATATCTACACCCGGTTCCTGTTGCCGGCGCATGCCAGTCCGGCGCGGCATAAAACCATTGAGACCACCGACATCATGCTGCAGATGGTCGCCGCAGGCCGCGGTGTAGCGGCGCTTCCGCGGTGGCTGGTTGAAGATTACGGTGCCCGGATCCCGGTTCGAGCGGTACAACTGGGCGAGGCTGGAATTCCCAAGCAGATTTTCCTTGGGCTTCGGGAGCGTGATAGGGAGGTGGATTACCTGAATTCGTTCATGAAGCTGGCACGTGAGGTTCGCTGGAGTTAACGTCTTCAGTTAAACTGCGCAAAAAATTCGTTCAGGAAACCAGATTATGAGTGAGATACCCGCAGACCTGAAATACATTGAGACTCATCAATGGGTTCGCGTGTCTGATGACGGCACGGCGACGGTTGGCATTACCGATTTTGCCCAGGAGCAACTGGGTGATGTGGTCTATATCGGTGTTCCGGATGTGGGCGTCACCGTTAACGGTGGAGAGGAAGCTGGCGTAGCGGAGTCTGTGAAGTCGGCTTCGGACGTGTTCAGCCCGGTGACCGGAGAGGTGATCGAAGTGAATGAGAGCCTGGAAGATGAGCCGGAGAAGGTCAATGAGGATCCTTATGGCGACGGGTGGTTGTACAAGGTGAAGCTGGCGGATGCGGGCGAGCTGGATGGTCTGATGGACTCCGCCGCTTACGCGGAGCATGTGGCTGCCGAGGAATAATCCCTCGTTAATTCTTTCCCAGGTCATCTCTATGAATTTTCCGGTTCTGTATCTTCGAAAAGGCGCGGAGCGCCGTCTCCGTGCTGGCCATCTCTGGGTATACAGTAATGAAGTGGACACCCGTCGCAGCCCGCTGACGGATTTCGAGGCTGGTGTCCAGGCGGAGCTTCGGGCCTCCAATGACAAGCCTTTGGGGACGGTGTTCGTGAATCCCCATGCGCTGATTTGCGGCCGGCTGATCAGTCGGGACCCGGGCCATGGTATGACGCCGCAGCGGTTAACCCAGCGGATGGAAGCTGCGCTTGAGCTGCGGGAGCGGCTTTTCGACAAGCCATACTATCGCTGGGTGTTTGGCGACAGTGATGGTCTTTCAGGGCTGGTGGTCGACCGTTTTGATTCCACGGTGGTGGTTCAGATCTCCACGGCTGGTATGGAGGCGATGAAAGACGCTGTTGTTCGGGCTATTCAGCGCTTGGCGCATCCGGAGGCGATCATCCTTAAAAACGACGGCAAGATGCGCAAGGTCGAGGGGCTGGATACCTACGTGGAGCAGGCCCATGGTGCTGAAGTCAGTCTTCTGGAAGTGGAGGAGAACGGTGTCCGGTTCGAGGTACCTTTGGAAGGTGGCCAGAAAACGGGGTGGTTCTATGACCACCGGATGAATCGCGCCCGTCTGCAGGCCTACGCGCCGGGTAAGCGGGTTCTGGATGTGTTCAGCTATGTCGGTGGCTGGGGCATCCAGGCAGCCTGTGCCGGGGCCGCCCAGGTGACCTGTGTGGACAGCTCCGCCGGTGCCATTGATTCGGTGCACCACAACGCCAGGCTCAATGGCCTGGACAATGTGGAAACCATTGAGGGCGATGCCTTCGAGGCGCTGAAGGCGCTGGCTGATGAGAAAGAAAAGTTTGATGTGGTGGTTCTTGATCCGCCGGCACTGATCCCCCGGCGCAGGGACCAGAAGGCAGGGGAAGAGGCTTATGCCCGCCTGAACCAGTTGGGGCTGCGTTTGCTGGAGCGCGATGGAATTCTGGTAAGTGCCTCCTGCTCGATGCACCTGTCACAGGAAAAACTGATCGATATCATCCGGGGCAGCGGCCGGAAGATCGACCGCTTCGTCCAGTTGCTGGAGCAGGGGCATCAGGCGCCGGATCATCCCGTGATTCCGGGCATTCCCGAAACCGATTACATCAAATCCTGCTTTGTACGCTCCCTGACCGGATTTTTCTGAGGCAGTTGAAGTCGGGGTGAGATGAACGCTTTCATCTGAGCCTCTGTTTACGTCTCAACCCCGCAGAGACATCACTTTCCAGCCGGCATCCCGGGCATATTGCTCCAGGGTCGGGTCCGGGTCTACGGCTACCGGATTGTCCACTTTCTTCAGCAGCGGCAGGTCGTTGTGGGAGTCGCTGTAGAACCAGGCTCCCTCGAGTGTCCTGTTGTGTGCAGCGAGCCAGTCATCCAGCCGCGTGACCTTGCCACCCTGAAAGCTAGGGGTACCGGCCACTTCGCCTGTATAACGGCCATTGACAAGCTCGGGCTCGGTGGCGATCAGATGTTCGATGCCGAGGGCCTCGGCAATGGGTTCAGTCACAAAACGGTTGGTGGCGGTAATGATCATCAGGGTGTGACCCTGTTCCCGGTGGCTGTCCAGCAGCTTATCTGCAGTGGCCTGCATCATGGGGCGCACTTTTTTCTCCATAAAGGCTTCCCGCCACGCGAGTAGCTCTTCCATGTTGTGACTGGCCAACGGCTGAAGGGCAAACCCGAGGTAGTGCAGGATGTCCAGCTCGCCGTTCAGGTATTCCTGATAAAACCGGTCGTTCGCCCGGCGGTATTCCTCGGCATCAACAATGCCTTCCTCTACCAGAAATTCGCCCCAGGCGTGGTCGCTGTCGCCGGCCAGAAGGGTGTTGTCCAGATCAAAAATTGCGAGCGTCAAGCGGTTACCTCCGGTGATCACAGGGCTTGCGGTAAAGGGACAAGTCTATCATGACCTGTCCCCAACGGCTCCGTTTGCCGAACCCTTGGGATTCTGTAAGAATGAGAGCAACTTGGACAATTCCGACCGGTGAATTTTTGACCGGTCCACCGACTTTTGAGAGGACTGTGCCGTGATCGATTCAGACGGTTTCAGACCCAACGTCGGAATCATTCTGGCCAATCACAGAGGAGAAGTTCTCTGGGCAAGGCGAATAGGGCAGGACTCCTGG
>Ga0098062_1000417_pt1 | contig 23407 bp, 16 predicted proteins | sample 23_taG_FD_81592 | JGI IMG/M metagenome (GOLD analysis project Ga0098062, IMG submission 81592) | Marine viral communities from Cariaco Basin, Caribbean Sea - 23_WHOI_OMZ | ecosystem: Environmental > Aquatic > Marine > Oceanic | place: Caribbean Sea: Cariaco Basin | collected 2014-11-11 | reverse complement strand
GCAAGCTGTCCCCTTTGCTGAAACAAGCCACAGGTGTCACTGCCGCCAAAGGCGAAGGTGCTTATATTATTGACCCGGAAGGCCGGCGTTATCTCGATTTCACCTCGGGCATCGGGGTGACCAGTACCGGGCACTGCCACCCGAAAGTCGTGGAGGCTGCTCAAAAACAAGTGGCCACCATGGTTCACGCCCAGGCGACAACGGTCATGAACCCTCGGCTTCCCGAGCTTGCCGAAAAACTGGGCGAGCTTACACCGGATCCTCTGAACGCATTCTTCTTTTCCAATGCCGGTACCGAGGCTGTTGAAGGCGCCATTCGATTGGTGCGTCAGGCTACAGAGAGGCCAAACATCATCGTATTTCACGGTGGCTTCCATGGCCGCACCATGGGCTCGCTGTCACTCACCACCTCGAGCGTCGGCTTACGGGCCGGTGTCAGCCCGATGATGAGCGGCGTTGTTGTCGCCCCCTTCCCGCACGCGTTCCACTATGGCTGGAGCGAAGAGGAAGCCACGGATTTCTGTTTACGTGAGCTGGACCGGATTTTTGTTACTTATTCGGCGCCCAAAGAAACGGCCGCCATGTTCATTGAACCCGTTCAGGGCGAAGGCGGTTACGTTCCGGCGAACACCCGCTTCATGCAAGGATTGAGAGAACGCTGCGATAAACACGGCATTATGCTGGTGTTTGATGAAGTGCAAGCCGGCTTCGGCCGCAGTGGCAAGTTTTGGGCTCACAATCATTTTGATGTCACGCCCGATGCCATCCTGATTGCCAAAGGTCTGGCCAGCGGCTTCCCCATCTCGGCGTTAGCGGCTTCGCAGGAAACCATGGCCAAAGGCTGGCCCGGCTCTCAGGGTGGCACGTATGGCGGCAATGCGGTGTCTGCGGCCGCCGCTATCGCGACCATCGATGTCATCAAAGAAGAAGGCCTCGTTGAAAACGCGGAGCGCATGGGTAAACGCCTGCGCAGCAATCTGGAATCGCTGAAGAAAGACTACCCGGATATGGCGGACATTCGAGGCATGGGCCTGATGCTGGGCGTGGAAATGCGCCGCGGTGACGTTCCGGACGGTGAACGGGCCGGCAACCTTCTCAAAGAGTGCGAAAAACGCGGTTTGCTGATGTTGCGCTGTGGCCCCTATCAGGAAATCGTGCGCTGGCTACCGCCACTGATCGTCAATCAGGAGCAGGTCGACGAAGCTACCCGCATCTTTGAAGAGGCGCTGAAAGCAACGGCGTGATCGTAACTTCCAAACAGAAAAGGTCCGGATGACACACGTTCATCCGGACCTTTTTCTTTTGGTGTCGTTATCAAAGCGGAGTTTACTCCGCCATAACCAGCTCCAATCGACCGCGGGCAACCCGGATGTCCATCGGCACCACACCTAACAAGCGCTGGGCCGTGCTTGTCTCATCCAGTCGGTACACCGGCATGGTTTCCAGCATCTGGGCCACCACCCTCATGACAGAGTCTGTCACGGGGCCCAAATCCCCTTTAAAGAACGGCGAGTCAATGGAGCTCTCCAAAAGCTGCAGGCGGCGGATGTACACCGCTTTTTCCTGACTGTCATAAACCGGTGCGCCCTCTACTTTAAGGGCAAGATCGACCGGTAGTTTGGCCAAAAGTGCATTCAAGGCAACCTGCCCTTTCAAATCAATAATCGCGACATCACGGCCATCGGGGCCCAGCGTAATGTCCGCATCCGTCAAACTAAGACTCAGCGGTGAACCACTTTGAAGCTGTTCGCGATCGTATTTCGCCACCGCATTCTTCAAATGCTGCTCCACTTCACCTTCAGTAATGGAGTACGGGGAAAAACTGGCACACCCACTTGCCAGAACGATGGCAAACATCAGCGCTAAGCGCACAATCGGTTTAAGCATGTTATTCATTCGTCAGTCTCCTCGGAAGACTCCTATAGTGCGGGATCTCCCGGGAGCTGACAACTTACAGTCCTGTATCAGAATTTCTGTTTCGCCATCCAGGGAATAATGCGGTCGAAGGCTTCGTTCATCCGTTCGCAACTGAGCGAAAAACTGAACCGGAGCGCATTGGTGCAATGGTCACCGAAGGCATCTCCCGGCACTACGCAAACGCCGGTTTCTTTCAGCATCCGCAGAGCGACATCAGAGCCGTCTACATGAGGCGGCAAATTGGGGAAGGCATAGAAGGCACCCCCCGGCTTGTACCCCGTCAGGTGCGGTGTGCGATCAATCAGTTTGACGATATTGTCCCGGCGTTCGCGATAGATGCCCACCATATCCTGAACGCAATGCTGCTCCGCTGTAAGCGCTGCCACTCCGGCAAACTGAGCCGGAGTGTTGGCCACCGACGTCGTAAACATATGGTATCGCCGCAACGATTTGATAGCCGCTTGGCTGGAGATAACCCAGCCCACTCGCAAACCCGCCATACTGTAGGTTTTCGAAAAGCTGCTGATGCACATAATGTTGTCGAGATCGACCGCGCAACTAAGCACGCTGGCGAAATCATCGTCATCAAACAGCATATGGTCGTACACCTCATCGGCATAGACCTGAATCCCCCGATACGCACACTCCTCCAGAATCGTCTCTACGGTGCTTCGCGGGTACACCGCTCCGGTGGGGTTGTTAGGGTTGTTCAAAACCAGCGCAAACGTGCGCGACCCCATCGCTTTGATGACATCATCTGGGTCAAGCTGGTGATTATTTTCTGCGTAGGTGGGGATGTACTTCACTTCACCGCCGGTCATCCGGATCAGCGGTGCATAGAGCAGGAACGATGGGTCGGTCACCAGGAACTGTCGGCCCGGTGCCGAGGTGGCCGAAATCGCCAGATACAAAGCCTCGGTCGCGCCACTGGTGATCAGGATATTGTCACGGGTGAGCTTCCGGTTGTAACGTTTACCGTAATAATCGCGCAGCGCCACCAGAAGTTCAGGCAACCCGGCGTCCATGGTGTAGCCGGTTTGCCCGGCGTTTAGCGCTTCGACATAAGCCTCGATGATGTGCGGCGGCGTAGGCTGATCCGGCTGCCCGATGGAAAGATGAATCACATCTTTCATCGTGGAAGCCATATTCACCAGCTTACGAATACCCGATACAGGAATGGCCTGCATTGCTGGATTCCAGCTGGCCTTCGCTTTCCGATACTTCATCTTGCGAGACGTTGCCTGGCCAACACCCTTGTTCAACGGTTCCGTCATGTCCACCTCCTTGCACGTCGGGGGAATAAAGGCTTACCTCGAGCGTAGCACGAAGCCCCGGGTCTACAAGTACAGCAATGGATTTGACCGCAGCCTTACTGACAACCAGACTGTGTAGTCATGAATGAACACCCTGCCAACCCCTTCTGGAGCTGACATGACAGAGTCCCGAAAACCGGTTGTGACCGTGCTCACCGCCCCCGATGATCCCACGCCGCCGGGCATTGAGCCTCTTAAAGATCAGGCCGAAGTACGTTTCGCCTGCGATGAACAATCTCTGAGAGAAACCCTGCCCGGCACCGACGTGATGATGGTGACAGACTTCCGTACCGAAGCACTGGAAGCCGCCTGGCCTTCGGCCGATCGTCTGCAGTGGATTCACGCTACCAGCGCCGGTGTCGATGCGCTCATGTTCCCTGCCCTTATCGACAGTGAGGTTACGGTGACCAACGCTCGCGGCATTTTCGACCGCACCATCGCCGAGTACGTGCTGTGCACCATTTTGATGTTTGCCAAAGACTTTCCCGAATCGCTCAGGCTACAAGCCAAGCGCCGATGGAAACACCGCGATACCGAGCGCGCCGAAGGCAAACAAGTATTGGTGGTGGGTGCCGGCTCCATCGGCCGTCAAATCGGCCGTTTGGTCAGAGCGATTGGCATGCACCCCCACGGGATTGCCAGAACGGCTCGGGAATCCGACCCGGACTTCGATGCGGTACACAGCAACGATGCGCTTTATGAACAACTTGAACAGGCAGACTTTGTGGTGATTGCCGCCCCGCTGACTCCCCAGACCGAAGGGCTGTTTGACGCCAAAGCGTTTGCCTCCATGAAACCATCAGCTCGTCTGATCAATATCGGCCGTGGGCCGATCGTGAATACCAAGGCCCTGATCAAAGCATTGGATAATGGAGAAATTGCCGGAGCAGCACTGGATGTTTTCGAAGAAGAGCCACTACCGGAAGATCATCCGCTCTGGGCTCGGGAAAATGTCATTATGACCGCGCATATGGCGGGCGATTTCATTGGTTGGAATCAGGCTCTGACCGAGCAGTTTCTCGACAATTTCAAACGCTGGTCGCAGGGCGAGGAACGGTTTAATCTGGTGAACAAAAAGCTGGGGTACGCCGGCTAAACAAAACGGGAGCCCATCGGCTCCCGTTTTTATCCATCGTTCGAAGCTTCGCAATCAGCCCCCCGAAAGCGACTGCTCCGAAGGATCAATTTCCATTTGCTGGATGGCAATAACCGCTTGGGTGCGGTTACGCACACCCAGTTTACGAAATACGGCTGTAATGTGAGCTTTAATGGTGGCTTCTGACACATCCAGATCGTAGGCAATCTGCTTGTTCAGCAGCCCTTCCGCCAACATACCCAACACCCGGAACTGCTGGGGTGTCAGGGACGCCAAACGCTCCGAAAAATCCGTAGGCTCGGATTGCATGCGTTCAATCTTATCGGCCACGCCCTCCGGCAACCATACGTCACCTTCAAGAACCGCCTGGATGCCTTCGGTGATGGTCGGCAGAGGCGCGCTTTTCGGGATAAAACCAGATGCTCCGTAGTCCACTGAACGGCGCATAACCTGCAAGTCTTCAGAGCCAGACACAACCACCACGGGCAATCCCGGATACTGACCACGCATGAACACAAGCCCCGAATAGCCATGAGCGCCCGGCATATTCAGGTCCAGCAAAATCAGGTCAGCATCGGGGTTGGTCTCTACCGCCGCCTGTAATGCCTTGATGCTGTCCACTTCGACTGTGTTTGCATCTGGCACCGCTTGGTTGACCGCCTGTTTCAAGGCTGCTCGAAACAAAGGGTGGTCATCAGCGACGATAATTGTTTGTGTCATTCCACACATTCCTCACAGGTTATAGGCTGGCAGATACGGGCGGTTAATTCGACGCCCGGCTGCCAATCAGTTCATCCACTACGCTTGGATCGGCCAGCGTGGAGGTGTCCCCCAGCTGGTCGTGTTCATTGGCTGCAATCTTACGCAATATTCGGCGCATAATCTTGCCGGATCGCGTTTTCGGAAGCCCGGGGGCCCACTGGATCACATCCGGGGACGCGATCGGCCCGATTTCCTTACGCACCCACTGAACCAGTTCTTTCTTCAGCTCATCCGACGGCTCTTCACCCTGTATCAGGGTAACGTACACGTAGATGCCCTGTCCTTTAATTTCATGGGGGTAGCCCACGACTGCAGCTTCGGCCACTTTATCATGGGCGACCAGCGCACTTTCAACCTCGGCGGTACCCAGGCGGTGCCCCGAGACGTTCAGAACGTCATCAACCCGACCCGTGATCCAGTAATCGCCATCCTCGTCCCGGCGCGCACCGTCACCGGTGAAGTACATCCCTTTATAGGTGCTGAAATAGGTCTGGATGAATCGCTCATGGTCACCAAAAATGGTGCGCATCTGTCCGGGCCAGCTATCCAGAATCACCAGGTTACCCTCGGTGGCCCCTTCCAACAGATTACCGTCATTATCGACCAAAGCAGGCTGAACACCGAAGAAAGGCCGCGTGGCTGAACCCGGTTTCAAGTCAACCGCGCCCGGCAGTGGCGCGATGAGAATGCCGCCGGTTTCCGTTTGCCACCAGGTGTCCACAATCGGGCACTTACTGTTGCCAATGACCCGGTGATACCACTCCCACGCCTCCGGGTTAATCGGCTCACCAACCGAGCCCAGCACACGCAAGCTGTCACGGGTTGTGCCGTCCATGCACGATGCACCTTCAGCCATCAGTGCACGAATCGCGGTAGGTGCCGTATACAGGATGTTAACCTTATGTTTGTCAACGACCTGCCCCATTCGTGAACTGTCGGGATAATTGGGCACGCCTTCAAACAGCAAGGTGATTGCACCGTTTGCCAAGGGTCCGTACAGGATGTAGCTGTGACCGGTTACCCAACCAAAGTCCGCCGTACACCAGTAAACATCACCATCATGATAATCGAACACATACTGATGGGTCATAGCGGCATAAACCATATAGCCGCCGGTGGTGTGCAGCACGCCTTTCGGCGCACCGGTAGACCCGGAGGTGTACAGCATGAACAGCGGATCTTCCGCATTCATGGGTTCAGGCTCGCACTCGCTCGACGCTTTGGCCATCAAGTCTTCGTAACGAGCATCCCGCCCTTCGGTCCAGGGCACCTGATCGTTACCTGTTCGAGTCACCACAATGACTCGCTCCACCTTGGCTTCGCTTTCCTGATTAAGCGCCGCATCCACGTTCTTTTTCAGCGGAATGGCACGACCGCCACGCAAACCTTCATCGGCGGTGACAACAAATCGCGATTTACCATTAACCACACGGGCGGCAACGGCCTCGGGGGAGAAACCACCAAACACCACCGAATGGATCGCACCAATACGGGCACAAGCCAGCATCGCAACGGCCGTTTCCACGATCATGGGCATGTAGATAGTAACAACATCACCTTTCTTAACGCCCTGATCTTTCAGCACGTTGGCAAACTTACACACTTCTTCGTGCAGTTCGCGGTAGGTCACATTCCGTGAAACCGACGGATCGTCGCCTTCAAAAATAATCGCCGTCTGATCGCCTCGGTCAGCAAGGTGGCGGTCGAGACAGTTGGCCGAGGCGTTCAAAACGCCATCCTCGAACCATTTTATAGAAAGGTTATTGTAATCGTAGGTGCTGTTTTTCACCTTGGTGAACGGTTTGATCCAGTCAATACGCTTACCGTGTTCGCCCCAGAATTCGTCCGGGTTTTCAACAGACTGGCGATACATTTGCTCGTATTGCTCGGCCGTCACCAAAGCGTTTTTCGCGATATCGGGTTGAACCGGATACACCTTTTTATCTGTCATCGTCTTCCCCTTGCTGAGAGTTTTTATCGTTATCAAATGTCGTTTCAAGGCGGGTGGAACGCTGTGCCGCATTCAAAAAATGTAGATGCACGTAGTTCACCATGCGAATCACCACACATTGAATTAGACGAACGTCCAAAATAAATTAGACGATCGTCCTGCGTACGAATAGCGGGGGAAGCAACATTCGAGTAACACTCGAATGTTCTAGGGCGCTCACGCTGCGCGTTTGGTCTGCTGTTTCGATTTCACCCGCCGGGCCTTTCGCGGCTTCAGTGCGTATCGATTGAGCCCGGCCAAATGAATTTTCCGCAGGTAGGTTTGCCAGTCCACCGCACGGGCGTCGACCGGGAACAGGCCCTGGTCCACAGCACCGGAACGCTCAGCCAACGCAAGTAATTTATCATTGCAGAAAATATAGTTTGGTGCGGTGTAAAATCCGAAGATCGTCGCCAGCGATTGGGTAGTCTCCAGATTTCTCAACCACTTCAGATCGGCCCGGCTGCCCAAACGTTTGAGCACCCCGTTGGTCAAACTCAGGGGCAAGCGTACACCGCTCACCACCAGCCCGAACAAAGTTCGATTGACTGCCAGAAACGGTTTGGAGGGTTTTCGGTAGAAGAGATGATCGTAAGCGGCATAATTCGCTTTCGCCTCGGCAAGCAGATGGTCAATGAACTCGCCAATGGTAACCGGGTTGGAGCTGCCGCTGCAGCACTGGTAAATCCTTTGGGCGCCCGGCTCGGCCAGGGCTTCGGCCAGAGCAAGAATGATGGAGTTAGCCACCAGATCCACGGGAATGACATCAATGACACCTGAACGGTTGCCCGGGAACAGCGACACTTTCTCGCGGGCATACGCAAGAATAATTGCATCAGCAACCTTCACCCCTTCTATCCAGCCGGCAGCCGGCTCTTCAAGCGCGCTTTCGATAATAGAAGGCCGGACAATGGTCAGGCTTCGCCCCTTGAGAGCCTTAAGCAACAGCTGCTCACCCATCCACTTGGTAAAAGTATAAGTATCACTCCAGCCATAGCGGCGCGCTTCCCGAAGCCCTAACTCAACCAGGCGTTTCTCCAGCGCCTTACCCTTGAAACGGCTTCGCTCATCAGCAATTTTGCTTTGGAGGGTCGCTATCAAATCCTCAACTTCGTAATAGCCATGTTCAGACCGAGGTATCGGCTTTTTAGCCGGCTTGATGATGGATTCGCTAACCTGCCCGCTATTCATACCGTTTACATAACAGGTCGACACCTGTAATACCGCAAGCTGCGAATTCAATCGCGCCAACTCGGCGATATTGTCCAGACACAGCGTGTTGATCGTCAGCGCCTGATCCAGCGCTTCCTGGAAATTCACACTGGCCGCAGAGTTGATGACCGCATCCAGATCGTCTGCCAGCTTCTGAAATGCCTGCTGCCCGATTCCAAATGCAGACTCGGTGACTTCCCCGGTAATGCAATGAACCTTATCGGAAAGGAACGACTCGAAAGCCTCCGCATCCTGTTCGCGCAGACGGTCAAATACCGACGAAGTCGCAATCTCTGCCAGAAAGCGGCTGCGAGCATCCGCGTGTTTCCGGTTCGCTCGAATCAACAGATACACGCCACCAATCTCGGGTACAGTCCGGATGAGCTTTTCCAGAACCACTTTGCCTAGAAAACCCGAGGTGCCTGTAATCAGCACCCGCTTCCCTTTCAGCTGTCTCAACACCTTAGACGTCGCTATATCTGCCGCAGCCTGCTCGTTCGTCATTTTCTTCACTCCTTGTCTCCAACCGGTTACCGGGTCAAGCATCCCGGATACCGGGCCATGCTTTGCTTTTTATTTTCGTACAATGTTTGCACATTCAGTATGACAAGCGGGTGACCCACTGCATACTTAACATACAAACCTGCGCTTGTTTTGTTTTCCGCCTCTCAAAAACGGCTGCCGATGTGTAGAAAAACCAATCACATCACATTCCTGCTAACAAACCGCTTAAATAGACCCCACTAAGCATTTAATAATCCGAAGATATTGTCTAAGCTCGAATCCAAACAAAAATGAACATCTCGTCACGTATCTCTTGATGCGGTGCTCCAGATGGCATGCCAGCTCTGCACATTACTCAAAACAACGATAAAACTGGCGACGACACAACGGAAACGTGGACATGAAAACCAATTTGATTGAGGAAGTTCTGGGTCATATCCGGACACCAAGCGCACCTGATGAACTCTTAACCCTGGTCGAAACAGCGATACGAAAACACCCGCTGATCCAGTCTCACGTTGCTATTCAGTCCCGGCTCGAAAAATCGGAAGCGCTGCATCGATACATCGTCAACAACTCTCCCGACATTGTTTTTATGCTGGACGAGGCCGGCCGCTTCTGTTTTATCAACAACAAAGTAGAAAGCCTGTTGGGCTACTCACCGGCGGAACTCTGCGGCCAACACTTCCGATACATTCTCGACGAGCAGGATGTCGCACGCGGTGCCTACGCGGTTCGCGGACCTAACATCAGCGCCGATAACCCTCGCTCACTGGAAGTTCTGCTGAAAGTCAAAGGCCAGACGACGGCCACACGCCACTTCGAGATCACAGCCTTTCCCATTGAACCCCAAAGCTGGCCCCACAGCGATGAGTCTTTATCCGGCTGCATCCCGCAACTCGCCCGGTACTACGGCACAGCGCGAGATGTCACCGACCGAAAAGAAGCCGAAGCGTTTATAAACTTTCAAACCTATCACGACCCGTTAACCCGCCTGCCCAACCGCGCCCTGTTTAAAGACCGGCTGGAGTTGGCAGCGGCTCATGCTCGCCGCAACCATCACAAACTGGCTGTCATGTTTCTGGACCTTGATCGTTTCAAAGTCATCAACAACACCTTGGGCCACGCCATGGGCGACCGCTTGTTGCAAGCGGTTACCCAACGTATGGAAAAATGCCTGAGGCATGGCGATACGCTGTCTAGGTTCGGCGGCGATGAGTTCACCATATTGCTTCCGGTCATCCACGGCACAGACGATGCACGCAGTGTTGCCAAAAAGCTGATTGCTGCGCTCCAAAATCCTTTTCAGCTCGGAAATCACGAGGTCTTCGTGGGTGCCAGCATCGGTATCGCCCTGTTCCCGGATGCCGGCCAAACCATGGAACAATTGCTGCAATGCGCAGACGCCGCCATGTACTACGTCAAAGCTCGAGGCAAAGACGGATACCGGTTCCACTCTAAGAACATGCGTACAACAACCACCCAGCGGCTGCGGATGGAGCGTGATCTCAGGCTTGCCATGGAGCGTGAGGAATTTCAGGTTCATTACCAGCCGCAGGTGTGCTCCAAAACCCACCGCATGGTTGGCGTGGAGGCCTTGGTGCGCTGGCAGCACCCTACCCTCGGCCTGCTTTACCCGGTCGATTTTTTGCCGTTGGCGGAGGAAACCGGTTTGATCGCAAAGCTAAGCGAAAAGGTCCTCAGCCATGCCTGCAAAGAGGTGGGTAACTGGATAGCGTCGGGGCATCCGGACCTTCGGCTGGCGGTCAATCTCTCACCAAGTCAGGTGGAACATCCACGGTTTGTTGAGATGCTGACGAAGCGCATCAAGGCCAACGGATTTCCGAAAGAAAATCTGGAAATCGAAATCACGGAAAATGTGATCATGAAAGATCTGGAGCGAATCAGCAGTAAGTTCAAAGACCTGGCCAGTTCAGGTATTCGCATCGCCATTGACGATTTTGGTACCGGTTACTCGTCCCTGAATTATTTACACCGACTGCCCATTCATACTCTGAAAGTCGATCAGTCCTTCGTAAAAGCCATTCGCAGCGGAGAGGAAGGCGCGTGCATTGTGAACGCAATCGTTGCCATGGCGCATGGTTTGAAACTGGAGATCGTCGCCGAAGGCGTCGAAACCGGTGAACAGCTTTCTTATCTAAAAAAACTGGGCTGTCAGCAAGTACAAGGGTTCTTTTACGGGCCCGCGCAACCCGCTTCCGAAATCAGCAAAATACTCAATGCCAAAGATCGCTGTCTTGTTCACCGCCCTCAGCGCTAGGATTGTCCAACACTAGAATTTTAAAGGTTGACGAGGTTAGCAAAGCGTTGCGGCTCGTTAATTTTTGTATCTAGAAATGCGCGCTACTGCACATATTTCGCTCAGCGCCTTCTCTAATCTTGTTCATACACGCACGCCATCGAATCACCGTTAAACGGTTAATAACGACAAAAAGGTGGCGGCAAACAGAGACTAGAAAGAAGGCAGTAACCATGCGCGATAAATACAAATATATTGGTCCCGTCTACGACTTTCTCAGCAATCTTTACAGCGGCAAAAACATTCATCACTGCAAAACCGCCATGCTGGATGTTGAAACCGTTCAAAAAGGCGACCGGGTTTTATTTGCCGGTGTCGGCCATGGTCGTGACGCCATTCGCGCTGCCGAACTCGGTGCCGATGTAACTGTCGTGGACCTGTCTGAGACCATGCTTCGGAAATTTGGAGATGCCTTGAGCGCAGAAGCGCCTCACCTGACGATTCGCCGGATTCACAGCGATATCATGAAAGTGGACGAGCTGGGCCAATACGACATGGTTGTCGCCAACTTTTTCCTGAACGTGTTCGATGAAGACATGATGGTGAAAGTTCTGGAACATCTGATCAGCCTGGGTAAAGCCGATGCAAAAATCGTCGTTGGCGATTTTTGCTACCCCACCGGAAACATCTTCTCTCGCACCTTCAAAAAACTGTATTGGTACATGGCCGTGTTCGTGTTCTGGCTATTCGCCAACAACGCTTTCCATAAGATTTACAACTATCCCGAACACATGCAGCGTCTGGGCTTGCAGGTGCACGAAAAGAAGCACTTTAAGCTTCTTAACATGGATTGCTACTGGTCGATTCTGGGCCAGAAAAAAGCCTAAACCTACAAACAAAGTTAAAAAAAGGTTACGGGAGCGGTGTTATGTCAGACCAAATTCTTGCACTCGATGGCATCAAAGAGAACGCAAGTTGCCAATTCACGTTTTCAGAGCGCGTGGGCTACCTGAAGCAACACGGCGCGCACTCTCAGTCGTTTTCCACGCTACAACCCGGCATGCAATATTTTGATGTACCGGGCGTGGGGTACATTGCTTACATGCGCAAATGGGGCGGCACCTTCGTGTTGTCTGACCCGGTGGCGGCCCGGGAAGATTTCCCGGTAATTCTTGAACAATTCCAGCAGAAATTCCCAAACGCCTCGTACGTTCAGGTATCCAAAGCCGTCGTGGATTTTCTTCACTTGCGTTTCGGGATGTTTGGCACACAGTTTGGCAGCGAGTCCCGGATCGACCTCAAAAAATGGTCCCTATCGGGCAAGAAAAAACAAATATTGCGCACCGCGCTGAATCAGGCGGAAAAGCACGGAATCACGGTAAAAGAACGCTACAGCGACGACCACACCCGCGAAATATCCGAAGCCTGGATACGCACTCGTAAATGCAAAAGCAATGAAATCCGTTTTCTGATTCGCCCGATGGAAATGGATTACCGTGAGAACGAGCGTCACTTCTACGCGTACCAAGACGGTAAGGCGGTCGGGTTCATTTATTTTGATCCGATCTACCGCAACAACGAAATCATCAGCTACGTGCCCAACATCTCCCGGGCAAATGCAGACTTCCGCCAAGGCATTTTCTACACCTTGATGGCCCACGCCATGGACGTTTTCAAAGCAGAAGGGGTTCCGTTCATCGACTTGGGTCTGATCCCTCTGTCACTGGACAAAACCACCGAACATCAGGAAAGCCGGCTGTTGAAAAAGCTGATGCACGGAATCTACGACAAAGGGAACTTTTTATACAACTTCAAAGGCCTGGAGTTTACAAAGTCCCGCTTTCGCGGCGAAAACTTCAAGACCTATTGCTGTCACAAACGGGCCATTCCGGCGCTTGAATTCTTCGCGATGTTCAAACTGACCCGGTTACTTTAAGCCGGGCCAGTGACTTTTCACATCGGCAACGGGCATTCCCATACCCTCGAGGAAACGCTCAATACCAGCCGGGGCCGGGCCGGAAAAACAAGCGGTTCCCACCGCTGCTCCGGACAACTCGCCGGGGCCGTCTAAAAGCGGCATGCGGTCAGCGTGTTTCAGTAAATACTCCACCCGCCGAGCAATTGCCTCTCCCGAATCAACCCAAGACGCCACATCCGGCATGCTTTCCCGCAACCAAGGCAACAACAAAGGATAGTGGGTACAGCCCAAGACAACGGTGTCCACACCGCTTTGTTGTAACGGACGCATCGCCTCGTTTACCTGATGCTGATTCGGCTCCCGCCCGGAAACCAACTCTTCGGCCCAACGCACCAGGTTGGGATCGCCCAACCGGACCACCTCACAGTCACTGGCAAAGTCTAGGATAAGCTTGTCCAGATACGGTCGCTTCACGGTAGCCGGGGTGGCCAGAACACCGATTTTTCGGTTCACTGTGCGCTGCGATGCCGGCTTGATTGCCGGGACCACGCCCACCACAGGGATCTCGGTTCGCGCTCTTAGATGCGGCAAGACAACGGTGCTAGCGGTATTACAGGCAATAACGATGACATCGCACGGTTTTTCTTGAAGGCACGCCTCGATCAGGGAGCAGCAGCGGGCGATCACTACCTGCTCTGGCTGATCGCCATAGGGAAACCCCGCGTTGTCGGCCACATACACTAATTCTGCGCCGGGCATGGTGTGATGAATACAGGCAGCCACACTGAAACCGCCGACGCCGGAATCAAACACTAATACTCTGGGATTAGCTTCGCTCATCGTCAGGAAGACGCCCGCGCAGAGATAATGTCCTCTTTCATGGCCTGAATCAGTTGCCCGGAAATCGTCGTGACGGGAGGTATTGGAGGATGATCATCCGGCGTGTACCAGCCGGCATCCGCCAGCTCGTCTTCCTGAAGCACAAGGTCGCCACTTTGATAGTCAGCGAAAAAGCCCGTCATCATTTGGTGAGGAAACGGCCAAGGCTGGGAGTTTTGATACCGCACGTTCGCCACATCCAATCCGGTTTCTTCTTTAACTTCTCGAACGACCGCTTGTTCCAGACTCTCGCCAGGTTCCACAAAACCTGCGATCAAGCTGTAAAAGTTACGAGTAACCCGGGACGACTTAGCTAATAAAAACCGGTCATCGCGACGAATAACCACGATCACGCACGGTGAAATTCTGGGGTACCAGGGAACGTTGCATCGCCCACACCAACGGGCACGCTCACGTGGATGAGCTTGCGTCGCTTCGCCGCAGCGCCCGCAAAAACGATGGTCCTGGAACCACTGCCACACCTGAAACCCGGTGCTAAGCAGCTCTACCGGCGCCTCAGGTGTCTGTAATATCGCGTCTCTGAGCGTTACCGTGCTTAAGCCTGGCAACCCGGTGTCGGGTAAGGTGCTGACAAACAGCCGGTGTCCGCACCAGGTTCCTAGAGGCAAAGCTTCAGGCCGGCTGTCTCCCATTTCGGGGCCACCCCAACGCAAAAACCATCCGTTACCCGGCTTTAAAATGCTGCTTCCGGAAAACGCCAACAAAAAATCACCTTGCTTTGGCGTATCATCACTCCAACCGGGTACCCACTGCGCGCTGTGATTCACCATAGTCAGCCCCTATTTATATAACGCTGGTCAGCAATGTAACACAATGAATTCACCGACAAGAATGTCTATACGACTTTTCGCCCTCGCGACAACCCGTTAAACTTGGCCACTGTTTCCAGGTCCGGAGTTACACCTTATGCGATTTTATCAGGGCGTTCGCAGCCTGATCCTGTGTTTTTTCCGCAAAATCCTGTTTTTATGGGTTCGCACAGACGTCAGCGGCAACACGCTGGAAGATCTCGGGCTCGATCCTGAAAAACCGGTGTGCTACGTGCTGCAGTACAGCTCGTTATCAAGTCGTTTGGTGCTGGAGCAAGAGGTGATTCGGGCCAAACTGTCCGGTCCTGCGCCTGAACTGCCGGTTAAAAACAGCTCCAGCCATTCGTTCTTTTTTCTTTATCAGCGCGTGGGCGGCCTGTTTCGGGGCGGCCGACAAAAGCCTGTACCCACCAAGGAATTCCGTGAGCTGGTCAAATTCGGTGTCAAACATCCGGAACACGACGTACAGATTGTTCCTGTATCCCTATTCTGGGGCCGATCTCCCGACAAAGAGAAATCATTGGTCAAGCTGCTGCTTTCTGACACCTGGTCCGTTGCCGGCCGCCTACAAAAGCTGCTGTTGATCCTGGTTCATGGCCGCAACACTTACGTGCAATTCAACCAGCCGTTATCGCTCAACAAAGTAATCGATGAGTACCGCGACAACGAAGAAAAGGCCCGACGCAAACTGGGCCGCATTCTGCGCACGCATTTCCGGCGGGTACGCCAAGCCGTTCTGGGGCCTGATTTGTCGCATCGCCGTACCCTTGTGGAAGGCCTGTTGCGCACCCCCGCAGTAAAAGAGGCCATACGCGAAACCGCCGCGAAAGAAGACATGGCTCCTGAAAAAGTTCGTGCGCGAGCCTACAAATACGCCGATGAGATTGCCGCCAGCATGTCCGTTGTGACCATCCGCTTTCTGGAACGGGTGCTCGCATGGCTGTGGAACCGCATTTACAACGGCATTGCCGTTAACAACATTCAGGTAGCCAAAGAAGTGGCACAGGACAGCTCGGTTGTTTATGTGCCTTGTCATCGCTCTCACATCGATTATCTTCTGTTGTCCTATGCGCTCTACAAAAACGGATTGATGCCACCTCACATTGCCGCTGGTATCAATTTGAACATGCCCATCGTCGGCCCGATCCTTCGCCGCGGTGGTGCCTTCTTCATGCGCCGAAGCTTCAAGGACAACCCGTTGTACGCCACGGTGTTCAACGAGTACATGCACGTGATGTTTACCCGGGGGTATTCGGTTGAATACTTTGTGGAGGGTGGGCGCTCCCGAACCGGGCGCATGTTGCCACCAAGGCCCGGCATGCTGTCGATGACAGTACGCAGTTTCCTGCGCGACAACCGCAAACCCATTGTTTTTGTACCCGTCTACATCGGCTACGAGAAAGTGATGGAAGGCCGCTCCTATCTCGGAGAGTTGCGCGGCAAGAAGAAGCAAAAAGAAAGCGTGTTCGGCCTTGCCAAAACCGTCCGCAAGCTCAGCAACTCGTTTGGCCGGGTTTCCTTGAACTTCGGCGACCCGATTCCGCTGGCTAACGTGCTGGACGATGTGCGCAGCACCTGGCGCGAAGAAGCTTACGATGCCGAGTATCGGCCAGACTGGCTCCCTGACGCGGTATCCGAGCTGTCTCAGCGGGTAGCGGGCAACATCAATGCGGCGGTGGCGGTCAATCCGATAGGCATCACTGCTACTGTTCTGCTGGGCACCGAGCGCATGGCCATGGATGAAGGTCAGCTGGTGCGCCTGATGGATCAGTTTGCCAGCATGCTCAAAGCTTTCCCCTACGCCGACACCGTAACTTTACCTGAAGGCGATGCCAGAGACTGGCTGACCTACTGCGAGGGTATGGGGTTGATTAACCGCTTACCGCAGAAACTCGGTGACATCATTTCGCTGGAAGGCTCCAACGCCATCCTGATGACGTACTACCGCAACAACATTCAGCACCTGTTTGCCCTTCCCGCGCTGATTGTCAGCCTGTTCGAGAACAAGGCATGCCTGCGTCGCGAGAAGATCGTCTTCCTGGCAAGCGTTGCCTACCCTTACCTGCAGTCGGAGCTTTTCCTGCGGTATTCACAAGACGAAATCGAAAACATCATCCATGAGTGGAGTGATGTGCTGATCCAGCAAGGGCTGCTTGTGGCTCTTGAAGACGACAAGCTCAGCCGTCCGGAAGAAGGCACCGAGGCGATGTTGCGTGCGCGAATTCTGTCGCGCTTTGTCATACAAACCCTCGAGCGCTACCACATCGCTCTGGGCATCCTTCGCAAGTACGGTTCAGGCAAACTGACTGCGGCCGAACTGGAAGAACAGAGCACACTGCTGGCTGAGCGAATGTCGATCTTGTTTGGCCTCAATGCGCCAGAATTTTTTGATAAAACCCTGTTCCGCAGCTTCATCGCCAACATGGAGAAAAACGAAGTTCTCATTGCGGATGAAGACGGCCGGCTGTGTTACGGAGAGGGGCTGGATGAGGTCGCAGAAGATGCGCGTCTGGTGCTGAGTGTTGAGAAACGCCAGGCGATTCAGCAAATCACCATGATGGACGCCTGAGTCGTCAACTCTGCCGGGCTGAACACGTATCAGGCCGGCAGGGCTTTTAGCGGGTAAATATCGTAACGACTGCTTTTGCCTTCCACCTGCGTTGCCGGTTTCGGCCCATTTACACTCGGTGCTTTACGGGGCCGTTTGACGACTACCCGGTAGCGAGCCGCCGCCAGCGCTGCTTCCAACAAGTGTTCCGAATCGTCGTCATCGCCAACCACCTGCCGGAACACCTGCATTTCTTTCTTTACCAGAGCCGATTTATCCCGGTGCGGAAACATAGGGTCCAGATACACCACATCCGCCACGTCGCTGCCGGCCTCTCGCAGCCAGTCCACGGAGTTCCCGGTCTGCAAATTCATACGCTGAACCACAGCAGCACAGTCTGTATTCAGTGCAGCACGTGCCAGGCCATCTGCCAACAACGCATGAATAACCGGATTGCGCTCAAACAACGTCACCGTACAGCCCAGCCCCGCCAATACAAACGCGTCTTGCCCCAAACCTGCGGTGGCATCGAGCACATGCAGCTCCGCTTTGGTTTTTTGCAAACCCACCGCGCGGGCCACCAACTGACCGGTGCCTCCACCATGTTCGCGCCGATAACCCATTTTACCGGTCACAAACTCGGCCCTGACGGGCCCGGGAGCGGCTTTTCCGGTTAACTGAAGGGCTAACCCCTGGTCGTCCATAATGAGCAAGACAGGGAAGTCTCTGACCAGCTTTGGCTTCACCAGACCCAGCCAAGTCAGCCCTAGTTGATCAGCAAGATCTTTGGCGCCGTGGGCGTCTCCTAACGGGGTGCAACCAACAGCAACCGTATCTTCGAGCGGTATGGGCAGTGCGGGTGAGCTATCAGCCATGGCAGTGGACTCCCGCGATTATTCCCGCCCGGGAAGTTTCTTCCAGGTGACTTCATCACGAACATACACTGGCTGGGCCTGCTCGGCAGGAACCGTATGGCCCGCATGAAATCCGGGGATCGCCAGACGAGCAACATAAGCTGCTCTTGGCACGAGAGAAGAGTCCGCAGAACTTATACCGGTTTCAACAGCCTCGGGCATGTCGCTCCGAAACTTCCACCCTTGCCCGGCACCAAACCAGCCATCGCTGATCTCGCCTGAATCCGGCAGGCTGACTTTATCCGGATGACACACGCGCTCGTCACCCAGTAAAACAGGCAACCCATCACGGCAGGCAAAGGTCGCCCAATACAGTTCACTCATACGCGCATCGAACGCGACCGCGACACCGCTTCCTTCGGGCAACTTGTGCTCATCAATAGCGTTGAGCGCAACAGCGGCCAACGAGGATACCGGGACAACTGGCAAATCCAGGCCCCACGCCAAACCTTGAATAACGCCGGTGGCGATGCGCAAACCGGTAAACGAACCCGGCCCACGAGCAAAAGCCAAAGCATCCAGATCGGAAGGTTTCAGCCCCTGTTCTGCGAGCAGTTCGCGAACCATGGGCATTAACAGGCGGGTATGGCCCCTCGGGGCCAATTCAAACCGCTCGGTAATCCGGCCATCCAGCCACAGAGCGGCGGAGCAGCCTTCGGAAGACGTGTCCAGTGCTAACAACTTCACAGATCAAGCCTCCGCGGCTACCCCGGTTTCAGTTACTTAAGTTGTGACAGAATCTGATCACGAATGCTATCCAAGCTGCCAACGCCTTCAACGCGAACATACTTGGGCGCGTCTTCCGGAGCTTCCTTGGCCCAGCCTTGATAGAAACCGATCAGCGGTGCAGTCTGGTCGTGATAGATGCCCAAACGCTTACGCACGGTTTCTTCTTTGTCGTCTTCACGCTGGACCAGATCTTCGCCGGTTTCGTCGTCTTTACCAGCAACCTTGGGGGGATCGTATTTGACGTGATAAATACGACCACTGCCTTCGTGAACACGGCGGCCGGACAGACGGCTGACGATTTCTTCGTCCTCTACCGCAATCTCGACAACATAATCGATATCAATGCCCTGATCTTTCAGCGCTTCAGCTTGGGGAATCGTGCGTGGGAAGCCGTCCAGCAGGTAGCCGTTTTTGCAATCCGGCTGCTGAATGCGCTCTTCAATAAGCGCGATAATGATGTCATCTGACACCAGTCCACCGGAAGCCATCACCTCTTTCACTTGCTTGCCCAGCTCTGACTCCGCTTTAACGGCAGCGCGCAGCATGTCACCGGTCGAGATTTGAGGGATATCGAACTGGCTGGTGATAAATTGGGCCTGAGTGCCCTTGCCCGCACCTGGCGCGCCTAGCATGATGATTTTCATAACGTTGTACTCCCGTTGTCTTAAATTGTCGTGCGAAAAGCTGTTGCAAAAAACCGCGTTTTTGCGACAACTTCTCCGGAATCGAAAGGCGGTTTAATCAGGCCCAGACGAAAATCGAGGCAGCATTATACGAACTCAGCCCCCGCAGAGAAAGTCGACCTCTGTATCATCGCGTATTTTAAATAGGTGCAAAGTGTATGTGGCGGCTTTGAGCGAGATCGATTGGCTCAAGACGACAGGGAGGATGCGAGCACGTCCAAGTCGGAAGAGACTTGCTCTACGTCTTGTCTCACCCGTTCCAAATCGGCTAAATCCAGCCCTAACACCTCAGCCAGAGCCGGCACATCATCGGCGTTGAACTCATCCCCGATGCCCTGCTCTTTCAGTACCGCATTGGCGAGCTGAACCATCACAACGTACGCCTCGTGATCGCCGGTGTACCCAATATATTGGTGCATACCGGCCGCTTTGATCACAGGCTCTGGCAGTTGCCAAAGCCGATGCAGGATACCACCGATAGCACCGTGACCCACGGAAAGAATGTCTTCCTGCTCACTGTGCCCCAGAACTTCCTGTTCCAGTGTTTGCAAACTGGCTTCGGGGTTAATCTCTCTGAGCGCGTTCAGTTCCTCGAACTCGGTCGGAAACAGATGCCCGATCAGCAATAAACCGAAGTTGTGCAACAACCCACAGAGATAAGCCAAACCTTTATCAAGCCCGGCTCGGGCAGCAAACCCTTGGCACAAGAAGGCACAATACAGCGAATGTCGCCAGAAATTGTCCATTCCTAAGGGCCCCTTGCGCGGTACATCGAAAGCCTGAACCGAGGCAATCCCGAGCGCAATGTGGGCCACACGATCAAACCCCAATACTCGGGTAACCGCCTCTTGCACCGTATTAATCTGACCGGGATAAGCAAACAAAGCGGAACGGGCATACCGCATAATTTGCGCGGTCATACTGGGATCAAACTCGATCAGCTCCGACAACTCCTTGGCCGAGGCCTCCGGATTGCCCGTCAGCCGGAGAATGCGCAATGCCAGGGCGGGCATCGGCGGCAACCGGTAAAGCTTCTGGAGTTTGTCAGCCACTTGTTCGAGCGTCAGGGCTTCACGCTGGCCCACGCCCTGGCCATGGATCACCAGCCGCCCCTCTCTAGCACCTGCCAGCGCAAGCCTCAATGAGCGGCCATCCATTTCTACCAATGAATGGTTCGCCCCGCCGGTAAAAACAACCGTTTCGGCAGAGATCACATCTTCGTCCACCAGCACCGAAAGCCCCCATGCCGCCCCCAAAGGCGGCACAAACCCCGGCGCGCAGCCACTGAACAAACGGCTTACCTGGCGGGCAGTCAAGGGCTTCAGACGTCGTCCGGTTAGCTGCTGCACGGCGTCCAGGTCGAGGGTACTGTCATACCGATGCACGGCCATCACTACACCGGTCATGTCGATCAGCACGGTGCCCTGAACAAAGTCGTGCTGGGAACGCCCTGATGCAAGCACCAAGGCATCCAGGCTGTTGGCGGGTTCGGTTTCAACGAGCCGATAGACAATCCCTTTACGGCTCAAAAAATGCGCCAGCTTTTCTACCACTGCCAACAGTCGATACTCCTTTAATGGTCACAACGGGTGTAAGGCCATAACCCTACACCCTCGCTGGGGGTTAACCGGTATTACGCATGCCGGCCGATATGCCGGCCATCGTCACTTTAAGAGCCCGTTCGACGAGCTCGGGTACGTTTGCTTTGCCCTCGTTCTCCCGGTCCCGGCGCAACAATTCCGCCTGAAGGTAATGCAACGGATCGGTATAGGGATTTCGCACCCGCATTGAATGGGCAAAAACCGGCTCATCTGCCAGCAGACTTTCTTGTTCTTTCAACTCAAGCAAGCGTTCAACACACCCCTGCAAACGCTCCCGCAAATCGGATCCAAGCGCTTTCAGAGTGTCGTCCTGCACAAGAGTCTGCTCGTAATAGGTGGCAATTCGCAGGTCCGCTTTGGCCAATACCATTTCGAGCATATCCACGTAGGTTTTAAAAAACGGCCAGCCTTTCATCATCTCCCGTAACTCCGGCAAACGATTTTGGCGAGCAGCTTCTTCGAGCGCGACATCACTGCCCAACCAACTCGGCAGCATCAAACGCATCTGAGTCCAGGCGAAAATCCAGGGAATTGCCCGCAAGCTCTCGACACCGCCGGTAGGCTTGCGCCGGGCTGGCCGACTGCCAAGGGCCAACTTACCTAGAGCTGTTTCCGGGGTTACCTGACGGAAATAAGGCACAAAGTTCGGATTCTCCCGCACCACATCGCGATAGGATTCGAGCGAGATGTCGGTCAGCCAGTCCATTACCTCTCGCCAGCTATCCTTCGGCACCGGAGGTGGTGCCAACGTCGCCTCGACCACAGCGGTGGTATAGAGAGTCAGACTTTGCACCGCCAGCTTGGGCAAGCCGAACTTGAATCGAATCATCTCGCCTTGCTCGGTAATCCTGAAACTACCGTTCACGGAACCTGGAGGTTGCGACAGAATCGCCCGATTGGCGGGGCCACCACCCCGCCCAACCGTACCACCACGGCCATGGAACAAAGTCAGATGCACGCCGTACTGGCTGGCCACCTCTGTGAGCTTTTCCTGCGCTTGGTACTGAGCCCAAGCCGCCATCATCTGGCCCGCGTCTTTAGACGAATCCGAATAACCGATCATCACTTCCTGCCGGCCGCGGCAATACTCTCGGTACCAATCCACCTGATACAACGCCACCATGGCATCCGGCGCGCCTTGCAGGTCGCTCAGGGTTTCGAACAAGGGCACTACCCGCATGGGGAATGTCATGCCCGCTTCGCGCAACAACAGAATGACGCTCAGAACATCCGAGGGCTGACTAGCCATCGAAATCACATAAGAGCCCAAGGCTTCTGGCGTCTGCCGGGCAACCACCTCGCAGGTAGCCAGCACTTCTCTGACCGATTCAGACGGCTGCCAGCCACGGGGCACCAAAGGACGGCGACCCTGAAGCTCCCGCAATAGGAATTTCTGCCGCTCCGGCTCGGACCAGGAGGCGTAATCCCCCATTCTCAAATAATCGACAATCTCGGCCACCGCTTCCGCGTGGCGCGCCGCTTCTTGTCGGATATCCAGGCGAATCAGCGGTAACCCGAACGTATGGGCCCGGCGAATGGTATCCAGCAGCGGGCCATTGGCAATGTGCTCCAAACCGCAGTCCACCAGAGACCGATAGCACAGCTCCAGCGGTGCCGTCAGATCTTCATTTTCAAACAAAATTTGGGTGTCGTCGGCGGCTTCGCCTTTGGCTCGCGCGGCGGCCCAATCACGGGTTTTGATCAACCGGTCCCGTAACTGACCCAGCACAACCCGGTAAGGCTTCCGGGAGTCACCCGCCTGCGCCATCAACTCTTCACTGGCTTGCCACATCGACAGCTCGGCACGCAACGCTTTAATGTCTCTAAGGTAAAGGTCAGCTGCCATCCAACGACCGAGGAAAAAAACCTCCTGAGTCACTTCATGGGTGACATTCGGGTTACCGTCCCGGTCCCCGCCCATCCACGAGGCAATCTGAACAGGCGTAGCGGCAATCGGCAGGCCTTTGCCGGACGCATCCAGCAGTGAGGTGTCCAGGTTTCGCAAGAAACGCGGCAGCGCATCCCACAGGCTGTTCTCGATGACCGCAAAGCCCCACTTGGCCTCATCAACGGCGGTCGGCCGTTCGTAACGAATTTCGTCGGTATGCCACGCCTCGGTGATCAACTGCGACAGACGACTAACGATATCGTCGCGTTCATCGGGGCGCAGATCGCTGTGATCCAGCTTCTCGAGACAGTCCGACATCTCGTCATACTTCATGATCAAGGTGCGGCGAGCCACTTCGGTTGG
>Ga0098062_1000408_pt1 | contig 23706 bp, 22 predicted proteins | sample 23_taG_FD_81592 | JGI IMG/M metagenome (GOLD analysis project Ga0098062, IMG submission 81592) | Marine viral communities from Cariaco Basin, Caribbean Sea - 23_WHOI_OMZ | ecosystem: Environmental > Aquatic > Marine > Oceanic | place: Caribbean Sea: Cariaco Basin | collected 2014-11-11 | reverse complement strand
GCCGCCTGAAGGGAGGCCTTACTGGATATGAATAGGTGGGTCGCCTGTGCGGCCTTCAAAGGGCTTGAGCTGTATGATGGGAAACTATCACGTACAGTTCTTATGGGGCGAAGGGCCGCAAGGGCCTTAGCTACCAGGTAAGCCAGTGATAGCAAGATCCAGAGCTCCAACAATCTGGGCTCTGAAATGCGAGAGGGAGCCAATTGGGCTTTTGAGATGCTTTTCAGGCACAGAGGAAATTTGCGGGGTTAACAGCAGTAGTTCCTGGTCGGCAAAGCTGATTTCCGGAGTTAGTCCGTGCATGGCTCCTCCACCAAAGGCGGAACGTTTGCCAAGAGGGATAACGATGCGGGTTGCCAGTTCGCTCAGGAGGCTGCTCTGAATATCAACAAGGTAAGGATAGTGCGCTTTGCTGACTTTGCTTGGGTTGGGATACACATCGAACTGTGCCATCAGAACTCCCTGAATTCGTCGCCGAAGCATCCATGTTGTTCGACGAAATCGTTATAACTTTTGATCGCGGCGCGATTTTCCTCGACCCATTGGGCTGCTTCTCGTTTTGAAAGCTCTTCTTTCAGAGCTCGTTCCAGGGTGGCAGACAAGTTAATGTTCAGTTCCCGGGTTTTCCGCAGCAGATCGCTATTGATTGAGAGGTTCGCTGCTTTTTTGGGTGCGGCTGCATTGTAGAGTTCGGCCATAGGAGCCTCCAAGTGGCGATTTAATGCATCGCTTCAGTTTATGCGCACATAAATGCGCATTCAAGCATTTAACCAATGGCCGTTGTCGGACCGGCCCCCGGTCATTTGAATCGGAGGCATGTGCAATTGATGCGTATCAACAGAAGGACGCGACCAGTGCGATAGGCTCGAATGAAGCAGTTTTGTACACTGCGTCAATGCCGACTTGCTGCGAGCTTGCAGCAGAGGAGTGAAGTAAAAATGAAACGGGAAAGAAACGAACGCAGCCACAAGGATCCGGTCTGTGGCATGGAGGTCAGCCCTATCGCCGCAGTTGATCAACTCATTCACGAGGGCAAGACCTATTACTTTTGTTCCGAAGCCTGTAGTGAAGCCTTTGAGGCTGAGCCCGCGAGATACCTCCGACATCACCGTCAGCACGGAATGTAGTTGAGATAGCACGCATGAACGGGCCACGTCGCCATGTACTAATTGGCGCAAACGCAAGCGAACATTAAAAGTCCTTTATCCGGCTGTTCGGTTTGCCAAGGTTCACTATCGCCCGGAACTTCTCAGCGATGGGGGAAACCGGTGAAGGTCACCCTCGGCCCCTGGTAATCCGCATCCTCGGTAATAGCCCCAGCGTTCAGGGTATCCAGATCGAAACGCAAGCCGTCATCTGCCCACCAGCGTCTATAAACAATACTGAAGAGCCAGACCATAGCAAACCGGAATTCCGGGCGTTAAGCTTGGAGAACCAAACCTATCGCGGATGATGACAAGGTATCGAAGTTTGCTGAAAACGCCCCTATTAACCGAAACCGCCGTTGGCCTTGGCGAACTGATGTGTTCCGTGACCCGGGACTGCCTCTGGCAACCGGCCGAGCAATGGGTCCGGAAACGCAGCCCGGGCAGTTTCCTGCATTGCCGCGTGGGTTCGGGCCAGGCGACCTACCACCGTTTCGATTCCCGCGACAGGCAACATCTGATCACCTACGGGGTTCGCATGATTGCCGCCAAGCACCAGCCGGAAACAGCCAGCGGCTGGCTGTCCGGGCGGGAGATCCGGAAACGGGGTTACTTTGGTGGCGAGCTGAGCACCCTGAACCTGCTGGCCCATACCTGCTGCCACGAGTTTGCCCATCTACTACAGCAAAGCGCCGGGCAGCGGCGCCGGGGTTCGGTGCACAACCGGCATTTCTACACCATTCTGGATGAGTTGCACGAAAGCGGTGCCGCAGGAGCCACGCGGGAGGCGCTTGCCGACCAGGCCCGGAAACAGGCGCTGGCGTTACCGGACACACCCTTTGAGCCAGTGGACACCCGGCAGCATCTGGACCGCTGGCAAGTGGGAGATACCGTTAGTTTCGGTGCCGGCCTCCGGGAGCTGCACGGGCAGATCATCCGGGTCAATCGCAAGACCTGTACCGTGGATGGCATCGGGTCCTCGAAAGGGGTGCGCTACCGGGTGCCGGTGCAGATGCTGAGCCCGCTTACACCGCCTCGGTAACGGACACCAGCAAACTCCGGATCTCCGGCAAACAGGATCCGCAGTTGGTGCCACACTGCAGGTCCCGACCCAGTGCGTCCACGCTGTTCACACCCCGTTCAATCGCCTGCTGTATCTGCCGGTCACCCACCTGGAAGCAGCTGCAAACCAGGTTGCCGGCATCATCTCCATCAACTGCCCTTGCCGCCAGCAGGCCGCGCCGGGTGGTCTCGTCGAGCTCCGGCTGGCTGAAGCAGCTGGCCAGCCAGTCCATGGATGGCAGGGCGTCCGGTTCACGGTCCACCATTAAAACCGCCTCCAGCTGACCATTGTACAACCGGGCCGCTCTGAAGCGGCCCTCACGGACATCTTCCATAACCAGTTGCGGCTGGCCGCCCAGCCAGTCTGGCACTGCGGTTTTCCAGTCCATGGGTGACTGCCCGGCGACGGTCCAGTTGTCGCAATCAGCCAACGTCTGGCGGGCCCAGTAGTCTGCTGTCCAACGTTTCGGCCGGTCCCGTCGTACCAGCAAACGACCGTGCCAGCGGGCCGGCCAGTGCGCCAGGGTGGCGCGACCGTGCTTGGCCTCCGGTTGTCCGGAAACCGGATCCACCACGCTGTCGGTCAGTGCGGTGGCCAGGCCCTGCCCGGTAAACTGGTCGTTCCAGTGAATCGGCACAAACACCTCGCCACGTCGCTGATCTGGTGTCGCTCGGACCCGGCCGACAAAGTGGCCGTGGGCGCTACTGAGTGTCGCCAATGCCCCCGGCGTCAGGGAAAGCGCCTGGATATCCTCGGGATGCACCTCGATAAACGGCTCAGGCCGGTGCGCCAGCAAACGGCTGGACCGGGCGGTCCGGGTCATGGTGTGCCACTGGTCGCGGATGCGCCCGGTATTCACAATCACCGGGAATGCATCCGTCGGCGGCCTTGCCGGGAGTCGAGAGGCTATCGGAATCAGGCGTGCCCGGCCGTCGCTGGTGGCGAACCGGCCATCAGTAAACAGACGCCTCGAATCAGAGGCCGACCCGGTGACCGGCCACTGCCGGGGCTCAAGGGTGTCATACTGGTCATCACTGAGCTCCGCCAGCCCGGAAATATCAAAGAAACGCTGACCGGAATTCTCAAAACCCGACAAGCGGGCATGTTCCCGGAAAATGTCCGCCGGCCCCTCATAGTCAAAGCCGGCTTCATACCCCAGGGCCCGGGCGACTTCCTTGATGATCCACCAGTCCGGCCGGGCCTCACCGGTCAGCGGCAGGAAGCGGCGCTGGCGGGAAATGCAGCGTTCGGAATTGGTGACCGTGCCGTCCTTCTCGCCCCAGCCGGCCGCCGGCAGCAGGATGTCCGCGTGGCGGGCGGTGTCGGTATCTTTGTCGCAGTCCGAAACGATGACTGTCGGGCACCGGGCCAGGGCCCGGCGGATACGATCGGTTTCCGGCAAACTGACCGCCGGATTGGTGGCCATGATCCACAGCACCTTGATATCGCCGCGCTCGACCGCGTCGAACAGGTCAACGGCTTTCATTCCGGGCCCTTCCGCTACGGCGTCCGTACCCCAGAACCGGGCCACCCGGTCCCGGGCACCCGGGCTGTCATAATCCATGTGGGCTGCGAGGGAGTTGGCGAGCCCGCCCACTTCCCGGCCACCCATGGCATTGGGCTGCCCGGTCAGGGAAAACGGACTGGCGCCGGGCTTGCCAACCCGGCCGGTTGCCAGGTGGCAATTGATAATCGCGTTGCCCTTGTCGGTCCCGGCGGAGGACTGGTTGATTCCCTGTGAGAACGCGGTCACCGTGCGCGGCTCCTCCCTGAACCAACGGTAGAAGGTGGTGACGCTCTCAATGGGCAGGTCACAGAGTCGGGCCACCGCCTCAGGCGAGGGTGCCGCCGATTTCGCGGCCCTCAGGGTGTTTTCGAATCCTTCGCAGTGCTCCGCCAGGTAACGGCGGTCAAGGCCCTCCTGGTCCGCCAGCCAAACCAGCAGGCCATTGAACAACACGGTATCTGTTCCGGGGCGTATGGCCAGGTGCAAATCCGCCAGATCGCTGGTGGCGGTTTTACGGGGATCAATGACCACTACCCGGCGACCGGGCCGGCCCGAGGCCTTCATTCTCTGGTAGAGCACCGGATGGGCCCAGGCGGCATTGCTGCCGGCCAGTACCAGCAGATTCGCCAGTTCCAGATCCTCGTAACAGGCGGGCACCAAATCGCCCCCGAAAGCCCGCTTGTGGGCGGCGACAGCAGAAGACATGCACAGCCGGGAATTGGTGTCTACATGGGGCGTGCGGATAAACCCCTTGGCCAGCTTGTTGGCCACGTAATAGTCTTCCGTCAGCAGCTGACCGGAAAGATAGAAGGCCACGGACCCGGGGCCATGAACGGCCACCGATTCGCGGATAGCCCGGGCGACTTCCGTTACTGCCCGGGGCCAGGTGCTTTCCCGCCCGAAGACATTCGGCTTCAACAGTCGTCCATCCTGGGTCAGGGTTTCGTGCAAGGCGGAGCCCTTCACGCACAGGCGGCCCAGATTCGCGGGATGGGTCTCATCCCCCTGGGTGGCGGATGGCGACGCATTCACACCACAACCCACGCCGCAGTATGGACAGGTGGTTTGAACCGTCGCCGGTCTATTGTTGGTTCCGGTCACAGCACATCCTTTTGTTTCAGAAACAAAAAGCCCGCCAATCCGGATGCCATAGGGGGCCATCAGGGGCGGGCTTCGTTGCCAATAGGATTAAGTTGTCTTGAACAGATAGGTACGCGGCTGCAATAACAGGGCCACTCCGGACGGAATCGGCTCTAAGCCCTGCCAGCGCCCGTATACGGCGGCTCTGAAGGATTTCATTCCTGCCAGATTGCAAAACGGTCTCGCGTCGACGACCAAACCCGGTATCAAATTGGTGCAAACCTGACCGTCGGCGCACTAAAACCATCCGGATACCCATTCCCTTTCCCGGGCACCCATTGGCGATAAACCTCTAACTCTCTGTTTTAAGACGCCTTAAAGATATGGCATGGGGCGTGCAAGAGCCTTTTACAGAACGCGCGTTTACGACTCAACAGAAAACCGATCCCCAGGCACAGGCGCCTGCTTTCCGGCAACGGAAAGCAGGCATTTTTTTGTCTGGGCCAAACAGAATGAGGCACACCCATGCAGATACTCACACGACAACCTGCCCGATGGCTTACTCGAATGCTACTGGTGGCCACCTTCTGGGCCAGCAGTGCGCTGGCCCAGGATGAAATAGGTCCGGCCGAAAAGCCAGACCTCAAGCTCGGCTTTATCAAACTGACGGACATGGCACCGCTGGCAGTTGCCTGGGAACAGGGCTTCTTCATGGACGAAGGCCTGTTCGTGGAACTGGAGGCACAAGCCAACTGGAAAGTGCTGCTGGACCGGGTAATCACCGGGGAGCTGGACGGCGCCCATATGCTGGCGGGTCAGCCCCTGGGTGCTTCCATTGGTTACGGCACCCGCGCGGATATCATTACCGCCTTCAGCATGGACCTGAACGGCAATGGCATTACCGTCTCCAATGATGTCTGGGACACCATGAGCCAGCACATTCCAGACAATGCAGATGGAAAACCCGAACATCCGATCAGTGCCAGTGCTCTGTTGCCAGTGGTTGAAGCCGCCCGGGACCGGGGCGAACGGTTTCGCATGGGAATGGTGTTTCCGGTTTCCACCCACAACTATGAGCTGCGCTACTGGCTTGCCGCCGGTGGCCTGAACCCGGGCTACTATGCGCCACAGCGCGGCGACACCAGCGGCACCCTGGAGGCAGACGTGCATCTTTCGGTCACGCCACCGCCGCAGATGCCCGCCACCATGGAAGCAGGCACCATCCAGGGCTACTGCGTGGGCGAGCCGTGGAATCAGCAAGCCGTGTTCATGGGCATCGGTGTGCCGGTAATTACCGATTACGAGATCTGGCCGAACAACCCGGAAAAGGTCTTCGGGGTGACCCGCCAATGGGCCGAGGACTACCCCAACACCCATCTGCGCCTGCTGCGGGCCCTGATTCGCGCTGCCCACTGGCTGGATGAGAACAACAATGCCAACCGCGGGGAAGCCGTGAAAATCCTCGCGCGCTCCAACTATGTCGGTGCCGATGAGGCGGTGATCGCCAACTCCATGACCGGCACCTTCGAGTATGAAAAGGACGATGTCCGTGAGGTACCGGATTTCAACGTCTTCTTCCGTTACCACGCCACCTACCCCTACCCGTCCGATGCCATCTGGTATCTCACCCAGATGCGCCGCTGGGGCCAGATTCCCGAGGCCAGGCCGGACGACTGGTACATGGAGACGGCAGCCCGTGTCTACCGTGCCGATATCTATGAGCAGGCCGCCCGGTCACTGATTGCGGACGGAACCCTGGAAGCATCGGATTTTCCGGATTTCGATGCCGAAAACTTCCAGCGCCCGCAACAGGGTGAGCTGATTGACGGTGTGGCCTTCACCCCCCGGACACCGAACGCCTATATCGACAGTTTCGACATTGGCCTGAAAGGCACGCAAACCCCGTAACCGGGTTTGCAAGGAGGTTTTATCACCATGACTACGATCACTTCGGCCAACAGCACCCCTCAGTCACCGCGCTGGCTGGCCCAGAGGCTCAAGGCCCTGGGCGATGCCCTGGCACCCGATCAGCTGGCTGCTGCCGGTCGGCAACTATTGCTGCCATTGATGGGCATTCTGGTGTTTGTCGGCTTCTGGCACCTGGCCGCGCCCCAGGTGGACACCTCCCTGGGCAGCTTTCCCGGCCCGGCCCAGGTCTGGGAACAGTCGGGCCAGCTCTGGCAGGAGCACGTCAGCCAGCGCGAGCGGGCTGACAGGTTCATTGCCATGCAGGAAGAGCGGAACGCCCGCATTCTGGCGGACAATCCGGAGGCCGAGGTAAAAATCCGCAACTACCCCGGCGCGCCCACCTTTCCGGACCAGGTTGTAACGAGTCTGTTCACGGTTCTGGCGGGGTTTGTACTGGCGACGGCAATCGCGGTGCCGCTGGGCATTGTGGTGGGCCTGAACCGGCATTTCCAGGCCGCGGTCAATCCGCTGATCCAGATCTTCAAACCGGTATCGCCACTGGCCTGGCTGCCCCTGGTCACCATGGTGGTGTCTGCCACCTACGTGAGCGATGACCCGATGTTCGAGAAGTCGTTCCTGACCTCCATGATCACGGTCACCCTGTGCAGCCTCTGGCCCACGCTGATCAACACCAGTGTTGGCGTGGCAGCGGTACACCCGGACCTGCTGAATGTGTCCCGGGTGTTGCGCCTGTCCTTCTGGACCCATGTCCGCAAGGTGGTATTGCCTTCTTCGGTCCCGATGATTTTCACGGGGCTGCGGGTGTCACTGGGGATTGCCTGGATGGTGCTGATCGCAGCCGAGATGCTGGCCCAGAGCCCGGGGCTTGGCAAGTTCGTGTGGGATGAATTCCAGAACGGCAGCAGTGAGTCCCTGAGCCGGATCATGGTGGCGGTGCTGGCCATCGGGTTTATTGGCTTTGTACTGGATCGGGTGATGCTTTTGATTCAGCGTCGGGTTGCGTGGAACGAGTGAACTCCGCTTTGGAGCAAGCCGCACCGGGTGGGTTACGCCTCCCGAAACACGCGGCGAGTACATCCCTGTACGCTCCGCCAAAACATCCATGTTTTTGAGGGTTTCGGGAGGCGTAACCCACCCGGCGCTCCGTTTACCAGAGAGGTGCTCTCCATGACCAAATCACATCTTGAATTAACCGGCGTTGAGATGGCATTCGATACGCCGAAAGGGCCGTTCGTGGCCCTGGACAACATCAATCTGAAGATAAAAAAGGGAGAGTTTGTTTCCCTGATCGGGCACTCCGGCTGTGGCAAGTCCACGGTCCTCAACATTGTGGCGGGCTTGCTTCAGGCCACCAAGGGTGGCTGCGTACTGGATGGCCATGAGGTGAATTCGCCAGGACCGGAACGGGCGGTGGTGTTTCAGAACCATGCGCTGATGCCCTGGCTGACGGTGTACGAGAACGTGGAACTGGCGGTACAGCAGGTGTTTCGCAGGTCCATGAGCAAACAGGAACGGCGCGACTGGATTCACCACAATCTGGAGCTGGTGAATATGGCCCATGCGGCCGACAAGCGGCCGGGTGAGGTCTCCGGTGGCATGGCCCAGCGGGTGGGGATTGCCAGGGCCCTGGCCATGAAACCCAGTGTGCTGCTGATGGACGAGCCGTTTGGCGCCCTGGATGCCCTGACCCGGGCTCACCTGCAGGACTCATTGATGGAGATTCAGCAGGAGTTGAACAATACGGTGATCATGATTACCCACGATGTGGACGAGGCGGTGTTGCTGTCTGACCGGATCATCATGATGACCAACGGACCGGCGGCGACCGTCGGCGAGGATCTGTACATTGATCTGCCCCGGCCCCGGAACCGGGTGACCCTGGCAGATAACCCGGAATACGTGCACTACCGGCAGGAAGTCTTGCGATTCCTGTACGAGAAGCAACGCAAGCTGGAGCACATCTCGCCACGTCGTTCCGGAAAGCCCGAAGCGCCCGAGACCAAAGAATCGGAGTCCCGGGCGGCCAGGGCCTGAGCCGGCCCAATCACTTCAATACATCCGCCATGGACACCAGGGCCCGGGCGACTTCGGGCAGTTTCCGGCCCTGGTCCATGGCCAGTTTCCGTAATACCCGGTGCGCTTCGTCGTTGCTGATCCTGCGATGGTCCATCAGCAGCAGCACCGCCTTTTCCTGGGTTTTCCGGTCTTCCAGGGCTTCCCGGGCACTCCGCAACTCATCGGTCATCTGTTGCAGGCGCCGGGTCTGCTCCTGAACCAGATCAAAGATGGAGCGGCCAAACTGCTGCCCGACACCGTCGCTGGCCCAGGATTCACCCACCTGCCGCTCGTTCCCCGAATCGCACAGTACCAGCATGGGCTGCGAGGTCGGTTCCTGGGCATCCAGGGACATGATCAGGGTTTCCTGATGGGCCAGGGAGTTCCGGGCGTCGGCAAAACGCTCGGTGCAGCGGGCGTGAAAGCAGCCTTCCACCGAATCCTCCACCTTTTTCAGTTCATCCATCCGCTCGGACATCAACCTGAACCAGTCGTCTGCCAGGGCGGGATCGAGGCTTTTGTAGCGGCCTATGGCTGTACCCCGTTGCCGAAGCTTTTCGATATCGGCCTCGCGAGGGTTGTCGCGCAGTTTTTCCCACAGGTCCAGGGAACCATCATCCGCAAAGCTGGTGAACACGTCAAAACAGCGCTCCTGCGCCTCAATCAGGTGCGCCATGCGCTCAGACAGTGCACGATCAAACCGGCCGCTGGAAAAGCCCGCCGACCCCACAGCCCGTTCCTGGCCGCAGAACTCCTTGCCGTTCATCAGATGCACCATGGCCACCAGGAGCCCGGCAATGGTGGGGTCAACAGCGGTATCCGCGGCCTCAAACACCACCGCAATCAGGTTATGTATAAGGCAGCTGTAATCCTCTGTGGCCGAGGGCGCCGTCACTTTCCGGGCAACCACACAACGCCGCAGTTCCGGCAGCCCCTCCAGGCTATGAAGTGCAGTGGCCAACTGGTTCAGCAGCCGGCTGCTCACCGGGTGGGCGGTCAGTTCCCGATGGATCTCCGCCAGGGCCTGATCGAACTCTCCACGCAGCCGATCAGATGCCGCGACCATGGTTTGTCGCTCCTGGGCAAATTTCTCGCCGGCAGAGCCCAGAAACACATTGGAAGCGCCCCGCTCGCACTGCAGCGCATGCACCAGGTTGCTGATGCACTGGACCAGTTTGCCCATCTGCAGGAAATACTGGAGATTCATCAACTCGCAGCTCTTTGAGGCGATCAGGTAATCGCCCGCTGAAGGCGATTTATGAGCGGCGGCGCGTTTCGTGTTCATAACAGACTCCGGAGGCACGGCAGCCTCGAATGCAACAATCAATGACAGGTCAGATCGCTCACGGAACCAACCTCTGGACAGTTGTGATGTGAGCAATTACCGCGCCACCGCACTCTGGCCCCAAAGCCGTGCAAACTGCCCCGCGGCAGGGCAGTTTTTTTGCGCCAGCCTGGTCAACACACAGACAAAAAACACTTACTTTATTGATTTTATTGAATTATAAAAACTGGCACGAAGATCGCTTTGCATTAAGCAAGGACGAACCTCCCGGCCAAGGATCAGGCCGGACCATCAGATCATTGTTGTTGGCATTGGCGCCGGACCATCGACTTCCCTCGGGAATAGATGCTCCGGCTTTTTTTGTTTGCCAGAAACGAAACGGACGGGCATGAAGGTGATGACTAAACAGAGCGAATCGACCCTGGTGATCTGCGGGCATGGAATGGTTTCCCAGCGCCTGCTGGAAGCCCTTTGCCGTGAGCCGGGGCGGCCGTTTACCCGCATTGTCGTGTTCAATGGCGAAACAACGCCTGCCTATAACCGGATACAGCTCTCGTCGCTGCTCGCCGGCGGAACCGACGAACGCTCCCTTGCCTTGCAGCCCGGCGACTGGTTCCGGGACAACGCCATAGAAGTACACGATGGCGAACCGGTTACGGCCATCAACCGGCAGGACCGTACGGTCGCTACCGCAACCGGCCGGGTCCAGTCCTACACGCACCTGGTTCTGGCCACCGGCTCACGGCCCGCGAAACCGGGTGTGCCGGGTGAGGATCTCCCGGGCGTCATGACGTTCCGGGATCTGGACGATACCCGGGTCCTGATTGAGACCACCCGGCGCCACCGCCGGGCGGTGGTGATCGGCGGAGGCTTTCTCGGCCTGGAGGCCGCCGAAGGTCTCCGGCAACGCGGTATGGCCGTCACCCTTCTGCATCGAAGTGGCCACCTGCTGAACCGGCAACTGGACGCGGTCGGCGGGCACCTGCTGCAACAGCACATGGAAGATCGTGGCCTCTCCATTCGCACCAAGGCTTCTCCCAGGGCACTGCTCGGCCGCCATCAGATTCGTGCGGTGCAGTTGGAGGACGAAACCCTGATCAGCACTGACCTGGTGGTGATTGCCGCCGGGATCTCACCCTCGATCGGATTGGCCCGGGACGCCGGTCTGGCTTGCGACCGCGGCATCCTGGTGGATGGCCGGCTGCGGACCACAGACCCGGCAATTTCTGCGCTGGGCGAATGCTGCCAGCTCGGAGACACCACCTTCGGCCTGGTGGAGCCGGGGTACCAGCAGGCGGAGGTGCTCGCCGGCGTGCTCAATGGCAGCACACCGGAGGCGGAGTACCGGCCAGTGGACACACCAACACGGCTGAAAATCAGCGGTGTCCCCATTTTTTCCTGCGGCCAGGTCAGCGCCGGCCCGGACACCGAATCGGTGGTCTGGCAGGACCACGAACAGAATCACTATTGCCGGCTGCTGATCAAGAACCAGCGCCTGACCGGCGCCGTGCTGCTGGGTGATACCCGAGACGGCCCCTGGTACAGCCAGCGCATTCTGCAGCAGGACGACATTTCCCGGTACCGGGATCACATTGCATTCGGCAAAAACTACTGCGAGGCGGCGGCCTGAGCCTTCAGCCCATAGAGAGCCATCCGCCCACAGAGAGCCATCCGCCCGGAAAGAGGACAAACCCATGAGCAAGAAAACCCTGATAGTCGTCGGCAATGGCATGGTCGGCCACCATTTCCTGGAGCAATTCTGCGCCAGCCCGGCCGCTGCCGATTTCGAGATCATCGTGTTTGGCGAGGAAAAGCAACTGGCCTACGACCGGGTTCACCTGTCGGAGTATTTCGGCGGCTCTACCCATGCGGATCTGGCCATGGGTACGCTGGAGTGGTACACCGGGCAGGGCATTCAGTTGCACCTGAATGAACAGGTGACCGGCATCAACCGGGAAAACCGAACCGTGGAAACGCCACAGGGCAGCTACCGGTACGACGAACTGGTACTGGCCACCGGCTCCTATCCGTTTGTGCCGCCGATTGCGGGCAATGATCGCCGCCATTGCCTGGTCTACCGGACCCTGGACGACCTGGACGCCATTCGCGCCAGCTCGGACGGCGTCCGGACCGGTGTGGTTGTCGGCGGAGGCCTGCTGGGCCTGGAGGCAGCCAACGCCCTGAAGTGCCTCGGGCTGGACGCCCACGTCGTGGAATTCGCGCCCCGGCTGATGCCGGTTCAGCTCGATGCCGACGGCGGCGCCCTGCTGCGCAAAAAAATCGAGGAACTGGGCGTTCAGGTGCATACCGAGAAGGCGACCACGGCCATTACCGAAGGCCAGGATGCCCGCCTGCGCATGAACTTCAGCGATGACTCCTTTCTGGAGACCGACCTGATTGTGTTCTCCGCCGGCATCCGCCCCCAGGACGCCCTGGCCCGGGCCAGCGGCCTGGAAATCGGCGAGCGCGGCGGTATCGTGATCGACAACCACTGCACCACATCGGACCCCCATGTCCATGCCATTGGCGAGTGCGCGCTCTGGGAACAGAAGATTTTCGGCCTGGTGGCGCCAGGCTACACCATGGCCCGTACTTTATCCGCAAATTTGAACGGCGACCGTGAGACCGCGTTCACCGGGGCCGACATGAGCACCAAGCTGAAGCTACTTGGGGTGGATGTGGGCTCCATCGGCGACGCCCATGCCCAGACGCCGGGCGCCCGCAACATCCGCTTTAACGATGAACAGGCCGGTCACTACCGCCGCATGGTGATCAGCGAGGACGGCAAGACCCTGCTCGGCGCCATCCTGGTGGGCGACAACAGCCACTACGACACCTTGCTGCAGTACGCCCTCAACGGCATCGCCCTGCCGGACAACCCGGAAACCCTGATCCTGCCGGAAAGCCAGGGCGGCGCACCAGCCCTCGGCCCGGATGCCCTGCCGGAAACTGCAGCCATCTGCTCGTGCCACAACGTGACCAAGGGCGATATCTGCGGTGCCATTGATGCTGGCTGCACGGATTTCGGCAGCGTTAAAGCCGAGACCAAAGCCAGTTCCGGCTGCGGCGGCTGCACCGCCCTGCTTAAAAACGTGGTGGACTGTGAGCTGGAGAAGCGCGGCGTGGAAGTCAGTAAAGACATCTGCGAACACTTCCCGTACAGCCGTCAGGAGCTGTTCCATCTGGTGAAGGTGAACGGTATTCGCACCTTCAGAACGCTTATCAAGCAGCATGGGATGGGCCAGGGTTGTGATATCTGCAAACCAGCAGTCGGATCCATCCTGGCCACCTGCTGGAACGAGCACATCCTGGCCACCGACCATGTGCCGCTGCAGGACACCAACGACACCTTCATGGCCAACATGCAGAAGAACGGCACCTACTCCATCGTGCCGCGTATTCCCGGTGGCGAGATCACCCCGGACAAACTGATTGTGCTGGGTCAGGTCGCCAAGGAATACGATCTGTATACCAAGATCACCGGCGGCCAGCGCGTTGACCTGTTCGGCGCCACCCTGAGCCAACTGCCGGAGATCTGGGAAAAGCTGATCGCCGCCGGCTTCGAGACCGGCCACGCCTACGGCAAGTCACTGCGCACGGTGAAATCCTGTGTCGGCAGCACCTGGTGTCGCTACGGTGTGCAGGACAGCGTGGGCATGGCGATCCGACTGGAGGACCGCTACAAGGGCCTGAGGGCGCCCCACAAGGTGAAGATGGCGGTCTCTGGCTGCACCCGGGAGTGCGCCGAAGCCCAGAGCAAGGACTTTGGCGTGATTGCCACGGAGAAGGGCTGGAACCTCTACGTCTGCGGCAATGGCGGCATGCGGCCGCGCCACGCCGACCTGTTTGCCACCGACCTGTCCGATGAGGAACTGATTCGCACCATCGACCGGGTGGTGATGTTCTATGTGCGCACCGCCGACCGTCTGCAGCGCACCAGTGTCTGGATGGAGAACCTTGAGGGTGGTCTGGAATACCTGAAGCAGGTGGTGCTTGAGGACAGCCTGGGCATTTGCGCCGAGCTTGAGGCGCATATGGAGGGCATTGTCAGTACCTACCAGTGCGAGTGGAAGACCGCCGTGGAGGATCCGGATAAGCGGAAGCGCTTCCGGGAGTTTGTGAATGCGCCTTCGCAGACGGATCCGGTGCAGGAGTGGACGGTTGAGCGGGGGCAGCGTCGGCCTGCTTTGGAGTCTGCGTAGCGTTCCGGTTTTGGTGAAGAGCTGGTAGAAAAAACCGTTCGAGATGAACACAGATCAATTTGGAGAGACATCATGAAAGCACGCACTCGTTGGGATGCGGTATGTACCGTCGAAGATCTGGTGCCGGAGTCCGGCATTGCCGTCTGGACTTCGGACGGGCCGGTGGCGGTGTTTTATCTGCCGCACCGGTTGCCGGCATTGTTTGCCATCAGTCACACTGACCCGTTCAGCGGGGCCAATGTGCTGGCGCGGGGGATTACCGGGGATTTGAAGGGCGAGCCGGTGGTGGCATCGCCGTTGTACAAGCAGCACTTCAGTCTGCGCACCGGTATCTGTCTGGAAGACGATTCCGTGCGGGTCAAAACCTATCCGGTTCTGCTGGACGGCAACCAGATACGTCTGGAAATCTCCGAAACCAGGCAGGAATCGATAGCCGCTTGAACTATGGCCTGGTCGGTGGTCTGAAACTGCACAGGGGTCAATTCCGGAGGCGTTTATCTGCGATACTATTGTCACAATACCGACAACAAGGACGCTCCCGTGAAACCCCTCAGCCCTACGGATCAGCTTTTTCTCTGGCTGGAAAAACGGCAACAGCCCATGCACGTGGGCGGTCTTCAGCTGTTCTCCTTTCCCGACGACGCACCGGACGATTATGTTGCCCAGCTGGCCGACCGGTTAAGGCAGTACACGGATGTAACTCCGCCGTTCAACCAACGCCTGGATTACCGTTTCGGTCAGCCGGTCTGGGTCGAAGACGAGCATCTGGACCTGGAGCATCACTTTCGGTTCGAAGCACTGCCCACACCGGGGCGGGTCAGGGAGCTATTGTCCTTTGTCTCGGCGGAACATTCGCATTTGATGGACCGGGAGCGCCCGCTGTGGGAATTTCATTTGATTGAAGGGCTCGGGGAGCGGCAGTTCGCGGTTTACATCAAGGTGCATCACGCTTTGGTGGACGGTGTCTCAGCCATGCGGATGGTGACACAGATGCTGTGCCAGGATACCTGCGAGCGGGACATGCCGCCGATCTGGGCCATGCCGCTCCGCCCGGCACGGAAAGGTAATGAGGGGGGCCCCTCGCTATGGCGCAGCGTCGGCCACTTGCTGGGCAAGTCCGGCAAACAGCTTGGCACTGTGCCCACCGTGGCCCGGGAACTGCTACGAACCATCAACGACGCCCGAAAGGATCCGGCCTACTCGTCCATCTTCCACGCGCCCCGCAGCACCCTGAACCAGAAGATAACCGGCTCCCGGCGTTTTGCTGCGGAATCCTATGGCCTGAACCGTATTAAGGGAGTGTGCAACGCCTACGGAACCACCATCAATGATGTGGTAATGGCCATGTGCGCGGGCGCCCTGCGCACCTATCTGATGAACCAGGACGCCCTGCCGGAGAAGCCCCTGATCGCTATGGTGCCGGTATCCCTGCGCAAGGATGACAGCTCCGGCGGCAACCAGGTGGGCGTGATCCTCGCCTCCCTGCACACCGATGTGACCAGCCCGGTAACACGGCTGATGCAGATCCACCAGGACGTAAAAGCCGCCAAGGACCGCTATGCCAATATGTCCCCGGAAGAGATCATCAACTACACCGCCCTGACCCTGGCGCCGGCAGCCTTTCATCTGCTTACCGGCATGGCTCCAAAGTGGCAGACCTTCAACGTGGTGATCTCCAACGTCCCCGGCCCTCGGAAAACCTGTTACTGGAACGGCGCCAAACTCGACGGCATGTATCCGGTCTCCATCGCCATGGATCGCCTGGCCCTGAACATGACCCTGACCAGCTACGGCGACCAGGTAGAGTTCGGCCTGATCGGCTGTCGCCGCACCCTGCCAAGCCTGCAGCGGATGCTCGACTACCTCGAAGACGCGCTGGCTGAACTGGAATCCGCCGCCGGCCTTTGATCCGAAGGGGATCAGCCGAAGCGTTGCTCCCGGTTCCGCTCTGAGATCTGGTCATTCAGGGTCCAGAAGTCATAGAGCACACCGATCAGGAACAGCCCGCCGGTGAGCAGGTAGATGATGCCGGTAATCCATTTGCCCATATACATCCGATGCAGCCCGAACACACCCAGGAAGGTCAGCAGCAGCCAGCCAATGCTGTAATTGACTTCACCTTCCCGGAATCGCAGATCCGCCTCCCGGTCCATGGCGGGAATCAGGAACAGGTCGATGATCCAGCCAATGAACAGCAGCCCCAGGGTAAAGAACCAGATGGTTCCGGTAATGGGTTTGCCGTAGTAGAAACGGTGCGAGCCCAGGAATCCGAAGATCCAGAGCAGGTAGCCGATCAGTTTGCTGTGGGTGTCTGGGCGTTGGGTCATGTTTTCTGGGTCCTGTTTTCGGTCTCGTCGGTGGATGTTCCCCTGTCCGTTCAAACATTGTGGCATAAGAAACGAAAAGCAAATTAAGACAGAGCAATAAAAATTAAGACGGCAATCTCGACTCTCAGCAGGGCCTGAGGTGGGTGGGTCACGGCCCAACCTCCGGAGCCGGATCCGGCCCACCTTCGCGAAACTCGCTGGCCGAGGTGCCGGTCCACTTCCTGAACGCCCGGCTGAAATGGGAGACATCCGCAGATGCAGGTATCGGCGAACAGAATCCAGGGCATCGGCGAAGGTGGGGCTGGTCAGCGCGGCGAAGCCCAGTTGCCGGACTGTGTCGGCCAGAACCCGCAGGTAGACGCCCGGCACCAGGAACAATCCCAGCATCTGCCGTTCTTTGTCCGGTCCGGTTGCGCTCATGGGCATTCCTTATTATTGAGTTGGCTGAAGCACTTCAACTGACTCTATCAGATGCCCTATTTAGTATATAAATTATGGAGTTAGCAAAAATGCACATAGACTCCGTGAAAACGGTGAAACGAGAAGAAAGACCTCCCCAACCCGCTTACCCACTCCCAGGTCAGGCATTCGGCTCAGCGACGCCTGAACGGATAACCTCTCCCTTGCGCCAAAGCCGCCATTCACCGGGCTGATACACATCCCACTGTTCATCGCTGGTCAGCGGTTCCGTAACGATCACGCTGACAATGTCGTTGGGCGTGGTTTCCGATTCAAAGTCCACCGTAACGTCCGCGTCTTTCAAACGGGCCGGGCCAAACGGTGCCCGGCGGGTGATGCTGGCCATTTTTGTAGTGCAGTAGGTGAACAGCCAGTCGCCGTTGCTAAGGAGCAGGTTGAAAACGCCCTGGCTGGCGTAGGTCCGGCATAGCCGGACCTGGCGGTCGACAATCTCATCGGTTTTGGTGTTCCGGTCGCAGTGGCTGCGCAGGTGGTTGAGGATATCGCAGAACAGGGCCTCGCTGTCGGTGGTGCCCACCGGCTCGTAGAAGCCGGGGGAGGACCGGAACCCCGAGAGCTGACCGTTATGGGCAAACACCCAGTATCGGCCCCAGAGTTCGCGCACGAACGGGTGGGTGTTGGCCAGGCAGATTTCGCCGACGTTGGCCTGGCGAATATGGCAGACCGCCACCTCGCTTTTGATCGGATGGGTCTGGACCACTTCGGCAATGCGGGAGCTGGCGCTGGCGTCGGCATCGTGGAAGGCTCTGATGCCTTTGCCTTCGTAAAACGCGACGCCCCAGCCGTCCCTGTGGGGGCCTGTTTCCCCGCCGCGGCGGGTCAGCCCGGTGAAGCTGAAGCACAGGTCCGTCGGCGTGTTGGCGCTCATGGCCAGCAATTCACACATGGGGGTAGGTTATTCCTCTTAACGGCATTTTCCCAGGAATACCAGAACTAACCAGTCTCGCCAGTCAGAACCGTCCTGGCAAAGGAAGTTTGCCCGGTTTCGTCCCGGGCCACACGGTTCCGGCCCGCCTGCTTTCCGCTGTAGAGATAGCCATCGGCAATACGGAACAGGGTTGCAGCCTGCCGCCCGTGATCCGGCCACTGGGCAATACCAAAAGAAGCCGTAACACGAATGCGGGCTTTGCCATACTCAAGTTTCCGGTCGGCGATTCGCTGGCGCAGTTCGTCCATCAACTCAAAGGCGGCGTTGGGTTCCACGTCCCGAAGGATCAGGCCAAACTCTTCTCCACCGAGCCGGCCGACAAAGTCCGTACTTCGCAGCCGCTCGGTCAGACAGCGTGCGATATCTCTCAGTACAAGATCACCGGCTTCGTGACCAAGGGTATCGTTGACCAACTTGAAATGGTCAATATCCATAACCACCAGCGCGAACCCGGAGCCACTTCGTTCGCTTTCCGCGATAGTGCGGTTAAGGGTGGCCTGGAAATTGCTGCGATTGGCCAGGCCGGTCAGTGAGTCGGTCTGCGCCATATCCACCAGGCGCTGCTCGGCTTCTTCACGGCGCATTTCATACAGGTGGATAAACGCCAGCATCAGCATGCCACACAACACCATGTTAAGGAGGTCGATCAGGGCACCGGGATTGCCCACCTGGCCAAGGTAAACGAAGTAAATCACACCTCCCGCCAGCATGAAGGGCACGCTGAGAATCATGCCCTCACGTTTTCCGAGCAGCAGATAGGCCAGAACCGGCATCATGAGGACCCAGACAAAGGCAGCAACCGACGCTTCCGGCAACAACATGATAACCAGAAAGAAGACAAACAGAGTGACCAGATAGCCGTAAATCCACTGCTGCAGATGAGGCGTGGCCCTCAGCCGCCACACGCCAAAATACAGTACCACACTGGCCACCAGTTCACCGACACCCACCCAGACGTGACCATTGAGGATCTGCAGGATCGCAAAAACCACCAGCGCAGAACCAGTGCTGAGAAAAAGCAGCCGCATCAGTGAACGGCGATGACTATCGCGCAGACCTGAGCGGCTCTGTTCCAGAGTGGCCCCCAGATCAGGATGGTGGCGTGAATTCATGCTGACTCTTCCTTGGACCAGCTTCCGAGTATAGCCCTGAAAACCTGTTTGTAAAACGTACAGCCGGTGCGTCGTTGACCCGCCGCCGTTAGCCTCAAACGTCAGACATACAGGTTCTTACGGGAGAAACGCTCTACCAGTGGTTGGTAAGCAGAACCCAGCAGACGGTTAAGTGCGTCGATGCCCCAGGCATCCGGACCCACCAGTATGCGGGATTCATTCTTCAGAATGCCTTTTACAATGATTTCGGCTGCCTTCTCCGGCGTGGTCATGGCCAGCTTGTCGAACCCTTTGCGCTGGGCGTCGGCATTTTCCGATTTACCCATGCGTGCAGCATTGGCGATGTTGGTCCGGATTCCGCCCGGGTGCACACAGCTCACCGCTACCGGCTGATTTTCCAGTTTCATTTCCTGGCGCAGGGCTTCAGTGAATCCACGAACCGCGAATTTGGCGGCATTGTAGGCACTCTGTTTGGGCACACCGATCAGGCCAAACACGCTGGAAACGTTCACCACGTGGCCATCGCCAGAAGCAATGAGATGGGGAAGAAAGGCACGGGTGCCGTGGGCCACACCCCAGAAATCAATGTCCATGACCCACCGGAAGTCCTCGTCGGTCATCTCACGCACAGTGGCAGACAACGCAACACCGGCGTTATTGATCACCAGATTAACCTGTCCGAAGTCTTTCACAACGTCTTCTGCGTGGGCGTAGAGGGCATCGCGGTCAGAGACATCCAGCCGATAGGTCTTCACCTCCACGCCCGTGAGTGCCTCGGCGGTCTCGGCCAGGCCTGATTCATTGACGTCCGAAAGTGCCAGCCGGCAACTGCGGCCAGCCAGGGATATCGCAAGGGCGCGGCCGATACCCGAGCCGGCTCCGGTCACGACGGCAACTTTGTTGTTCATATTTTTCATGGTCAAAGGTCTCTTGTTGTGTGCTCTGGCAATTAAAGCAGGTACTCTAACAGCTGCCTGAGGGCGAGATATGGCTTTAGTGAACTTTGCCTCAAGGCAATCCGGCCACCCTCTGACGTGGCCCCGGGTTTTGGGTACAATCCGATACCAGCAGGCGGCTCATCGAACCGGCCTGCGCACCTTTCCCCGAATCAGTGGATTTCTTTATGGAATGGAGTCTTACGCATTTCTGGCTGATCCTGGCCCTGGTGCTCAGCCTCGCCGAACTGGCATCAGGCGTCCTGTTGCTTCTCGCCCTGGGAATCGCGGCAGCGCTGACATCCCTGCTGTCATTTCTGGGCGTGTCATTTGAGTGGCAGCTTGTTGGCATGGGCGCTTTCTCGGGGATCCTGGTACCGACTGCGATTCGCTGGATCCGCCCTCGCTTTTCGCCCCGGGGCGTGGCCTACGGCACGACAGGAACCGGCGTTGAGCAGGGTCGGCGCTACCAGACCCTGAAGCGGGACTTTGATGGCGCCACCGGCATCAGGGTCAATGGCGATTTTTACCGCCTGCGAGTCAGTGACACCGGAGACACCGACCTTCCGGAAGGAACCGACGTCATTTTCAGACAGTTTGACGGCACTACCGCCATTGTTCAGACGATCACACATAAGGAGCAGTAAGCATGGAATCGTATCTTTCACCCGGACTGATTATCAGTCTGGTTGTTGTCGTTATCGGTATTTTCATCATCGCCAAGGGCCTGGTGATCGTTCGCCAGTCCGAGGTTATGGTCATTGAGCGCCTGGGCTCATTCAATCGCATCCTCGAGAGCGGCGTGAACATCATTATTCCCTTCATTGAGCGGCCACGGCCCATCAGCATGCTCCGCTATGTGCGCATGGGCGAGGATTATCATCCAGTGATGAGCGATGAGATCCGGATTGACCGAAGGGAAACCGTTATGGACTTTCCGGGCCAGCCGGTGGTAACCACCGACAACGTCACTGTTAATATCAACGGTGCCCTCTACTACCAGATCATTGACCCTCGCCGGGCCGTGTACGAAGTCGCCAACATGAGCCAGGCGGTGGAAGTCCTCGCCAAGACCACCCTGCGTTCGGTGGTGGGCAAGATGGAACTGGACAAGCTGTTTGAATCCCGCAGCGAGGTGAACAATGCCATCCAGGCCGAAATGGAAGAAGCGGCCTCCAAGTGGGGTGTAAAGCTTACCCGGGTCGAGGTTCAGGACATCAGCATGCCCGAAGAGGTAGAAGAGGCCATGCGTTTGCAGATGGCCGCCGAGCGCAAGCGCCGGGCCACGGTGACCGAAGCCGAGGGTGAAAAGTCGGCCGCGATTGCCAAGGCACAGGGCCAGCGCGAATCGGCGATCCTCAATGCCCAGGGCGACAAGGAATCCGCCATTCTCCGGGCCCAGGGCGAGCAGGAGTCCATCCGCCTGGTGCTCAGTGCCATGGGGGATTCCGAAGACAACAAACAGACCGTTATCGGTTACCTGCTGGGGCAGAGCTACATCAAGGTTCTGCCCAACATGGCGAAGGACGGGGAGCGGGTGTTTGTGCCCTATGAATCCTCAGCACTGCTGGGCTCCATGGGCATGTTCCGTGAACTGGCGGGCAGCCCGGAAGACACGGTTCGCCAGCACCTCCAGCGTGACGGCCTGCGGGGCGGGCTGGTCGGCTCTGCGGGTAACAGTTAAGGCCTGGCATCCCGCAAAGGCGCTCTCAACCCAGCAGGTTATCCAGGGGTTGCTCGTAACTGGGCGCGAAGACCTTCAGGAAGTAGGCAACCTCTGGCAGCCCGTCCTCATCCAGCCGCCGGCGAATCTGGAGGGCAGCAGGCTCGAACTCCGTGTTGCCGGCCCGGATTTCCGCCCGGCACTTGAGCCACGCCGACAGCCGGTCGGCGGCCTTGATCAGTTCCCTGTCCTCCGCCGGTAACTGCGACTCGCGAATGTAGGGCGAAAAATCGTCTCTCAGATCCTCCGGCAACAAAGCCAGCAACTCGGCTTCCGCCTTGTGTTCGATATCCCCGAACGCCTCCCGCATGACCCGGGAATGGTATTTCACCGGTGTCGGCATGTCCCCGGTAATCACTTCGGTTGCGTCATGATAGAGCGCCGCTGCCGCAATCCGGTCAACGTTTGCATGGCCACCAAAATGCCGGTTGCGGATAATCGCCAGGGCATGGGCGAGGGTGGCCACTTCCCAGGAATGGGTAGCGACGTTCTCCTCAATGGCATTTCGCATCAACCCCCAGCGTTTGATCCAGCGCAGGCGGGAGACATAGGCAAAAAAATGGCTGACAACATCACCCATCAGTCACAGTCCTGTTTTATAAAAGTTGATAATCTTTTTATTCAAATCCGGGAATTCGCCGTGCTATTCTGAATAAGCATTCAATTGTTACATACCCGGGGGCATAGTGTTCGGTCCAGTGTCCTTCGTTCGGAATAGTCTGACGGCACTTTTCGCCGGCATCATGCTGGCGTGGTCCCCGATATCAGTCGCGGAAACCGAAATCACGGTCGGCGTATATCACTTCCCACCGGTCGCCAGCGTCGGTCCCGATGGCAAGCCAACCGGACTCCTCGGCGATCTGCTGGAAGAACTCGAACAGACCCACGAGGATATCTCTTTCAGGGTTGTCCACACCTCTCCGAAGCGCCGGTTCCTGGATTTCGACGCCAAGCTCTATGACGTGATGATCTTCGAATGCCCGGACTGGGGCTGGCGCGACAAAAAAGAGGTGAGCATCAGCCGCCCCATTCTGGCAGAGGAAGATTTCTACGTGGCGCTGAGAAAACCAGGCCGGGATCTTTCGTTTTTCGACGGCCTTCCCAACCACTCCATCGTGGTGATCTCCGGTTACCATTACGGATTTGCCGGTTATGAAACCGACAGTTCAGTACTTGAGCAAAAGTTCCGTATCGAGTTCTCGGACAGCCACAGCCGCAATCTTAAACTGATCAAGGCGGACAGGCCCTCCGTTGCCGAAGTGGCCGTCATCAGTCGCTCCTATCTGCAGATGCACCTCGCCAAGCATCCGGAGGACCGCGACACACTGCTGATTTCGGACAAACCGGATCAACGCTACCAGTTCGGTATTATTGCCCGCAAGGACGGCACCGCGAGTGCGGACGAAATACTGAAGCTACTGTCACCGCTGATAAAGAACGGCCGGTACCAGCGCCTCGTTGAAAAGTGGGGCCTGCGGCTGCCAGCCGACTTCCCGACCGGTGCCGAAGCGCCCTGAGCTCAACGAACGTCCAGGGCAAACGCAACGATCACGCTGCCATCATCACCAACCTCCGCACTGCGGGAGGGGTCGAGCAGGAATACCTGGTCAGCCGGGATCTTGTGAGTGTCCTGCAAGATACTGCGAAGCGCGACACCACGAGCCGAGGCGAGGTTACTCAGGGCCTCCGGAGCCAACGCCCGCTCTCCTGCAATGTATGCCTCCCGGGCCGCCTGCCACGCCGCCCCGGACAATTCCTGTTGGCCTCCTCCGGTCAACTCTTCACGCAGTAGCGCCAGGCCGTCGGCTTGAGGCGCGACACTGCCACGGATGTTCAGAAGCAGATTCGGCCGTTCCAGCAAGGCGTCCGCCAGTGCCGACAGTTTTTCCGCTTCACCCTCTGCCAGTTCAGTACTGCCGGGAACAAAGCCCACCT
>Ga0098062_1000400_pt1 | contig 23978 bp, 20 predicted proteins | sample 23_taG_FD_81592 | JGI IMG/M metagenome (GOLD analysis project Ga0098062, IMG submission 81592) | Marine viral communities from Cariaco Basin, Caribbean Sea - 23_WHOI_OMZ | ecosystem: Environmental > Aquatic > Marine > Oceanic | place: Caribbean Sea: Cariaco Basin | collected 2014-11-11 | reverse complement strand
GAAACGATATCTTCAATCAATGTCCAACCCTGATCGGAAATCTCGTAACGTCCTGCCATGACAATACCTCCAAGTCTGAGGGAGGAAAGGCTAGCAAGACATCATTTTTCAGACAAAGCGTAGCCTATTTACTAGACATTAGTCATACGGCCAATGCTCCGTTGCTTCTCCTTTAAAGTAAGACTCCACGCGCCATCAGCGGCCCGCGCCCGATTTTTATAAAAAAGTCCCCTCTGCTCCACTATCAGCTTCTGCGGCTTTCGCATTGACAGCGCAAGATCAGGCTTCCTACTATCCCATTCATATTCGGAACTCAGTACCGCATAGCAAAACAATAGTGGCTTACAAGCCAAGGAGCCTCCCCAATGCGTCAACTAGCTCGCCGACTACTTCTTGTCTCCCTACCAATCGGCCTCGCTTTGCCAGCAATGACCATGGCTAAGGAAGTCGAGCTACCTAAAACCATGGCCTGGACCGCCTATGGAACTAATTCAAGCGGCTACGCCCAGGCCGTAGCCATCGGCGGCATGCTGCAGAACCAGTACGGCACTGCGGTACGTGTATTACCCGGCGACAACGACGTCTCACGCATGACTCCCTTGAAGACCGGCCGTGTCGATCTGTGTGCATGTGGCATTGCCAGCTACTATGGCGCCGAAGGTGTATTGATGTTCGCCCACCCTGACTGGGGCCCCCAACCACTTCGCGTGCTGACTACATCTACTGCTTCGTTCGGCCTGGCACTGGCGGTAGCCGGTGATCTCGATGTCGAAACACCTGCCGACCTCAAGGGCAAACGCATCGCCTATATCCGGGGAGACGACGCGCTCAACAAAGGTACTGAGGCGTATTTAGCCTTCGGCGGGCTGACCTGGGACGACGTTGAACGCGTGGACTATCCCGGCTACGCGCGGTCGTTTGACGGCATTATCGCCGGAGAGGCGGATGCCTCCTTCACCACCACCGTTACACCTCCAGCCCAACAGCTTGCCAGCAGCCCACGCGGGATCAGTTGGCCGACGCTCGACCCCAACGACGAAGCGGCTTGGCAACGCATGCAAGCCGTCGCCCCGTATTTCCGTCCGCATCAGGTTACATCGGGTGCCGGTGATGTCTCTGCCGATAATCCGATCGATAGCGCAAGCTACCCCTACCCGATTATCGTCGCCAACGCCGACCTAGAGGACAATAGCGCCTATGGCTTGATCAAGGCGCTTCAGGAAAACTACGACGCCTACAAAGACAATGCACCTGGCGCTGCCGGTTATGCGTTGGAAAATCAAGACCTCACTTGGGTCATCCCTTTCCATGATGCGGTGGTCGATTACTACAAAGAGATCGGCGTATGGACCGACGAGATGCAGGCGCATCAGGACGAACTAGTCAAGCGACAGAATTTACTGCTCGAGACGTGGGATAACTTCACAGCGGGTGATGTTCCCCAAGAAGAAAACGCCTTTCGCGAGGCATGGATGAAGGCACGCGCTACGGCGCTGAGCGATGCCGGATTTGCCCCCATTTTTGAGTGACCGCTTACCGGCGGCCCGTCGGGAGATGCCCATTGGGGCCGCCCCGGTGGGCGTCGGTCGTTTCGCCGCCTTTAACGCTACGGGATCACCCCATGACTCACTCCGCCGCCAATGAGCACGCCGACGCCGCTAAAGAGCAGGTATCCCAGGTACGCTCCCTACCTCATGCACTGCGCTGGCTACCCGGTACTATCACCGTAATACTCACCCTGATGACGCTAGACTACCTCTTCAACCTCGGACTGCTCACCGTAGTCACGGGGCTGGAGACTCAATTTTATTATGCGGTGGTGGCCCTGCTGCTGCCGCTGGTTTATCTATTGTGGCCGATGCGGCCATCCGGCCAAGACAAGCCAGTACCTTGGTACGATTATGTGTTGTTCCTGCTGACCGCCATCGTCGGCGGTTACTTCGTCGTCCAGGCCGAGCCGATCCTTGAACGCGGCTGGGCTTTCGCCGCGCCCGAGCTGGCTGTGTGGTTCAGCTACGCTTATTGGCTGCTGATTCTCGAGGCCGCCAGGCGCGCCGGGGGGTGGCCCATTGCCCTCATCGTCGCAGTATTCTCCTGTTACCCCATGGTTGCTGATGTCATGCCGGGACCAATCCAGGCATTTCCCTCGACTCCTGAGCAGACCGCTATCTACCACACCATGAGCACCGAAAGCATTATGGGCGTGCCGCTGCAAGCTTTCGCGGGGCTGGTAATTGGCTTCCTGATTTTCGGTGTGGTGTTACAAAAGACCGGGGGTGGAGCCTTCTTTATCAACCTCGCCTTCGCCCTGCTTGGCCATGTACGCGGGGGGCCAGCCAAGGTGTCAATCTTCGCCAGCGGCCTAATGGGTTCGATGAGTGGCAGCGTGATTACCAACGTCCTGACCACAGGCGTGTTGTCGATTCCCGCCATGCGGCGCATTGGCATGGGCCGTTCGTTCGCCGGAGGAGTCGAGGCCTGTGCTTCGACCGGCGGTGTGCTGATGCCGCCTGTAATGGGCGCAACTGCCTTCGTCATGGCAATGTTTCTCGATGTCCCCTACGCTGCAGTCGCCCTGGCTGCTGTAATCCCTTCGGTACTGTATTTTCTCGGCCTCTTCATCCAGATCGATGCCTATGCCGCCCGCTATAACATCAAGGGTCTTCCCAAGATCGAGCTACCCTCGGTCAGTAAAACCCTTAAGCAGGGCTGGTACTTCATCTTCGTCTTTGTGCTGTTGGTATGGATGCTGTTGGTAATGCAGCGCGAGGCGGTAGCACCGTTCTATGCCACCGCGCTACTGCTAGTAATGAATCAGTTTTCCAAATCGCATCGCTGGGGCTGGAAACAGGTCACCGATACCCTTAGCTCGGCGGCCAAGCTATTCGCTGAACTGATAGCAATCCTAGCCGGTGTTGGCATGTTGGTCGGCGCGCTGTCAATGACTGGCCTGTCAGGAACTATCGCCAACGATTTTATCCACCTCGCCGGAGGTAGCGTGCCACTGCTGCTGATCATGGGCGCGCTGACCAGTTTCGTGCTCGGCATCGGTATGACCGTGACCGCCGCCTATATCTTCCTCGCTGTGGCTCTAGCACCAGCGCTGATCCAAGGCGGCGGCCTCGATCCTATGGCTGTGCACATGTTTATCCTTTACTGGGGCATGCTGAGCTTTATTACACCACCGGTAGCGTTAGGCGCCTTCGCCGCTGCCACCGTGGCTGGCGCGAGGCCAATGGAAACCGGCTTACAGGCGATGCGCCTAGGGAGCGTAATCTATTTCATCCCGTTCATGTTCGTCCTCAATCCGGCACTGATCATGCAGGGCAGCATGATGCAGATTGCGATGGTGTTTTTCCAGGCGGTGCTCGGCATCGTGTTGTTCGCCTCGGCCATGCAAGGCTACTTGATCGGTGTCGGCCGCCTCGGTCATAAACCAGTGATTGAATCCATAATTCGCACTCTAGTGCTCATCGCCGGCCTCTGCGTTGCGCTGCCGGGGGGAGGCCCGATCCCGCTAAGCAACCTACAACTCCTGACTGTCGGTGTAGCCGCGGGCCTACCGGCAGTACTTCTCGCTCGTTGGAGCCAGCGACGCCAACGTGATACTGACCTCGGCACGTTGACGCCACACTAATAATGGTTCCAGACCGGCGTGGGGCTTTTCGCCCCGCGCCCCCTATAACAACTCGCAGGTGCCTTTATGCTAAGTCAGCCCTGTCGTTCTCTTATTACCGGTGTTTTGCTCACCGGTCTCTTAATCAGCCCTCTCGCCAGTGCCGATATGCCCAAGACGCTTAATTGGACCGCTTACGGTACCGGCACCAGCGGCCATGCCCAGATCATGGCTATTGGGCAGATTATTCAGCAACGCAGCGGCACCCAGTTCCGGGTCATTCCTGGCGCTAACGATATTCTGCGCATGTCGCCACTGAAATCCGGCCGAGTCGACCTGTGCGCCTGCGGTATCGCCAGCTACTATGGCTCTGAGGGCGTGATGATGTTCGCCAATCGCGACTGGGGGCCCCAGCCAATCCGCGTAATTAGCACGTCAATGGCTTCGTTTGGGCTGGGTATGGCCGTGGCTGGTGACATGAATGTACAAACGCCTACTGACCTCAAGGGTAAACGGGTTGCCTACATTCGCGGTGACGATGCGCTCAACAAGGCTGTCGAAGCTTATCTGGCTTTTGGTGAATTAACCTGGGACGACGTCGAGCAAGTCGTCTTTCCCGGCTACAATAGTGCCTTCGATGGCATTATCAGCGGGCGCGCCGATGCTGCCGTGACTACCACCGTTACCCCAGCTGCTCAGCGCCTGGCGGCCAGCCCGCGTGGCATACAGTGGCCAGAACTATCGCTCGACGATACGGCTGGCTGGCATCGTATGGAGGCGGTGGCACCTTACTTCCAGCCACACAAGGTGACTACCGGCGCTGGCATCCCTGAGATTGGCTACTCGAGCGCCAGCTATCCCTACCCGATTATGGTCGGCAATGCTGATCTCGAATACGACACTGCCTACGGTTTAATCAAGACTCTGGTAGAGGACTACGATCGTTACAAGGACGCCGCACCGGGAGCGGCTGGCTATGCCGTAGAAAACCAGAACATGACTTGGGTTATTCCATTTCACGAAGCGGTCGTAGATTACTACCGTGAGGCGGGCCTTTGGACCGACGCGATGCAGGCGCATCAGCAGCGCTTAGTAAAACGTCAACAAGTGTTGGCCACCGCCTGGAATGACTACCTCGCCTCGGCTCCCGAGGACAATGATGCGTTTCGCGAGAACTGGATGGCAGCGCGCTCCCAAGCGCTGCGAAGAGCCGGTATGCCTCCGGTATTTTAATCCCCCTGCTACTGATTGGTTTCTCTCTTCTCGACCACCCTCGGGTGGTCTTTATTTATATGACGTTAACGCCAACTCGTTTTGCTTTGCGAAACTTAATTCCGAAATACTTGACCACCTCTACCTCCCGACGCATTATGTTTAGTGTCCATGCCAGACAGGGAGCCATTTCACGATGCTCAACAACAATACCGCCTCTACCGGCGATAACACGCCGGTGAGCTATGCTCGGCACTCATACGTAGGTGTGATCCGTATTGCTAGCCCACCAGTCAACGCCCTCGGTCAGGCAGTACGCCAAGGGATTGTCGACGCCCTACAACAAGCGCTCGCCGATGACGATGCGGAGGTAATCGTGTTGTTGGCAGCAGGGCGTACCTTCATTGCTGGCGCAGATATCCGAGAGTTCGGCAAGCCACCTCAGGCTCCGCTGCTATCTGACGTTGTTGCTTCACTGGAAGCTAGTCCCAAGCCACTGATCGCAGTGCTGCATGGCACCGCCCTCGGTGGTGGTTTGGAAGTTGCGCTAGGTTGTCATTTACGCATCGCCCTCGAGGGCACCCGCATTGGCCTACCTGAAGTCAAGTTGGGTCTACTGCCTGGCGCTGGTGGCACCCAACGTTTACCTCGTCTGGCCGGGGTCGCTGTCGCCCTCGACATAATTACGAGCGGGCGTTTCGTCTCTACTGATGAGGCCTTGCACCACGGCATATTGGATGAGGTGGTGGATTCCAACGATCCGATGGCGGCGGGCTTAACTGCCGCCGAACAGTGGCTCGCAGGCCGCTACACGCCGCGAAACACGGGCGCACTTCCTGCTCCAGAAGCCGACATCGACGCAATTCAGCGCTACCGCGTGCAGTTGGAACGTGATGTACCCTACTTATATTCACCATTTCGCTGTGTGGAAGCCGTCGAGGCATCAACCCGATTACCGTTCGCCGAAGGCCTCAAACGCGAGCGTGAGTTGTTCATGCAATGCATGGACTCTCCCCAGCGTGCTGGCATGATTCACGCTTTCTTCGCCGCACGCGGTACACATAAGGTGCCGGGTATCGATTCTGACACCACATTGACTACGCTGGGCTTACTGGGCTGTCACCCATTATTCGAGACACTTGCTTCACACGCGTCCAAGGCCCAAGTGTCATTAATCAATCTTAATGATACCCCTAACTCACGGGATAATATTCAGGCCTGTCTGGTCGGACCCGATGTTAATAATAGCCAACGTCAACAGATCCGTGACTCGCTCCCCTTAGGCACGCTGATGGTGGAAATGGGCACACCACACGCCCCGCCTACCCAGCCCGACCATGCTGACGCAACCTTGGTACTCCCGCCACGCGATGTTAGCCAACCAATCTGTGAATTGGTCGATCACGCAGGCAACGCTGTATTGGTTCAAGCGCTAGCCAACACGCTTAAACAGCTAAAACATCAAGTGGTGGTGACCCGCAATAAAAGCGTTATCGCTACGCTCAATGAAGCATTGAGAGATGCTTTGACTGAGGTTCCAGAGCTTCAGGCCGCCGCCTGGCAAAGCCAGGGATGGGACCTGTCGCCCTGGCTATCGAGTGAGGTGTCCACGACACACAACGCCGAAGCCTCTCGAGATTCACAGCAGCTGCTGGATCTCGCCTGGCAGCAAGCTGCGGCGAAGACCGTACAGGCCGACCAGGTACATCGCGACGGCGATATCGATGTGCTAGCAATCCACGCCTTCGGCTACCCCCCGCATCTAGGTGGCCCCTCCTTTCGCAGCAAGACCTCCCGCTGAGCCGCATTCTTACTGATGAGACCGTTATGAACCTACAGTTCACCACAGCAGAAAATGCCTTTCGCGATGAAGTGCGCACCTTTCTCGCAGAGGCATTGCCGAGCGATATTCAAAATAAGGTGCGCCTGGGCCAGCGCTTGAGCGCCGAGGAGCATGTACGCTGGCAGAATCGTCTTAATGAGCGCGGCTGGCTCGCACCGGGCTGGCCTGTTGAGCATGGAGGCACTGGCTGGAGTCCGGTCGAAAAATACATTTTCGAGGAAGAGTGTGCTGCTGCTCATGCGCCCACTATAGTGCCGTTTGGTGTCAACATGGTTGCCCCAGTGATCATCCGCTTTGGCAGCGAGGACCAGAAGCGCTTCTACCTCCCCCGTATCCTCAATAACACCGACTGGTGGTGCCAAGGCTACTCCGAGCCCGGCGCCGGATCTGATCTCGCCAGCCTCAAGACCCGCGCCGAGCGCGACGGTGACTACTATATCGTCAACGGTCAGAAGACATGGACCACGCTTGGCCAGCATGCCAACCAGATGTTCTGCCTGGTGCGCACCGACTCCCAGGCCAAAAAACAGGCCGGCATCAGCTTCCTGCTGATCGATATGAACACGCCAGGGATCACGGTGCGTCCAATTATTACTCTTGATGGTGCTCACGAGGTCAACGAGGTGTTTCTCGATGATGTCCGCGTGCCGGTCAAAAATCGCGTCGGCGATGAAGGCGAGGGCTGGACCTGTGCCAAGTTTCTGCTTACCCATGAGCGTACTGGCATCGCCGGTCTGGGTCATGCCAAACAGGCGCTACGTCACCTTAAGGATGTAGCCCGGCGCCAGCCCCATCGCGGCCGAGCGCTAATCGAATCATGGAGCTTTCGCGAACAGATCGCTCGCGCCGAGCTCGAGCTGATGGCCCTCGAAGTCACCAACCTACGAGTACTTGCCGCTGCTCGCGATGGTGGAGCCCCGGGGGCCGAAAGCTCCTTGCTCAAGATACGCGGCTCGGAGCTGCGCCAGCGCTTAAGTGATTTGACACGCCGCGCGCTGGGCCCGCAGGCGTTGCCGTTCTTTGCTGACTTCCTCGCCGGTAACGACGACAGTCTTGATGAGGAGCAGGCCTTCGCCGCCGCGGCAAGCACACAGTACTTTAATCGCCGCAAGCTATCGATCTACGGCGGCGCCAACGAAATCCAGAAGAATATCGTCGCCAAGACGATCCTCGGCATGTAAGGAGCGCGTATGGACTTCTCCCTGAGCGACGAGCAGCGCATGCTCGATGAGACAGTGTCACGCTTGGTCGCTGATCGCTGTAATCCCGAGCAGCGCCGCGCGCTGATCAATGAACGCAGCACCTCTCCATCTCCATTGTGGCGTACCTTCGCCGAGTTGGGGCTACTGGCGATGCCTTTCAGTGAAGCGGTCGGCGGGCTGGGCGGCGATGGCATCGATATGATGCTGATCATGCAGTCGCTAGGCCGTGGGCTAGTTCCCGAGGCCTACCTAGACGGCTTGGTAATCCCAGGCATGCTATTGGCTCGGCTCGGCGATGACGCCCAGCGCGATCGTTGGCTGATCCCCCTCTTGGAAGGCCAACACCAGTTGGCGTTGGCCTGGCATGAGGCCAGCAGCCGCTACGAGATTAACACCCCTACGACCTGCGCCACACGTAGCGACAATAGATGGAAATTGCAGGGCCGTAAGCAGGTGGTACTCAACGCGCCCAACGCAGCGGCTCTACTAGTCACCGCGCGTCTCGATGATGATGTGCTCAGCCTGTTTCTAGTCCCTTCTGAGTCCGAAGGGCTGCGTCGCCGTGACTACGCCACCCTTGATGACCAGTATGCCAGCGATATCGATATCGACCTTACACTCCCCGCCTCGGCCCTACTTGCAAGCGGCGAGAACCTGCGCACAGCCCTAGACGAAGCACTCGCGATGGGCCGAGCGGCGCTGTGCGCCGAGGCGGTAGGTGCCATGGAGAGGGCTTGTGAGCAGACCCTAGACTATCTCAAGGAACGCCAACAGTTCGGCACCCCATTGAGTCGCCAACAGGCTCTGCAACATCGCATGGTCGACATGTACCTGCACCTGGAACAGGCCCGTTCGATGGCAATTCTCGCTGCCACCAGCCTGACGCTGCCAGACGAGCAGCGTGACTACCGAGTCGCTGCCGCCAAGGCTTATATCGGCGAGGCCGCCCAGTTCGTCGCAGAGCAAGCAATTCAATTACACGGCGGCATGGGCATGACCGAAGAGTGCTCCGTTGCCCACTATGCCAAGCGGTTGATTTTGATCGATCACGCGCTGGGCGATCGCGACTATCACCTCGACACCGTTATAGCTCGACTCGACACAGCGGCATAAGGATGCGCTGTCGCAGTATATCGACACGCTATCGGGCCTAGGCGCTCTGTCCTACATGGCCCGTTTACCGTCTACGAGAATAGCTTGGGAGTTAAAAGTGGAACGCGAATCAATGGACTTCGACGTGGTCATCGTCGGTGCCGGACCCAGCGGGTTGGCCGCCGCCTGTCGGCTGATGCAGCAGGCCAACGAAGCCGAACGTGAATTCAGTGTCTGCGTAGTCGAGAAGGGCTCTGAAGTCGGTGCACATATTCTCTCCGGTGCGGTGTTCGAGCCACGCGCACTAGATGAATTGTTTCCCGACTGGCAAGAGCGTGGCGCGCCCTTGACCACACCAGCGACCCGCGACGAGGTCTACCTACTCAAGGACGCCGAGACGGCCCAAAAGCTGCCCAACGCTCTGGTCCCCAAGACTATGCATAACGCAGGGGGACCGACCACGAATTACGTAATCAGCGCTGGCAACTTATGTCGATGGCTGGGCGAACAGGCCGAGGCACTGGGCGTGGAGATATTTCCAGGCTTCGCCGCCCAAGAGGCGTTGATCGACGACAACGGCATCGTGCGCGGCATAGTTACCGGTGACATGGGGGTGGCCGCTGACGGCAGCGAGAAAAGCGGTTACATGCCAGGTATGGAGCTACGCGCTAAGTATACGCTCTTTGCCGAAGGGGCCCGTGGACATATAGGTAAGCGACTCATCGAGCATTTCGACCTCGACGCGGACAGCGATCCACAGCACTACGCCATTGGCCTTAAAGAATTATGGGATGTCCCAGCCGAGGCGCATGAACCAGGGCTGGTGCTGCACGGCTCGGGCTGGCCACTTGAGAAGGACATGCACGGCGGCTTCTTCCTCTACCACGCTGAAAATCAGCAAGTGGTAGTGGGCCTGATTGTCGATTTAGGCTATGCCAATCCCTACCTGTCTCCATTCGATGAGTTTCAGCGAATGAAGCATCACCCGCTACTCAAACCTTACCTTGAGGGCGGTTCGCGGGTGGCCTACGGCGCACGAGCCATCACCAAGGGCGGACTCAACTGTTTACCGAAGATGACTTTTCCCGGTGGGCTGCTGATTGGCTGCGATGCCGGGACATTGAATTTTGCCAAGATTAAAGGCCTGCATACGGCAATGAAGTCCGGCATGCTGGCCGCCGAAGTAGTGTTCGAGGCCCTTGCCCGTGGTGACGAAGGCGGCGAGGAACTCAGCGACTTTACTGCAAAGTGGCAGCACAGCTGGGCCTATCAAGAGCTCAAGGCCACTGCCAGCTTCGGCCCAGCAATCCACAAGTACGGCACTGTGGGCGGTGGCGCCTACAATTTCCTCGACCAATTGCTCGGAGGTAAGCTGCCGACGGTCCACGATACTACGCCGGATCATGCTCGACTCCAGCGTGCTGACTCCAGCCAAGTGATCAACTATCCCAAGCCTGACGGTACGCTCTCCTTCGACAAGCCCTCATCGGTGTTCCTGTCTAACACCAACCATGAGGAGGATCAGCCATGCCATCTAAAACTCTCTGACCCCGATCTGCCGACTCGTGACAATCTGCCGAAATACTCAGAGCCAGCGCAACGCTACTGCCCCGTAGGCGTTTACGAGGTGGTTGAGGACGATGCCGGAAAGCCTTACTTCCAGATCAACTTTCAGAACTGCATCCACTGTAAGACCTGCGACATCAAGGACCCAGCGCAGAATATTACTTGGGTGGCGCCAGAGGGAGGTGGTGGGCCTAACTATCCCAACATGTAAAAGCCGTTGTTCTTGTTCAAATTCATTAAGTGTTGGCTAAGACAGACCCGCCCTGGCGGGACGGGGTCTTATCTAACCCCAAGGCTATCAGAAATCATTCGTTCGATTGAAAAAGAGGTTTACGTGACATTGAAGGCGTCGTTGCCTCGAGCTGAACGTAACCTCAATTCAATTTTACCGCGTCAGGCAGGCGTAAACAGTTCAGGCCGGCTGCAACTGCGTCGGGTCCACCCCGGCGCTCTTCTTAATACGCGATAAAAGAGGCTCTCCATGCCCCCTCCTAACCCGGTCGAGGTGATCCGCCACGACGATGCTATCGTCGAGATTCGTCTAGTTCGTCCTGAGGTACGAAACGCCTTGAACGAGGCTACAGCCATGGCGTTAGCCGATGCTCTGCAAGCGGCAGCCGAGGACGTCAATGTGCACTGTGTATTGCTGTGTGGCGATGGCGCCAGCTTCTGTGCCGGCGCTGATATCGCCGAGTTCGAAGCGAACCCAACTGCGCTCGCTAGCGAACGCCTCGCCACGCTATTCACACCGGCGCTACGGTGCATGGTCGAGATGCCAAAACCAGTCATCACTGCGGTCAACGGCGCTGCTGCGGGCATCGGTATCGCCTATGTCCTGTCCAGCGATCTGGTGTTGATGGCGCGCTCAGCCTATCTCAAGCTGGCATTCATCGACGTCGGCCTGATTCCCGATGGAGGCATTACCTGGCACCTGGTGCGCCGTCTCGGCCATATCCGCGCCTTCGAACTGGCAGCCACCGCCGCACCGATTGACGCTCCAACCTGCCGCGCGCTCGGGCTCGCCAATCATGTGGTACACGACGAGTCATTGCATGACGAGGCGTTGCGCTGGGCGCGGGTGCTTGTTTCTCAACCCCGCCAGGCCGTCGCTCACGTCAAGAACGCCCTACGTGCTTCGGCCCTGAACGATTTGGACACATCCTTGGAGTTAGAGGGACAGCTGCAAGATGCCTGCAAGGCTTCGCCGGAGTTCGCTGAAAGAATTGCTGCTTTTCGCGCCGCACGCCGGCGCTGAGCAATAAGCCAATGAAAAGCCCCGCGAGCGGGGCCAGGGCAGTGATGAACTCGGAGGAGCTAGAAGTTGTATTGCGCCGAGAAATGTACCCGGTCGAGATCATAGGTATCACCATCAACTTCCTCAAGATCGAACCGCTGTTACTCGATGCCATAGGTAGTATTTGCCATCGGCGACCACATTAGATTCACGAAGGTAGTGTCATAATTATCTGTCATGTCACCCGAGCCCGTCTCATCCAGCCCGGTCCGCGAGTATGCTAGCGAGCTGCGCCATTCATCGTTCCAGTAGTGGCGATAAATCGCCGAAGCCCCCCAGGCGTCGACGCCCCCGATCTCTCCATTCTCGATCTGAGCGTCCGGATAGGGGCGCAGGCCCATGTAACGCCCTAAATTTCCATAGTTAACTTGCAGGCGGATGTCGTCTTGCCCGATGGTTGGGAAGCGGCCAGTCACGCTGTAGGCATCGCCCCATTCGCTATCATCCTCTTCACCATTGTCGACTCTTAGCTGGCGTGCCAAGGCAGCCACTGAGGCATGTCCCCAGTCGCCATCAAAATTTACTCGCCCAATGACAGATATCCGGGATGGACTGATCATCCCCCCCATCTTCTGGGTTCTCCAGGGCGAACTGTAGGCTACCGCCCCCAAAGGGTTGGGTGTAGCGCAACTGTGCCTGACGTACAAAGATCACACTGGCATGCTGGCCGAAGGCGTCGACTTCACCCAACCCGTTAAGGTCCATAAAAGTTGACCACGTCTGACCGGCTAACCAATTGCCCCAACTGCCATAAGCATGACGTAGACGCGGCGCGTATGAATTGCTGACGAACTCGTTGGCCTCATCCTCAGCACCGTAGAAATCGATCTCGACAAAGGTCTTGAGTGTATCGCCTGCCAATGGTGTATTGGTGCCAACATTCACGCGACTCTGACGCGCACTGAAACTGTTTCGGCTGCCCAGGTCCTCATCGACGCGGCGCAGTGAGCTGGGCGTAACGATCTCACTGGCCTTATTATCGCCATATCCATTGTTGGCTAGCGTGGCTTGCGCCTTGATATAACCGCCGATCGATAGCGTGGTTTCACCGATCTGCAGGTCTCCCTTCGGCGTGCGGGTGACAGCCTTGTCGCTGGCCGTGGCGACCTCTTCCTGGGTTGCCCTTTGTTGTGACTTGAGTTCATCGATTTGTGCTTGAAGCGCCTGCATCTGTGTTTGAAGGGCCTCAATTTGGGAGGGGTTGGCCTGTGCGTTTGCCACTCCCAACGGCAGCATAAGGGAGACACTCATGGCCGTGAGCTTTGTTATTCGTCTAGCGGGTTTAAACATACTGATCCTCATTATTTTTTTAAGCGCACGGTGCCCTTCCGCTGCCGATTCGGCAGCGGAGTAGGTATGAAGGCATCATGCTGGGGATGACTTGCGCAGGAGCCCAAGTCGTTGGGGCAGGAAACGTATCCTGCTACCGCGCCATGTCGGCGCTTGCTCGTTTGTTATTAGCTATCGGAGAGCAGGTAGCGATCATCTCTATAGCGATCTCTCCAGCTCGGGCAAAATCTGGAACAGATCGCCCACCAGACCGTAATCGGCAATCTGGAAGATCGGTGCTTCCTCGTCCTTGTTGATCGCCACGATCACCTTGGAGTCCTTCATCCCCGCCAGGTGCTGGATCGCCCCGCTGATTCCCACCGCGATGTACAGTTCAGGGGCGACGATCTTGCCGGTCTGCCCCACCTGCATGTCGTTGGGCACGAAACCGGCATCCACCGCCGCGCGCGAGGCCCCGATTGCTGCACCCAGCTTGTCGGCGATACCGTCGAGCAGCTTGAAGTTCTCGCCATTGCCCATGCCGCGACCGCCGGAGATGACTACCCGTGCCGCACTCAATTCAGGGCGCTCACTCTGCTCGAGCCGCTCGTCGACAAAGCTCGACAGGCTATTGTCGACCGTGGCATCGACCGCTTCGATGGCGGCACTGCCAGTCTCGCCAGCGGCATCGAAGGCGGTGCTGCGCACAGTAAGCACCTTGAGCGGATCGGCGCTCTGCACGGTAGCAATGGCATTACCGGCATAGATGGGTCGCTTGAAGGTATCGGCGCTCACCACATCGAGGATGTCGGAAATGGCGGCGACGTCCTTGAGCGCGGCGAGCCGCGGCAGCACGTTCTTGCCGGTGGTGGAGGAGCTGGCCAGCACGTGGCTATAGTCATCGGCGAGACGCACCAGCAGATCGGCCAGCGGCTCGGCAAGCTGATGAGCATAGACCGCATGGTCGACGATGCGCACACGGTTCACGCCGTCAAGCTTCGCGGCCTGCTCGGCCACGCTCTGCACCTCCTGACCCGCTACCAGCAGGTCGATGTCGCCACCGCTGTCCTTGACAATCTGTTGTGCGGCCGCCACCACATGAGCCGTGGTGCCGGCGAGTTGACCGTCATGATGGTCGGCGAGAATCAATACGCTCATGAGATCACCTTGGCTTCATTCTTGAGTTTATCGACGAGCTCGTCCACCGAGCCGACCTTGATGCCGCCCTTGCGCTCGGCTGGGGTTTCGACCTGCAACTGGGTGACCTGCGAGGCAATAGCGACACCGAGCTCCTCGGGGGTTCTAGTGTCGAGCGGCTTCTTCTTGGCCTTCATGATATCGGGCAGCTTGGCGTAGCGCGGCTCGTTGAGGCGCAGGTCAGTGGTGACCACGGCGGGCAGCTTGAGCGCCACGGTCTGCAGGCCGCCGTCGATCTCGCGGGTCACGTTGACGGTGCCGTCCTGGATATCCACCTTCGACGCGTAGGTACCCTGCCCCCAGCCGGTCAGGGCGGCAAGCATCTGCCCGGTCTGGTTATTGTCGGTATCGATGGCCTGCTTGCCGAGGATCACCAGTTGCGGTTGCTCCTCGTCGACCACTCGCTTGAGCAGCTTGGCGACCGCCAGTGACTCGACGCGCTCGTCGGTAGACACGTGAACAGCCCGGTCGGCCCCCAGCGCCAGCGCGGTGCGCAACTGCTCCTGGGCGGCCTTGGGCCCGATGGTCACAGCGACGACTTCCGTCGCTATGCCCTTCTCCTTTAGGCGAACCGCTTCTTCCACCGCGATCTCGCAGAACGGATTCATGGCCATCTTGACGTTGGTAAGGTCGACGTCGGAGTGATCCGCCTTGACGCGGACCTTGACGTTGTAGTCGATGACGCGTTTGACCGCGACGAGGATTTTCATGAACGACTCCCACTACAGCTGTTTCTCTATGCGAAATTACATTTCGTACTTTGAAAAAACGATAGAATCGTTAGCACAATGGCGTCAAGCACTGCGGTTGCTGCCTATACCAAAGGACTACAATCGGATTGCCTGTACTCTGGAAGGCAGATAAGCATTATTTGTTCTGTATAGTGGAATTCATGAGTGCTTATTCAGAATTGATTGGTGAGCAAAAACCAGGCGGCCATCACCGGAACCACGCCGAGCATGAAGGCGCCATTCCAGCGATAACCGATACGCCACGACGATACGCCGGAGAAACGCGAAAGGATTAACATTGACGCGGTGAGTGGCGATGACATTAATGCCAGACACCAGCCCACCATCAGCGACACGCCGATCAAGGGCGGAGGTAACCCGGGAATATTTAGCGCGGGGAGCAACCCGGCCAGCAAAGTAACGCTCACGATGGGGTTAAGCCCTACCTGGGCGGTAATAAGCACCAAGAGCATGGCGATGACAGCATTCCAGGCACCCAGCGGTGCCAGCCAGCCCAGTGGATCCACCAATGTTTGTGGGTCGATCAGCGCCACACACAGGTGGCCGACATAACCCGCCGAGCCCAATACAACCACCTCACTACCCAATGGCCCCAGCAGCCACGGCAGTTGGCGATGAAAAGTGATGGCGGCCGGCACTAACCCCCACCCCTTCATCCCTCGACGCTGCCAGGCCAGCCATAACCATGAGGCCAAGGGAGCACCGACCAGGGTTGCGATGGGTAGACGTACATCGAGCAGATAAGCTAGCGAGAAAACCAGCAACACAATGCCCAGCAGTAGCACGCAAAAGCGCCGCAGCGGGGACAGCGAAGGGGCTGAGGAGGATGGAGAGCGACGCGGCGGATGTGGTCCCGTGAGCTGGTCGACCAACCAGCCCCCTAGGAAGATGACTATGGCTGCGCCATATGAGTAAGGTGCCAATTCCCGCCACTGCACCGATGGCATGCTAGCAAGAATCACCGCGACACCGATTCCCATCGGCGAGATCAGCGGCGCCAGCGAAAAACCACGCAGCAATGCCATCAACATGCGTCGCTGACGAGCTTTTTGGACCCACTCCCTGCCATCGGCCGCGGCTAAGGTATTGCTCTTCTCGATCATTCCAGCGAATAGATTGAGAACACCAATATTAAGAATCACACCGAACAACCCTGAGCCGAGCGACAGGATAGGGTAACGCCGCGCCGGCGGCTGATGCAGCATCGCCTGGCTACATTGTCGCACCAGGCGCGAGCGATAGGCTGGTAAGCGTAGCAGGCTCAGGGCGGCAACAAAGGTAGCAAAAAAGGCAAAACGTCCCATCGCTTCGCTGAGCAATGGCCAAACGTCATCAACACGCCATAACGCAACCAATGTGATCATGGCAGCGAATAACAGCAGCCCCATCGCCATGCGCGATAGGCGCCCCCACTGAGATATCAAATAACCGATCAGCAGCAGCCCAGCTAGCCCGTGCGCCCAAGCATTATTTAGCACCAAGCCAACCAATGTGGCCAACATTACTGTGCCGAGCAGACGGGCACCGGTGCGCAGAGTCACGAAGGCTCCATTATATTACTCAGCCTAGCCAGCGCGGTGTCTGCTTCGGCTTCGAGCTCGGCGACAATATCAGCAAGTGGTGCACTACGTGCCGTTAGCCCAACACCCTGGCCAACCGATAGCGCGCCCTGCCGCCAATCACCGCTGGCATAGGCGGCCTTACCCAGGCTGCCACGCACATACGGCATTAATTGCTGGATATCAATGATGCCTTGCCCCTCGAGCGCCTCTACCATCGCGGTAGTGTCGTTGCGCAGCACTCGCATCGAGTTGCGCAACGACGCCATGATCAGAGTTGTATCCCCTGGCTGGGCTTCGACTAGGCGGCACTTGTACTTAGCATGGGCAGGGATCTCATCAGAAACCAGAAAGTGCGTACCGATGGCCACCCCCGAGGCGCCCAACGCCAGTGCCGCGACGATTTGCTCGCCAGTGGCGATACCCCCGCCCAAGGCAAAGGGTATCGTCAAGGCGCGCGCGGCCAGCGCCCCTTGCACCATGGTCCCGATCGGCGATTCGCCGGGATGGCCACCACACTCGGCTCCCACCAGGATTACGGCGTCAACACCTGCAGCCTCGGCCTTCAGTGCGTGTCGTAGCTGGGGCACTTTGTGTATTACGCTGCACCCTCCTGCCTTGAGAGCGGCGACGTAGGGCGATGGGTCGCGCCCCGAAGTTTCGACGACAGCGATGCGCTCCTCAACAATCAGCGACATGATCTCATCAGTGCGATCGCCGGGTAACAGCTTGGGGAGCATCGATACGTTGACGCCGAAAGCGCGTCCATTAAGAAGCTCACGGCAGCGCTGGATCTCATCACGTAGGGCACTGGTATCGGAGAACGTCGCCGCTGAAATGAAGCCCATCATACCGGCATCCACCGCCGCGGCGACATACTCGGCATTGGCCAGCCACTGTAACCCGGTTGCCATGATCGGTAGCCGAGTGCCTAACTGCCGGGATAGCAGCGTGTCACGCCAGTTATAGTGAGGTTTGGGAATCGGCGTAGCGCCGGTCATGCCGGCTCACCTGTTTGCGACTGACTGGCGCGGCGTACACGAAAAGTGCCCTCACCCATGGCTACTACGTTTCCCTCGGCGTCTAGCACTTCGCCGCTGGACATGAAGGTTGACCGGCCACCCCCGCGACGGCGTCCGATAGCACGCAATACACCACTGCGCGCCGGGGCGATGAAGGTACTGGTCAGCGAAAGCGTCATACCCTTTCGCACTTGCCCCGGCTCAGGACAGTAGAGACCAGCGAGGCTCAGAGCAGTATCCAAAAGTGAGGTGAGCACGCCGCCGTGAACAATGCCGCTGCGGTTAAGATGTTGCTCACCAATAACGAGTTCAATGACGGCATAGTCTTCTTGCCATTCAGTGATGCGCATGCCCAGCAAACGCTGGTACCCGAACGGCTCGCCGGCATCGGGCACATCGGGCGATAGCAATTCGGTTGCTGTTGGCTCAGCCATGGGAACGATCCTCCTGCGCCTGCTGGCGAAGACGCCCCTTCAAGATCTTACCGGTAGCGGTTGCCGGGAGTGCATCGACTAAGAAAATTTCACATGGACGCTTGTAAGGCGCCACGCGCTCGGCGATGAAGGCTCGTAATTCATCCTCGCTCAGCGCAGCGCCAGGCTCACACTGAACGAATGCGATTACTTCTTCATTGCCGGCCACTTGGCGACCGACCACTGCCGACAGCGTAACTTCGGGATGCTCATTGATTACCGCCTCGACATCTGGTGGATAGATATTGAAGCCGGAGCGAATGATCAACTCTTTGCTACGCCCAACAATATGCAACTCACCGCTAGCATCAACACGCGCGATGTCGCCAGTGTTTAGCCAGCCCTCATTATCAAGGCAAGCGCGGGTAGCCTCCGGCTGTCGAAAATAGCCACGCATCACGTTAGGGCCACGCACCCATAGCTCGCCGGTCTCCGGAGCCTCGGCATCGGTACTTCCCAGCGGCTCGAGGCGGTACTCGAGCAGGGGTAATACGCGTCCTACGGTCGTGTTGGTTGGCGTGTCGTCAATGCGTGTCTGGCTAATTGTCGGGCTGGCCTCGGTAAGACCATAGCCGTTGTGCAGCGTCTGCCCAAAGGCTGCCTCCACGCGGCGCTTAAGATCGCCATCCAATGGCGATCCGCCAGCTGAGATGTAAATGAGAGCCGGGGCTTCCAGTGCCATGCCTTCCTGTTTGAGATACTCGAGCACGCGTGCGTACATTGCCGGTACCCCTTGAAGCACGGTAATACGCTCTGTAACCAGCGCTTTCAGTAGCGCGGGTGTTTCGAAGCGCGGTACCGGATAGAGGCAGGCCCCGTTGTATAATGAGCCCACGCACACTGAGGCTAGGCCAAATACATGAGACATAGGCAGCACGCCGTAGACGCGTTGTCCTTGAGAGAGGTGGCGCATGCCACCTGAGATCGAAGCGATGTAGAGAATGCCTCGGTGGGTCAACATCACGCCCTTAGGCGTGCCAGTGGTGCCCGAGGTATAGATCATCGCCGCGACCTGTTTGGCACCGCTGGGATGTACCGGCTCGGTGACCGTATCGGCAAGCGGGCTGATCATCAATTCGCCGAGACTGGTGTGCTGGAAGGTCTCTGCACCATGTCTCACGCCATGTGCGGCAGCGTCGCGCGATGCGGCAGTGGTATAAAAGATGCGCCTTGGTTCGCAATTGTTGCGGATCTGATCGATCTCCTTGGCCGACAAGCGAGAATTGACGATCGCCAGCCAAGCATTCATCTCGCTCGCTGCCAGTAGTAGCACCACTAGCGCGCGGCAGTTCTCACTCACTGTCATCAGGCGGTCGCCTGGACGCACACCCAGGGAGTCCAACCAGACGGTAGCGGAACGTACCTCCTCTGCCAGTTCGGCATAGCTCCAGCGCACCTCACCATCGACGATGGCTTCCTGCTGCGGCTGACGTTCGGCCAATTCGAGCACCCGGGTGCTTAACCGTTCAGGCAATTCTGCTATCAGCTCACTGGCCCAACGACCATTGATCCGTTCGTCTGCAGCCTGGTAGGGGTGAGATAGCTGCATTATTGCGCCTCCCGTACCATATTGCGCGCAACTACCAGCTGCTGGATCTGGGTAGTCCCTTCGTATATGCGAAACAGCCGTACGTCGCGATAGAAGCGCTCGACAGCATACTCAGCCATGTAACCTGAACCACCATGGACCTGTACTGCGCGGTCAGCGACACGGCCAACCATCTCGGCGCAGAACAGTTTGGCGCACGATGCTAGCGTCGAAACATTCTCGCCTGCATCCTTGCGCCGCGCGGCATCCATGACCATGGCACGTCCGGCGTAGGCTTCGGTCTTACTGTCAGCGAGCATCGCTTGGATCAGTTGATGCTCGGATAGGGGAACCCCGAACTGTTTGCGCTCCATGGCGAAGTTCAACGACTCCTCTACCAGGCGCTCGGCCACTCCCACGCATACCGCTGAGATATGCAAACGGCCTCGATCTAACACTTTCATCGCGGTCTTGAAGCCTTGGCCCTCTCGCCCGCCGATAATGTTCTCAGCCGGCACGCGGCAGTTGTCGAAGATGATGTCGCAAGTATGTGCTCCCTTCTGGCCCATCTTCATATCAGCCGGGCCACGCTGAATGCCAGGGGTGTCTCCCTCAACAATGAAGGCACTAATGCCTCCCGCACCTTTATTATCTGGATCGGTGCGAGCCATCACAGTGAAAAGATCGGCCTCGGGGCCATTCGTGATGAAGCGCTTGGTGCCGTTGAGTATGTAGTGATCTCCGTCACGAATTGCGGTGGTGCGCAAGCTGGCTGCGTCGGAACCAGAGTCAGGTTCGGTAAGACAGAATGAACTGATAATTTCGCCGGTGGCTAAGCGCGGTACATACTTAGCCTTTTGCTCTGGCGTACCATCGATCAAGATTCCTTGGGCACCGATACCATTATTGGTGCCAAAAACTGAGCGAAATGCCGGAGACGTTTTGCCAATCTCCATCGCTACCAGCGCCTCTTCCTCCATGGTCAGGCCGAGGCCGCCGAACTCTTCAGGAATCGACAAGCCAAACAGCCCCATTTCCTTCATTTGCTCGAGAATCTCGGCGGGGACCGCATCGTCCTCGGCCAGGCGGGCCTCATTGGGAATCAGACGCTCACGTACGAAGCGTGAAATCGTATCCAATAACTGATCCAGCAGTTCCTGATCTCGAATCATGGCGGGTCCTCGCTGTTTTCTTGTCTGGTCTCTTAAAGCTTAAAGAAGCATTTGCGCTGGTGGTCTTCGACTTTAGTTTTGCTTTGCGAAACCGTCTTTCGCATATCTTGCGATGCACTGTTGCACAGCCTATGATGACCGTCAATATTCAGAATCAAGTTTTGCAATGCGAAACAAACAGGAGGCACGCTAGGTCATGAGCAAGCCCATCACCACCATTGGGATTATTGGCACCGGCGCCATGGGACGCGGTATTGCGCAGATTGCTGCTGAAGCGGGCCTGCGAGTCAAGATGCACGACACGCGTGAAGCCGCAGTTAGTGAAGCCCAGGCATTCATAAGCAAACTCTGGTCACGCGCCGTTGAGAAACAGCGCTTCAGCCAGGCCCGTGCCGACGAAATGATCAGCTTGCTCGAGGAAGCAAGAACACTGGAAACCATGGCCGAGTGTGATCTAGTCATTGAGGCCATCGTGGAGCGCGTGGACGCCAAGCAGGCCCTATTCAAGCAACTCGAACAAATTCTCGCTGAGCACGCCATTCTGGCTACTAACACATCATCACTGTCAGTCACCGAGATAGCCTCAGCCTGCGCACGTCCAGAGCGAGTAATTGGCCTTCACTTCTTCAATCCCGTCCCTTTAATGAAAATCGTTGAGGTCATTCCAGGGGTGAAAACTGATCCTGAGGTGACCGAGGCGGCCGAAGCCTTAGGTCAACGATTCGGGCACTTCACTGCAAAGACCACTGATACCCCAGGGTTCTTGGTTAATCATGCCGGACGTGCATTCGGTACTGAGGCCTTACGAATACTTTCGGAAGGTGTTACAGACCATGTCACTATCGACCGCCTGCTGAAGGATCAGGGTGACTTCCGGATGGGCCCATTCACACTGCTTGACTTAACTGGCCTGGACGTCTCGCACTCAGTGATGGAATCGATTTACCACCAATACTACCAAGAGCCGCGCTTTCGCCCTTCACCACTGACAGGACAACGTCTAGCTGCTGGCCTGCTGGGCCGCAAGAGTGGAGAAGGATTCTATCGCTACGATAATGGACAAGCGGTGTTGCCCGAGGAGCCTACAGCTCCGAGCGCCAAGCCGATTCCAGTGTGGATTAGTGCCGAGGACACAAATGCTAACCGGGCGCTGGTCCGTATGGTCGAAGCGGCTGGCTGGGAACTAGAAGCAGGCAATGTTCCCAGTGATAAGGCACTTTGTTTGTTGACACCTTATGGCGAAGACACCACTGACTGTGCCCTGCGTCAGCAACTCGACCCGTCACGTTGCGTTGCTGTAGATATGCTTGCTGGTCTCAATAAGCGTCGCTGCCTCATGACCAGCCCCGCGACCCTCGCTGTGGTACGCGATGCAGCTCATGCACTGTTTTCCTATGATGGAGAGCCCGTCAGCGTGATCAATGACAGCACCGGGTTTGTGCTACAGCGTGTGGTGGCATGCATTGTCAATGTTGGTGCCGATATCGCTCAGCAGCGTGTTGCCGAGCCAGAGATCATTGACCGTGCAGTCGAGCTAGGCCTGGGTTATCCCAGGGGCCCGCTGGCCATGGGGGAGCATTACGGCTCTCAGCGCATCTTAACCATTTTGGAAAATTTGCTAGCCGCTACTGGTGACCCACGTTACCGGCCTAGCCCTTGGCTACGCCGTCGTGCTCGTCTGGGTATCCCTCTGAATGTTACCAGCGCTTAGTAGTTCGTTAAAATCACGGAGCTTTACCATGCAAGACGCTTATCTATATGACGGTATTCGCACTCCTTTCGGTCGCCATGGCGGCGCTCTCGCAGGGGTACGTCCAGATGACCTGCTGGGTTTAACTCTGAAGCATTTGATTGATCGTAATGCGTTCGCCGCCGATGCTTATGAAGAGGTCCTTGCTGGTTGCACCAATCAGGCAGGAGAGGATTCACGTAACGTTGCTCGCCACGCGGCGCTTCTGGCGGGCCTACCGGTCGAGGTAGCTGGCCAGACTATCAACCGTCTGTGCGGTAGCGGCTTGGCAGCGATCCTTGATGCCGTTCGAGCCATCCGCTGTGATGAGGGTGCGCTGTTTCTGGCCGGTGGTGTCGAGAGCATGAGCCGCGCACCTTATGTGCTGGGAAAAGCCGACTCTGCCTATGCGCGAAATCAGCCTCTGTACGATACGGTGATTGGTTCACGCTTTCCTAACCCATGGATCACCAAAGAATATGGTAGCCACAGCATGCCGGAGACTGCGGACAACGTGGCGCATGATCTAAGCATCAGTCGAGATGCTGCCGATGCCTATGCCGCACGCTCACAGGCGCGTTACGCCGAAGCATTAACAAAAGGCTTTTACAAGGAAGAACTGTTAACGGTCGAAGTTGCCCAAGGCCGCAAGCAGCCGCCCAGGCTGGTAGAAGAGGATGAGCATCCACGGCCTGGCAGCGATGTCGAAAAGCTTGGCCGCTTGCCAGCGTTATTCGAGAATGGTGTGGTCTCAGCAGGAAACGCGTCTGGGCTCAATGATGGTGCTGCAGCGATGATCGTAGGCAGTCTTGCAGCTGGCGAGAAGGCAGGTATGGCGCCGCGTGGACGCATTCTATCGGGGGCCGTTGCGGGGGTTCCCCCACGAGTGATGGGGTTGGGGCCAGTGCCGGCCAGTGAGAAGGCCCTTGCACGTGCAGGTCTGTCGCTGGACCAGATGGACCTGATCGAAATCAATGAAGCATTTGCGGTACAGGTGCTGGGCTGTGTTAACCAACTGGGTATGTCTCCCGAGGATAGCCGCCTGAACCCTAACGGGGGAGCCATTGCAATTGGCCATCCTCTGGGCGCCTCAGGGGCTCGCCTAGCGCTAACTGCACTGCGCCAATTAGAAGCAACTGGTGGTCGCTACGCTCTGGTGACTATGTGTATTGGTGTTGGTCAAGGCATTGCCGCGGTGATAGAGCGTTGCGAGTAAATTTGAAGCCATCAATAAAAAACGCCCGTCGAAGCGGGCGTTTTTCATTTGCTCTCCACAGTAGCACTTGTGCGATACTTGATTTCATTCTGCAAGTTACTATTTTATTTAGCTCTTGGGAGCGCATATGAATAAATCTATGTCTTTTGAGGAGGAGCAGGACGCCGCTGCCAAGGACCGGAATTTCGTCACAGCACTCTCGCGTGGACTCGAATTGCTTAGGGCCTTCGGTGCCG
>Ga0098062_1000370_pt1 | contig 24930 bp, 24 predicted proteins | sample 23_taG_FD_81592 | JGI IMG/M metagenome (GOLD analysis project Ga0098062, IMG submission 81592) | Marine viral communities from Cariaco Basin, Caribbean Sea - 23_WHOI_OMZ | ecosystem: Environmental > Aquatic > Marine > Oceanic | place: Caribbean Sea: Cariaco Basin | collected 2014-11-11 | reverse complement strand
GGCCACAAACTGCCTGTCGGCCGCGTGAACGGCACCATGGGTTATGGTGAGGTCATCCATCTCACCGACTCAGAAGCCGAGCTGCAGGTCTGTCTGGAGCAACCTGCGCCCGCGCCCTTGCCGCTGACTCTGATTCTTGCCATGCCCCGCCCCAAAATGTTCCGGCGCACGCTGCAAACCTGCGCCTCGCTGGGGGTTAAAGATATCTGGCTGATCAACAGCTACAAGGTCGAGAAAAGTTTCTGGCAAACGCCTTGGTTGTCTGAAGACAATCTGCGCGACAACCTGACTCTCGGGCTGGAACAATCCAAAGACACGCTGATGCCGCAGGTGCACATTCGCAAGCTGTTCAAACCGTTTGTCGAAGACGAATTGCCAATGCTACTGGCCGGCAAGCGAGCACTGGTTGCCCACCCGGGTACCGCTATTCCCTGCCCGACACACCTGAACGAGCCCGCGGCAATATGCATCGGCCCCGAAGGGGGTTTTACCGATTACGAAGTCAGAAAGCTGGAGGAAGCGGGCTGCCAAAGCGTACACCTTGGCCCCCGGATTCTTCGGGTGGAAACGGCTGTTCCGGTGTTGGTCAGCCGTTTATTCGATGCCTGTCTCTAGGCGGCTCGCTTTTGCCAAAGCTTGATAAGAGGCGTGAGCACGGCCACTAACACACCTCCGGCTATGAGCCCGAACAAGCCATCACCCAGGGTGGGAATCAACACAGCACCAAGGCCGCCGACTTCTGCCGCGAAGCCTCGAATAGCTTCGTAAACCGGCGTTATGCCGTGTGTAAGAATGCCGCCGCCCACCAAAAACATGGCAATGGTGCCAACAATGGTCAGAGTCCTCATCATATAAGGCGCCAACCACAGAATGCCGCCCCCGATGCGCTGAAGGACCGCCGAGTCCCGTTGGCTCAGGTACAGCCCTCCGTCGTCAATTTTCACGATACCCGCCACCAAACCGTATACCACAACAGTCACCATCACCGCGACGACCGTAAGCACAGCAAACTGCATTCCAAGACTTTTCTCGGCCACGATGCCTAGAGTGATCGCAATGATCTCGGCGGACAGGATGAAATCGGTTCGAATAGCGCCTTTGATTTTTTCCCGTTCGACTTCTTTTAGATTAGCCTCGGGATTCTTTAGGGCTTCCCGAAGATTTTCCTTGTGCGCTTGCTCTTCCTTGCCGTGCAAGAATTTGTGGGCCACTTTTTCGAAGCCTTCGAAACACAAGAAAGCACCACCAAGCATCAACAGCGGAATAACCAACCACGGAAGGAAAAAACTGATCGCTACGGCGGCGGGCACCAGAATGCATTTATTCAGCATCGAGCCTTTGGCAACGGCCCAAACCACCGGCAATTCCCGAGCGGGTTTAACACCGGCGACTTGCTGGGCATTGAGCGCCAGATCATCCCCCAACACGCCTGCGGTTTTCTTGCCGGCGACCTTGGTCATTAAGGCCACATCATCCAACATCGTCGCGATGTCATCGAGAAGGGTAAGAAGGCTGGCACCTGCCATAAACAATTCCTTTGTCTGCTGGGGTCTGGTTCGATCAGGAAAAGTTTACGGAATAGTCTGGGGCAGCGCTACCCGTCAATGCCCATGGCTTCGGCAGCAATTCGATTCTTTAGCGGTGCCAGCTTATTGAACCAGCGCATACCGGCATTGCGTAGCCACCGAACCGGCAATTCATCCCGGGCAAAGAGCTGCTTGAAGCCCTCCATGGCCGCCATCATCATAAGATTTTCGCCCTTACGACGCCGCTGGTAACGAGCCAGAACCAAATCATCGCCCGGGTTCAGGCCAAGCTCCTTCGCCCGGCCCAGTTCGTCCAGCAACACCCGGACATCACCGTAACCGAGATTTGCGCCCTGCCCCGCCAATGGATGAATGGTATGGGCCGCATCGCCCACCAATGCCAGACCGTCGGTGACGTAATCTTTGGCGTGGCGCTGACGTAGAGGGAAGGAAAATCGTTTGGAAACCTCCAAGACCTCGCCCAGCTCGCGCTCAATCGCCGCCTCCAGCTCTTGCCGGAAGCTGTCGGCATCCTGCGCCATCAACCGGCGCGCTTCCGCGGTGTTTTGTGACCAGACGAACGAGCAGAAATGCTCGTCGTCGGTTTCGTTATTCAGCGGCAAAAATGCCAGTGGCCCGGTGGGGGTGAAGCTTTGCCACGCAGTGAAGCGATGCGACTGGCTGGTACGCACCGTGCCGACAATTGCGTGCTGGTCGTAATCCCATTCCCGGGTCGCCAGCCCACTCCATTGCCGCAATCGGGACATGGCACCATCGGCCCCGACCACCAGATCGGCTGTCAGCCGGCGACCGTCCTCCAGCTGAACACCTTCGCCACGGCTCCAGCCTTGCACCCGGACACCGTCAATCAGGGTAACGTCGCTCTCCGTCAAAGCTTCAAACAAAGCGCGAACGATGTTCCGGTTTTCGACAATCGTGCCCAGCGAGCGGGCATGAAGCTCAGCGGCATCGAAGTGAATGCGCCCTGTGCCGTCGCCGTCCCACACGATCATTTGCCGGTAACCGCAGTGCCGGCCAGCCTGCACACGAGGCCAGGCACCCAAACCCTGCAGTAAGCGTTCACTTGCCAGCGAAATTGCGCTGACTCGCGGCTCAAAACTATCAACGTCGGCTGCAGGCTTCGGATTATCCAGCAAATTTTGGAGCGGCGCGCCTTCTATGAGCCCCACCTGCCAACCTTGCCGGGACAGCCCCAGTGCCAACGCCGAGCCAATCATTCCGCCACCGACCACCAGGACGTCAAAGCTCTGCACCCCGGACTCATAACTCATTACGAACGGCCTCCTGATCGGCTTTAACGGAAGTAATTGCAGCCTTGCGCCCACCCGTGCCCATAGCTTTCCGAGCAAACCAGCGTTTGGCTGCGGGCACCAGATCCAGCCCCATCAACCCGGCATCACGAGCAAGCGCCAAAGGAGGTAGGGATTGCCCGAACACCCGAATCAGTGAGTCCGAGAACTGCACAGTTTGCTGCCAATCCTGACGGTGCCTTTGCTGATATTCGTTCAGCACCGACAGCGAACCAATCGATACGCCGTTTTCCGTCGCCACACGAAACTGTTCCACCAATGCCATCAAACCCCGTAATGCCAGGTTAAACCCTTGCCCTGCCACTGGATGCAACGCGTGGGCGGCATTGCCGACCAGAACCACGCCCGGGCGAACCGCTTCGTCCACGGTGGTCAGCTTCAAGGGGTAGTGATTGCATTGGCCGATGCGCGTGATGCGCCCCAAACGCCAACCGAAGCGGTCTTGCAGAGAGCGGCATTTTTCTTCATCGGTTTGCTCAAGCAAGGCGTCCAGTTCTTCGTCGCCCAGCGTCCAGACCAGCGCAGAGTCGTGTCCGGCGCGGGTCGGTGAGCCCTGAGGCAGCATGGCCATGGGGCCAGACTGGGTGAAACGCTCAAAAGCCGTGAACTGGTGAGCCTCGCTGGTAGTGACGTTCGCAATCAACGCATTCTGGCCGTAATCCACCGTGCGCGGCTGAAAGCCCAGCTTTTCCCGCAAGCCGGAACGGCCGCCATCGGCCACCACCAAACATTGGCCGTTCAACTCCTGCAATTCGCCGTCTTTGCGAATACTGACTCGCACGCCTTGATTGAGCGGGGTCATATCGACCACCTCAGCCGGCGCTTCCCAGCGGATATCGGCCGCCAGCAGGGCCCGCATCAGGCACAAGCCCATCCAACGATTGTCCGCCACATAACCGAGCGCTTCCTGCTGATGATCTTTGGCATGCAGGCGAGTCGCCCCGAATCGGCCACGATCCGAAACATGAATGTGCTGTATAGGCGTGGCGTGTTCGGCCAGCGCGGACCACAGCCCAAGCTCTTCAAAAATAACCCGGGAACCCCAGGCCAGTGCCGTGGAGCGGGCATCGTAACTGGGCTGGTAATCCTCCGGCAGCGCGTCAGGCGACAACGGAAAACTCTCGACCACGGTCACCCGAAGTTCCGGCACCACGCGCGCCACGGCCAGCGCCAAAGTCGCGCCAGCCAGACCGCCGCCGGCGATGATCAGATCGGTATCCATTCGGGTGTCGGTCACAGGGTCAGTCCGCCATCAACGCTTCAATATCGGCTACGGTTTTCGGCACACCGTCGGTCAATACCCGGCAACCGTCTTTGGTGACCACAACATCGTCTTCAATGCGAATGCCGATGCCACGCCATTTTTCATCAACGCTGGTGTTGTCCGGCGCAATGTACAACCCCGGTTCCACCGTGAGCGCCATACCGGGCTCCAGCTGGCGCCAGGCATCGCCGACCTTGTAATCACCCACATCGTGAACATCCAGACCTAGCCAGTGGCCGGTCCGGTGCATGAAAAAGGGTTTGTAAGCTTCTTCAGCAATAGCGTCATCCACATCTCCCGACAACAGGCCCAGATCGATCAGACCTTGAGTCAGCACCCTCAGTGCCGCTTCATGGGAGTGGTTCCAGTGGTTGCCGGGGCGGACCGCATCAATGGCAGCGTACTGTGCTTCCAAAACCACTTCGTAAAGCGCTTTTTGCTCCGGGCTGAACTTACCGCTGACCGGGAAGGTGCGGGTAATGTCCGAGGCGTAGCAATCAAGCTCGCAACCGGCATCGATCAATACCAGATCACCCTCTTTCAGGGGCGCACTGTTCTCGATGTAATGCAAAATACAGCCGTTTGCACCACTGCCAACGATCGACGGATACGCAGTTGAACGGGCCCCGTGATCCATAAAGGTACGAATCAGCTCAGCTTCCAGGTTGTATTCGTAGCCACCCTTGCGAGCGCGCTTCATGGCATTGCAGTGAGCCTCGGCACTGATCTCGGCGGCTTTGGCCATCACCTTCACTTCGCCGGCGCTCTTGTACAAACGCAGGTCGTGCAACAGATGTTCAAGAGCGACAAATTCCCCGGGGGGATGGGCGCCCGCCCGCACTTTGCTGCGAATCACTTTGACCCAATCCATGACCCGGGTGTCGAAGGCATCGTCTTTACCCAGCGGGTAATACACCCGGCTTCGGCCTTCGATCATGCCCGGCAAGATGTCGTCGATATCTGCGATGGGGAAGGCATCATCCAAACCATACTGCTCGATGGCACCTTCGGGGCCCACCAAAAAACCATCCCAGAGTTCTTTCTCGGGGTTTCGCTCTTTACAGAACAGCACCGCTTCGCCGTGCTCCCGCCCCGGAATCAGGGCCAAGACGGCTTCCGGCTCGCCAAAGCCGGTCAGGTACTGAAAATCACTGTCTTGGCGAAACGGGTGCAGTACGTCCCGATTTCGGACCCGCTCGGGCGCTGCCGGCAGGATCGCAATGCTGTCCGGTGCCATCAAGCCCATTAACTTGCGACGGCGCTCAGCGAACTCTTTGGTCGAAATCGTTACAGCCATGATGTCTCCTGATCAGTGCAAAGTCGGCGCGTTGCCTGCGGGTTTCTCAGGCTCGTTGAATTCGGTGAATACGGTCAGCGCGCCCAGCCGAACATACTCGGTAATTTCCAGTAATTGCTGTTCACTTTCTTCATCCGATTCTTCTTCGTCCGACAGCTGGCTGATGGCCACCAGGTCTTCTATCAGCTCACGGATTTCATCCGGTGCCTGACCCAGTGATGCGCCGGCCGCCAGTGCCATGCCTTCCAGAAAGCCGCGAACCCAAGACACCAAGGCTTCGAGGCGCTGTTCAATGGCGTAGTCGTCGTCCGGCAACAAAGGCTGGAAGCTCATGTCCGAAGACTGCAGCTGCGCCAGGGTTTTCGCGTACGCCCCGTTCATGAATGGCGCCAGCTTTTCAGACTCTTCCAGAGCCTGTTCAGCCAACCCCATGTGATCACAAACCATGGCCAGCCATTCCTGTTCGGTGATACGGGTGCCTGCCGACAATTGACCACACAGTACGCCGTGCAGCTCGGACGGATGACTGAAGGCCTTATGGGCGGTGAACACGTTGGCCCATTGCTCAAACTCTGCAGCTCGGGCGACAGCGGTGGTATCGGTTTCAGACATGAAACAGCAGCTTCCTGTATCGGGGGAGTCACTTGCCAGGCAAGGAACTCCGGTCATATTTAGGGCTATATCCTAGCATTCCACGGCACGTGTGGCACGGTCGTCGGTTCTCGGGCTTGCTTTTCTGAACACTCAATAAGAATATGTTATAACATATCCAAAATTCGCAAAGGCAACCCAATGAAACTCAAGCACTCTCTGACGCTTACCGGCGCTCTGACATTTGCACTTTATGGCGGCCCAACAGTCGCGCAGCAAAATCTTCAGGCACACCAGCATGGAATGGCCGAGCTGCAAGTGGCGGTTTCAGGCGAACAAATCGATGTGCTGTTGCGATCACCCGCTTACAATCTGGTTGGCTTTGAGCATCCGCCACGTTCCGCCGAACAACATCAAACGGTCGAATCCGCCGTTGACTGGCTTAAGCACACAGCCTTGGTCGATACCCCTCAGCAACAATGCTCGCCCGAGCAGTCCGATGTGCTGACCAGTTGGAACGACCCGCACGCCGATCACCATGACGATAACCATGACCAGAGTCATGATCACGACCACTCAGGACACAGCGATATCGAAATCACCCAACGCCTGCACTGCCCCGGGCTTTCCGATACGAATAAACTACAAACCACGCTCTTTCAGCGTTTCCCCGGTTTGGAACAGCTCAATGCGCAATGGGTCAGCCCGAAAGGCCAGAACGGCACCCGTCTGACGCCCGGCAAGCACCGGTTTCAGCTTGGCAGATAGCGTCACTCGGTATAGGGTTCAACGGCGCTGGCCTTGATCGAATAGGACGACGCACCAATGGCATTTTCCGTTTTTTCGAGGGTCAGTTTCCCCTCAATCCAGACCGGGTCGTACAGCGCCTGCAAGGTGAACCCGTCCGGATATTTCACATGGATAATCTGGTTGGGCGGTGGTGGCGGCACATGAATGCACGCGCCGTAGTATGGCACCAGAAAGAATTCAAGGATGCGCATGTCTTTGGTGGTTTTCAGAGGTACCACGAAACCGGGAATCCGGGCTTCCACATTGGCCATTTCGGGCACCACCCGACCGGTCATAATTTCATCCGGAAGCAAAGCCGGCCCGTCACCTTCGTGCACTACCTCCGGCAGATTTTCAAGCAACGCGAGGTCTTCGGCCGGCATCAACTCAAGCCAATCAATTTCTCTGGGTTTAGCCTCAACCAGGCCGGAAACCAAAACGAGGACAACCAGTCCAAAGCCCGCCAATATTGCACGAGCATTCAAGGCCAGTGACATGAAACGCTGCTCCACTTGGGGTATGTCAAACGATTACGGCCATCCTACAACGGAACTCAAACAGCCGACATGAACATAGAGACAGCTCAACCTCCTTCCGGTTCACTCGCCATCCAAACCCGCCAACTCCGGTTTCGATGGCCAAAACAGCAAGCCCCCCTGATGTTTCCCGACATCCAGCTCCATCGCGGCGAACATCTTTTTTTACGCGGCGCCAGTGGCACTGGGAAAAGCACACTGCTCAGCTTGCTGGCAGGCATGATGTTGCCGGAAACGGGGGCCGTGAACCTGCTTGAAACCAATCTGAGCACGCTAAAAGGCGGCGCCCGGGACCGGTTCCGGGCCGACCATATGGGCGTTATTTTCCAGCAATTCAATCTGGTGCCTTATCTGAGCGCACTGGCCAATGTCACCCTACCGTGCCGTTTATCCACACGGCGCCGGAACCAAACTCAAGGTAACCCCGAGACAGCCGCAACAGCCCTGCTGCAACAGCTTTCGATTCCCGACGCGCTCTGGCACCGACCGGTCACCGAGATGTCCATTGGCCAACAACAACGGGTAGCCGCAGCACGCGCCCTGATCGGCTCACCGGAAATCATCCTGGCGGATGAACCCACATCGGCACTGGATACCGATAACCGCGACCGCTTTATCGAGCTACTCCTGACGCTGGCCCACGAGCACCGTTGCTCCGTCGTGTTCGTCAGTCACGATCAGAGCCTCGCGAATCATTTCCACCACCAACGGTCACTGGGAGGTGAATCATGAGCAAGCTTCGCCTAACGCTCTCGCTGGCAACCGCCAGCCTCTGGTACCGCCGCCGGGTGTTGGCCATGGTATGCCTGACGCTTACTCTCAGTGTCACACTGTTGCTGGGCATTCAATACCTGCGCACCGAAGTTCGGCAATCGTTCACCAGTACCATCTCCGGCACCGACTTGATCGTCGGCGCCCGCAGCGGACAGCTGAACCTCCTGCTGTACACCGTTTTCCACATCGGGGACGCCACCAACAACATCCGCTGGAGCAGCTTCAAACATATTGAAGACGACCCGCGGGTTAACTGGGCCGTTCCGATTTCTTTGGGAGACAGTTACCAGGGCTATCGGGTGGTGGGCACCAACGGCCGGTTTCTGGAAAGGTTTCAGCATGGCAACGACCAGCCACTGAAGCTGGCTCAGGGCCAATGGTTCTCACAACTGTTCGATGTCACCCTTGGTGCGGAAGTCGCCCGGCAGCTTCAACACCAATTAGGCGATCAAATTGTGTTGTCTCATGGTGGCGGGCGCACCAGCTTCTCCAATCACGCCGACCTGCCCTTCCGGGTTTCCGGCATACTGCAAGCCACCGGCACGCCGATTGATCAAGCGGTTTATATCAGCCTGGAGGCGATGGAAGCCATGCACGTGGGCTGGGAATCCGGTGTTGCCATCCCGGGCCGCACTTTGTCGGCCAGCTCGGCCGAGGCCCGCTCCTTCACCCCAGACGCTATCACCGCCATCCTGCTGGGCCTGAAAAACCCGATCATGACCTTCCAGCTGCAACGTGAACTGAGCCAGTTTCCGGGCGAGCCACTGTCGGCCATTTTGCCCGGCGTCGCACTCAGCGAACTGTGGCGTATGATGGGCCAGTTTGAGCAGGTTCTTCTGGGGATCAGTGTGTTCGTCGTAGCCACCAGCCTGATCGGTTTAATAGCAGTGCTGTTAACGATTCAGTCGCAACGCCATCGGGAAGTGGCGATTCTGCGCGCTGTGGGCACGCCTCCGAGCCTGATCGCCGGGCTCTATAGTTTGGAATGCGTTCTGCTCGCGCTCGCATCCTGCGGCTTCAGCCTGTTCATCGGCGCAGCGCTCATAGCGAGCCTCAGCCCCTGGCTGCTGACGCATTACGGCATTCACATCGGCTTACGTGCGTTAAATCCGGATGAATGGCTGCTGCTCAGCATGGTGCCGGTGGTGGCGTTTGCGGTTTCGCTGGCGCCAGCCTGGCACCACTGGCGGAAAAGCCGAACCTTATCGTTCGGCAACAACAACCCGAACTAACCTGACTTCAAAGGTGACACACTTCACGGAGCCCGCGCCATGACAATGCGGTAAATTGACCGTGGTGGTGCGGGCACTTATAGTTACTGCAATCCAAATTACTCACACTGAGCACGTCATGGAACAGTCCGAAGTACAGTTATTAGCGGACAAGCTGGACAAGTTGATCGAGCGCTACGAAAAGCTCGAAAGAGACAACGCTTTACTGCGTGAAGCGCAGGACGATTGGAATCGTGAGCGAGCCCAGCTTATGCAAAAAAACGATCTTGCCAAAAACAAGATTGAAGCCATGATTGGCCGCCTTCGGGCACTGGAGCACCACTGATGTCACAGCAGTCAACCACCGTTGAAGTCCGGATTCTCGACAAAGAGTACCTGGTGGCCTGTCCGCAGGAAGAGCAAGAGGCGCTACTGCGTGCCGCTCGGCATCTGGACAACAAAATGCGTGAAATCCGCGCTACCGGCAAAGTGTTTGGCACCGAGCGCATTGCCGTGATGGCCGCATTGAATATTACGCATTCCCTGCTGGAGCGAGACACTATGTCTGAAGCTACCAGCACCCTGCTAAAAGCCATGGATAACCGCCTGGACAAGGCGTTGGGCGAATCCTCTGACCGCTAATCTCAGAAAGTCTCGGCGAAGGGGGTTGCAATCGGGGCCGGCCTTGGCCCTATAATGGTTCAACTTCCTGGGCTGTTCGCTGGTCGGGTACGTCCTCGAGCCGATGCGCTTTACCCAGGTGACCACTTCAGGGCATTGTGAGCACGTCCCCCGCGGGGGAAAGCCTAATATGTCACAGCGGTCGCCGACCTTGAACTTTGGGTTCAAGGGCTACATCCGATAACGGCAGCCCGGGAAGCTTTATTTTGAACACCCTTTCCAGAAGCGATCTCCGCAAGAAATTGCGCAGCCTGCGCAAACATCTCTCTTTCGAACAACAGCAACAAGCCTCAGAGCACCTCGCCCTGAATCTGCTTCGGCACCCCGATTTATATCGCGCCAAACACATCGGCATTTATCTGGCCAATGACGGCGAAATTGATCCGTATTTGTTTATTGATCTGGGGCGGCGCAAGAACATTCACTTCTATTTGCCGGTGTTGCATCCGGTTTATCCCGGCAAGCTGGTTTTCAGCCCCTATCGGGATGGCACCGAACTCAAGCCAAATCGTTTCGGCATTCCCGAGCCTCCGTTCCCGGAAGCCAGACGCAGGCCAGCCTGGTCTTTGGATGCGGTCCTGTTTCCGCTGGTGGGTTTTGATGCGCAAGGCGGTCGATTGGGTATGGGCGGCGGTTTCTATGACCGTACTTTTGCATTTAGCAGAGTTCGGCCGGCGATGGCCCCGAAGCTGATCGGGCTTGCCCATGAATTTCAGAAGGTGGAATCGTTGCCGATCGAGCCGTGGGATGTACCACTCCACGGCGTGGTGACGGATAAGCGGTGTTATCAGTTCCGGCGGTAGTCGGCTGACTGCACGAAGCTGGTCGCGGGAACGTCTCGGGCCGAGCGCTTGTCTTCAGAGGCCTGAATGGTTGTGGTCACACCGGTAATCACCAGACCGACAGCAAAGATGAACACAATGGTGCGGATGATGTCTGGCTTGTTACCCATGGGGCGCATTCCCGTTATTCTTCGAACTAAATGGCTGGAAAATCAGGTGGCTATTCTTGATATCAAGAATTAGACGAAAGACTAACATCTAATTACAGTTTTACAATTTTTGACGGATTACGATTACGTAAGGGTTTGATTACGGTTTCGCGTCAGATTTCTAGCGCGCCTCATACGACGCCGTGTCGGCCGAAGCAAGGGGTACGGGATCTTTGCGAAACACGCTCCTTCGGCACGTCCATGTGACGCTTGGGCTCCGCCATCCATGGCTCCGCACAGTTTCGCAAAGATCCCGTACCCCTTCCTTCTACTGCAACCTTAGCTGCGAGAGTGGATTAATCGGACTTGCCGTTACCGGCTCCCAAGAACAGCTTGTAGGCTTCGTTGTCGGTCATGTTCTCGTAACGGAAACCGACCTTCTCCAGCATCTCTTCGAACGCCGAGGTTTCGTCAGCATTCACCTGAGCGCCAAGCAGAACGCGGCTGTAGGCTGCGCCGTGGTTGCGGTAGTGGAAAAGGGAGATGTTCCAGCGGGTGCCGAGCGACATGAGGAACTTCAGCAGAGCGCCCGGGCGCTCGGGGAATTCAAACTGATACACCACTTCGTTGGTGATCGAGGGCGCGTGGCCGCCGACCAGGTGGCGAATGTGTTGTTTCGCTATGTCGCTGTCGGTGAGGTCGGTAACGGAATAGCCGTTTTCGCGCAGGTCTTGCAGCAGTTCTTCCCGGCCTAGCCCTCCAGCTTGTATCTGGATACCCACGAAGATCACCGCCTGCTGGGCATCCGCGTAGCGGTAGTTGAACTCTGTGATGCTGCGCTTGTGCAACGCTTTGATGAAGGTTTTGAACGCGCCGGGCTGCTCCGGGATGGTCACCGCCAGCACGGCTTCGCGCTTTTCACCGATTTCGGTGCGTTCGGAGATATAACGCAAGCGGTCGAAGTTCATGTTGGCACCGCTGAGTACACCGGCCAGATTTTCGCCTTCGAGCTGCTCCCGCGCGATGTATTTTTTGATACCTGCCACAGACAACGCACCCGCGGGTTCTGCGATGGAACGGGTGTCTTCGAACACGTCTTTGATGGCCGCACAGATTTCATCGGTGCTGACGGTGATCACTTCATCGACGTTGTCTTTGCAGATGTTCCAAGGCTCTTCACCAATCTGCTTAACCGCAACGCCGTCGGCGAAGATGCCTACTTCGTCCAGCACCACCCGTTCACCGGCGGCCATGGCGGCCTGCAGGCAGTTGGAATCTTCCGGCTCTACGCCGATGACTTTAATATCGGGGCGCAGGTATTTGATGTAGGCGGCCATGCCAGCGATCAAACCACCACCGCCAACCGGGATAAACACAGCATGCAACGGCTGAGAAAACTGCCACATCAATTCCATGGCTACCGTGCCCTGCCCGGCAATCACGTCCGGGTCATCATAGGGCGGGATATAGGTATACCCGTGCTTGGCAATCAGTTCCTGCGCATGAGCGGCCGCTTCGTCAAAGGCATCGCCTTTAAGCACCACTTTGGCCCCTCGCTCGCGCACGGACTTCACTTTAATGTCCGGTGTGGTTTGCGGCATGACGATGACCGCTTTGATGCCCAACTGCTTCGCCGACATGGCCACACCCTGAGCGTGGTTACCGGCGGACGCGCATATCACGCCCTTGGCTTTTTGCTCGTCCGAGAGCTGAGCAAGCCGGTTGTACGCGCCACGAATCTTGAAGGAAAACACCGGCTGCAGGTCTTCACGCTTGAGCATAATATTGTTGCCAAACCGTGCGGACAGACTACGGGCTTCAGTGAGCGGTGTTTCGATGGCGATGTCGTACACCCGCGCATCGAGGATCTTCTTGATGTAACGTTGCGGCATGATGGTTCCGGTTGCTGATGATCGGATTGGAAAAAACGTACAGTTTAGGAAGTTTGCACGGTTGCCGTCTACAAGCAGAACGCCCGCAGGCGTATAATGCGGTTAAATTCATCCGATCTCACCCGGAGCGCCCCATGACTCAGGACGAACTCAAAAAAGCCGTGGCCAAAGCGGCCATGGACCATATTGCCCCACACCTGAATCGCAAAAGCGTTGTCGGGGTTGGCACCGGCAGTACGGCGAACTTCTTCATCGATTTTCTGGCCGATTACAAAAACGAGTTTGACGGCGCCGTCGCCAGCTCCGAAGCTACCGCTGAGCGCCTGAAAGGGCACGGCATCCCGGTGTACGACCTGAACGCGATCGACGAACTGGAATACTACGTAGACGGTGCCGATGAAACCAACGAACGATTAGAACTCATCAAAGGCGGCGGCGCAGCGCTTACCCGTGAAAAAATCGTCGCAGCGGTCGCCAAAACCTTCATCTGCATCGTCGACGACTCGAAAAAAGTGGATATCCTGGGCGCATTTCCCCTACCGGTTGAAGTCATCCCCATGGCCCGCAGCCACGTTGGCCGCGAGATCGTAAAACTCGGCGGCGACCCGGTGTATCGTGACGGTGTCACCACCGACAACGGCAACATCATCATCGACGTTCACAACATGGACATCTCCCGCCCGATTCAAGTGGAAGAACGCATCAACAACATTGTTGGCGTGGTTACCAACGGCCTGTTCGCACGTCGCCCAGCCGACTTGTTGCTACTAGGCACCAGCGAAGGCGTAAAAAGCATTCCTCGCCAAGGCGATTAATACCGCTGCGCAAGGTCCCCAAAAGCCGGTTTATCAGCCGGCTTTTTTACAGTGCAACCATAAAACCAAGCGCTTGCTTGGTACCAATATTTGAGCGACACTTGGGCTACTCCAAAAATAACAAGGAACGCCAACGTGTCTGACTACTTCAACGAAACCCACGAACAGGTGCGCCTGACCGCCCGTAAATTCATCGAAACCCACGTTCGACCTTATATCGACGACTGGGAAGAAGCTGGCGAGTTTCCACGAGACATCTACCAAAAAGCCGGTGACGCCGGCCTTCTCGGCATAGGGTTCCCTGAAGCACTAGGGGGCATTGGCGAAGGCGACATCTTCATGAAAGTAGCTGCCTCCGAAGAACTGATGCGCTCCACCTCCGGCGGTTTCGTGGCCAGCCTTGGCTCCCTCGATATCGGTTTACCGCCCGTTGCCAAGTGGGCAAAGAAAGAGATTCGGGAACAGCTCGTACCCCCGGTACTGCGCGGCGAAAAAATCTCCGCCCTCGCCATCACTGAACCCGGCGGTGGCTCCGACGTCGCCAACATCAAAACCCGAGCGGTTCGCGAGGGTGACCACTACATCGTCAACGGCAGCAAAACCTTCATCACCAGCGGCACCCGCGCCGACCACTACACCGTTGCCGTGCGCACCGGAGGCGAAGGCCACGCGGGTATCAGCCTGCTGCTGATCGACCGCGACATGCCCGGCTTCTCCAACGGCAACAAACTCCGAAAAATGGGCTGGTGGGCCAGCGACACCGCCGAACTCTACTTCGAAGACTGCCGAGTCCCCGCCAACCGCCTGATCGGCGCCGAAAACGCCGGCTTCATCGCCATCATGAGCAACTTCCTGGCCGAACGCCTGAGCCTGTCCATCATGGCCTACATGACCGCCCAACTGGCCTACGAAGCGGCACTGGATTACACCAAACAACGCCAAGCCTTCGGCCGCCCTGTCTCCGGCTTTCAGATCACCCGCCACAAACTCGTGGACATGGCCACCCAAATCGACATCGCCCGGGAATACACCTACCGCTGCGCAGCCCTCATGCAAGCGGGTAAAAACCCCATCAAACAAGTGGCGATGGCGAAAAATTTCTCCGTGGACGTCTGCGAAAAAGTCACCCGCGAAGCCGTGCAACTGTTCGGCGGCATGGGCTACATGCGCGAATCTGTGGTTGATCGCCTGTACCGCGACGCCAAGATTCTCTCCATCGGCGGCGGCACCACTGAAATCATGAAAGAACTGATTGCCAAACAGATCAGACTGTAGATTTCGGAAATTACTGAATCGGGCTTGCCCTGAAGCTGGAAAGGGCCTCTGGTGGCCCTGTCCGAAAACGTGGAGCGCCAAGGATGGCGCGACCGAGCCCTACAGGGACGTATTCACGGGCGTTTTTCGGACAGGGCTGCCAGAGGCCCGCTTGCACCCAAAGCCAAGCCGCCACCAACGTTTAGTTTCGAATGCCTGTAGAGTCCCGTATAATTGCGCCCACTTTTCGAACACCGTTAAACGAACCTAACGTATCAGGAAGGAACTCACATGCAATTCGACAACATCCCAGCGGGCAAAAACCCGCCAGAAGACATCTACGTAGCCATCGAAATCCCGGCCAACAGCTCCCCGGTCAAGTACGAACTCGACAAAGACATGGGCGCCCTGCTGGTAGACCGCTTCATGGCCACCCCCATGTTCTACCCGGCCAACTACGGCTTCATCCCGCACACCCTGGCTGACGACGGCGACCCGCTCGACGTACTGGTTGTGACCCCATACCCAATCCAGGCGGGCTCTGTTATCCGCTGCCGTCCGGTTGGCGTACTGAACATGGAAGACGAAGCCGGTGGCGACGCTAAACTGGTTGCCGTACCCCACGACAAGCTGACCACCATCTACCACGACGTCAAAGAAATCGACGACCTGCCAGCGCTTTTGCGCGACCAGATTCGTCACTTCTTCGAGAACTACAAAACTCTCGAGCCAGGCAAGTGGGTAAAAGTACAAGGCTGGGGCAACGCTGCCGAAGCCAAGCAAGCCATCGTAGACTCGGTTAACGCCTACAAAGGCTAATCGCGTTTCGGGCATAAAAAAACCGGGCGACTCTTTAGAGCAGCCCGGTTTTTTTATGCAACAAACATCCAAACGGGCATCAGCCCCGCGACAACAAGTCCCGCATATCACTGATCGCTGCGTTCGCCCGCGACAAGTAAGCCGCCATCGTCAACGAGTGGTTCGCCAACACACCAAACCCACTGCCGTTCAGAATCACCGGGCTCCACATAGACGCTTGGGTGCCCTCCAGCTCGATGATGATCTGCTGCACACTCGCCATCGCATTCTTGTCTTGCAGCACCTTGCGGAAGTCCACCTCCATCGCCCGAAAAATATGCAACAACGCCCAAGCCGTGCCGCGCGCTTCATAAAACACGTCATCAATCTTGGTCCAGTCGGTTTTCACATCCTCACCGTTGACCGCCTCAGACAGCGGGTCACCGTCGTCCATATTCGCCATAGTTTCACTGACCGAAGCTTTACCGACACTTTCACTCAGAGTTCGGGACAAGCTGCCCAAACGCGTTTCCAGGTCTGCCAGCCAGTTGTTCAGGTTGTCTGCCCGGGCGAAAAACTGAGCATTGCTTTGCTCTGGATCCGACAAACGGTTCAGGTAGCGTTTCAGTGCATTGATGCCGCGACGGTATTCGTTTTCCGTGGACGGAATCGCCCAGCTTTCACTGTCAAAGTGTAACTGCGGCTCGGCAATGGTCAGGTCCGGATCTTCCGCGGACTGGCTCTGCGACCGGCTGATGTCTTTGCGAAGCGAACGGGACAAATCCCGCAGTTGCACCAGCACGCCGTATTCCCAGTTCGGCATGTTGTCCATCCAGAGTCCGGGAGGAAAGATATCATTCGAAATGTAGCCACCCGGCTTATCCAGCAGCGTTTCAGCCAACCGGATCATAGTGGCCGTGGTGGCAAATCCGGCTACCGGTTCACGCTCCATCGAACTGGCCAACGTGCGGGTATGCTCCCGCACCGAGAAGCTGTCCGGCTCACTGCTCCAGATGACGCCCAACACAATGGTAATCAGCAGGTACACCACAAGCAGCGCCAAGATAAACTTGCCGATTACGCCGCTGCCACCGGTGTAATCCTGAACATCTTCTTTCTTGTCCTTGAAGTACTGTCTGATTTTCCCCGGCATAAAACGTTTACTCTCCTGTTGATTTCTCGTCGGCCGCAAAGGGTCGGCCCAAATGGTAGCCCATGGCGCCATCGATACCCAATTTACAGAGTACCGAGTATTCCGCACCTCTTTCTACACCCGTAGCGAAAACTTTCACACCCCGACTGCGGGCAATGCCGATAACCGACTCGAGCCAGAACCGGTTATCCTCGTGGCTATCCAGATCATGAACAAAACTGTTATCAATTCGCAAAGCGCTCAACGGCAGGTTCCGCAAGTAATTGAACGGCACCCCACCCACACCAAAGCGGTCCACCAAAACCGGAACGTTCCGTTTAACCAGTGCCCGAATCAATTGACTCGCCTGCGCGCGGTGGTGGTGCAGAGTCATTTCAGAAATGCCTACCCACAAACGGCGATTGAGTGTGTCGGCAGAACCCAGCATCTCCAGCAGGTCTTCCCGGAACGTATCATCGGCTACCGAGGCCGAACCTAACGAAATCGCGAGCTTTTCGTCTGGTTGATTCTCAAGGCGCTCAAGAACGCTGGCGACCAGCGCTCGATCAATATCGGCAATCAACCCGAGGCGTTCCGCCATCGGCACAAACGCGCCCGCCTTCAATACACCCTCTGGCGCGCAAATTCTTGAAAACACCTGATAATACTGAAGTTCCTGATCAGGGCCCTGCACCATTGGCTGCAACCAAAGTGACAAGCGCTTCTCTTGAATAGCATCGTTAATGATGTCGCGCCATGTGTCCATCGTGTGATTACTGTTGCCACTGGCATCCTTGATCCAGCAACAGGACTCCTCACGTTGCTGAGCAGTCCGCAACGCCGTGTCTGCGGCCGCCAGCAAATCCCGGACATCCGCCTCTTTCGATGCAATCGCCAGCCCCGCATGCACAAACGTTTCAAGTGGCGCGGCCATATCCGCATACAGCCCATCAAGCTTCTCGACTATTCCCTCACACCACACTTTCACATCCACAGCCGAGGCACCGGGCAGATACACGGCAAATTCCGCCCCGGTTCGTCGGCCCGCAAATGCTCCGGCGTGTTTCATCACAAACGCCTTAACAACCTTGCCCACCTGCCTCAGCACCTCGTCGCCGTCTTCGCGGCCGTGGCTTTGGTTGTAGTCAGCAAAACAGCTCAGCTGAAGCAGCATCAGCACCCCGGGTGCGGATTTCTCCTCGGATTCAACCTCCACCTTCAGGCGCTGATCAAACGCGCTGCGGCTTGCAAGCCCGGTCACCGCGTCTTCGTTGTTCACTTTTCGCAAATGCTGGATCAACTTTCCCTGGCCGGCGAACAGCTGGCCCAGATCGTCCGCCATCTGATTCATCGCCTCGGTCACCTGGTTCAACTCCCGGGTAGAACGCATCTCCACCCGTTCTCTGAAATCCCGACGACTTAGTGCCCGGGCCTGCTTCTCCAATGCTTTCAGCGGTTTCAGCAAACGCCGTAGCAAAAGCCCTAAAGCCAGCATCCCGATACCGCCAATGACAACCACCCCGGCCAACAAGCCCACCGTAATTCGCCAGAGATCGTCGTAAGCCCGGCCCAGGTTGCTGACCACCTGCACCGTGCCCAGCTGCGCCCAACCACGTACCACTTGCGCCGTCCCTTCCGGTTTGGGCAATGTCGCCAGCTGCACGAACCAAGCGGGAGCTATCCGCGTTCTTAAGGGCATAGAACGGCCCGCCAGCATAATTCCTTCATGACCAACAAATTTCACTGACAGGTAGCTACCGCTATCGAAAACGGCATCAATCAACGAGGAAGCGGCAACGATGTCGGAGGCATCAACGGCTTTGGATAACGCCACGCCGGTGGCGGTTGCCGCGTCTTGTGCGTGCTCTAAGTGCTGCGACGAAACGTAATCCCGGAAGGTATTAAAGGTCACCGAAAAAATGGCCAGCAATATGAGCACCAATAAACTGCCGGTGAAGAGCAACAACAATGCCCGAAGGCTCAGCACGCCATATTGCCGCTGCCTGTTCGCTACCTGCACCATTGCCATATAGCTCCAAGACCTGGGACTGAATCCAAAGATGCCCTCAACTCTGTGACCACTTTCAAGAGTTGACAAACATTTACAAAGTGCCGTCTACGTCGACAACATTAAACACTATAGACTCTACCCAAGGACTATGAAGCCTTTGTCTAACCTGATCACGAAATAAGTTCGTCCTGCCGGACAGAACAACCTATAACAGAAAGGCACGAGCACAATGAGCGACGAAAGCCAGAAGGAAAAACTCAGGCAACATTTTGCCCGCCGCGTCACCACCCAAGCGCGCGTTGTTCTGGATACCTGGCAAAAAATTCACGATGACCCTGCGCAAGCCCAACTGTTCCGGGAAGCACTGGAATCCGCCGCCGACAAATTGGTGCGCTACGCCCGTCGCTTCGAGATGGAAGCCCACGCTCGCGCCGGCGACCGCATCCTGGACGCGCTGACCCAATGGCAGACGGGCACCTCGCTCAGTGCCGATCATCAGCAAACCCTTGAAGGGTCGATGGAAGCGTTGCGTCACTGCACTCAACGCCGCAGCGACGAAAACAATGATGCGCCCCACCCGTTCCGCCGAACCCCCGTTTACCTCGCGCTTGCTGACGAAGAGTCGGCAGCCAGACTGATCAAGCAACTCGAATTCTTCGGTTTCCGCGCTTCGGCCTATCAAACGCCCAACGAGTTGATGGCGGCGTGTGCAGTAAGCAAACCCGAAACCATCCTCATCGACATCAACTTTGGCGGGGGAGCGTCTTCGGGCATATCCACCATTGAGCACCTGCAGGAACAGCACGACACCCCCATCCCCATTATTTTCATGAGCGACGAAGACGGCTCGATCGAAACACGACTGAGAGCGTCCCGGTGTGGTGGCGAAGAGTTTTTCTACCCGGCGGTTGATCCGGGCCAGTTGATCGAAAAAATCGAAACCTATACCCACGGCAATACCGTCGAGCCCTACCGGGTATTGGTGCTCGACGACTCCCGAGCCCAGGCGAAATTCATGGAAACCGTGCTGAAAAAAGCCGGCATGAACGCCCACATCATCACCGACCCGATGCGGATCATTACCGCTCTGGAGGAATTCTCGCCCGAGATCATCCTGCTGGATATGTACATGCCCGGTTGCACGGGCATGGAGATTGCCCGTGTCATTCGCCAACAGGACAGATTTCACAGCGTACCGATTATCTATCTGTCGGCCGAAGACGACGTTGGTAAACAACTGCACGCCATGAGCCTGGGCGGCGATGATTTTCTCACCAAGCCGGTTGACCCCAAGCACCTGATCGCCACGCTGCATAATCGGGGCCGCCGTGCCCGCTCGTTACTGGCACTGATGATTCGCGACAGCCTGACGGGGCTGTTCAACCACACCCATACTCTGTATCTGCTGGAGCAGGAAATCGGTCGGGCGCGCCAGAAAGATCAACCGCTGTGTTTCGCCATGATCGATCTGGACTACTTCAAGAAGGTGAACGATACCTTCGGCCACCCTATTGGTGACCGGATCCTTCGAAGCCTGTCGATGTTCCTGAAACAGCGGCTGCGCAAAACCGACCACATCGGTCGCTATGGCGGTGAGGAGTTCGCACTGATTCTGCCCAACACCCGCCCCAGCGACGCTCGCAACGTGGTCAACGAAATCCGGGAACGGTTTTCCGAACTTGTGCAAGAGGCCGGTGATCGCCAATTCAACGTTACCTTCAGCTGCGGGCTGGCCGCTTGGCAGGGCGATAGCTCACAATCGCTGTGTGAGCGCGCTGACCGAGCCTTGTACGTCTCGAAAGCCAATGGCCGAAACTGCGTGACACTGGCCGAAGATTGATCTCCTCCGGACCGGGCTTTCTGCCCGGTCCATGAAACCAATGTCGAATACCCGCCCTGATCGCCATCGCCGACAATGCTAGCCATCAACGAAATGTCATCGCGCGTGAGGCAATTGCTGTGTAATCTTTTTCAGGATTAAAAGTCGTATCCGAAGATTGTCAAAAAGTGTTGATCTGAAGCGAATAAGTACGCACCATTCAACCAAACTGTCGTTATCTTCGGCGATCCTGTCAAAAACAAACAAGGCAAATTTCATCATGTCGACCATACTTGTCCTACATGGCCCCAACCTTAATATGCTCGGCACACGCGAGCCGGAGGTTTATGGCCATGAGACGCTGGCAGACATTGACGACCGCTTGCGCCAACAAGCTTCGGAACAAGGCCATCATCTGCTGCATCTGCAATCCAATGCAGAGTACGAATTGATTGACCGCATTCACGAAGCCCGGGCTGAAGGGGTGGACTTCATCATTATCAATCCTGCTGCTTTCACCCATACCAGTGTCGCCTTGCGGGACGCATTGCTGGCATCGGGCATCCCGTTCATTGAAGTGCACCTGTCGAATGTGCATGCACGGGAGCCGTTCCGGCACCACTCGTATTTTTCAGATATCGCCCAAGGCGTTATCTGCGGTTTAGGCAGCCAGGGTTACGATCTTGCTTTACAGGCTGCCCTGCAAAAAATTCACTGATAGACCAGAGACAACGGGACTGGAATAGTTATGGATATTCGCAAAATCAAAAAACTGATCGAACTGCTCGAGGAGTCTGACGTCGAGGAGCTGGAAATTCACGAGGGCGATGACTCCGTTCGCATCTCCCGCCGCCGTGAGCAAGCTGCCGGCCAAGTCGTCAGCCACTACGCTGCACCCGCACCTCAAGCGGCACCGGCACCTGCCAGTGCGCCTGCGCCTGAAGAAGCGCCTGCCGCATCTGCTGCCATTAATGGCCATGCGCTGAAATCACCGATGGTGGGCACCTTCTACCGGTCACCGTCACCGTCTGCACCGGCCTTTGTGGAAGTGGGCCAATCCGTCAAGGCTGGCGATGTCATCTGCATTGTTGAAGCCATGAAGATGATGAACCAGATCGAAGCAGACAAGTCTGGCACCATCACCGAAATTCTGGTCGAAAATGGCCAGCCGGTGGAGTTTGACCAACCTTTGGTCGTCATTTCCTGAATCTGGTGATTGCTACCCATGGCTATGTTAGAAAAAGTTCTGATCGCAAACCGCGGTGAAATCGCCCTGCGCATACTCCGCGCCTGCAAAGAGCTGGGCATTAAAACGGTGGCGGTTCACTCGCAGGTAGACCGCGACCTGATGCACGTTCGCCTGGCAAATGAAACCGTATGCATCGGCCCGAACAGCCCGACAGACAGCTATCTGAACATCCCGGCAATCATCAGTGCTGCGGAAGTGACAGACGCTGTTGGCATCCATCCCGGCTACGGCTTTCTGGCAGAGAACGCCGACTTTGCCGAACAAGTCGAGAAAAGCGGGTTTCGCTTCATCGGTCCCAGCGCTGAAACCATCCGCCTGATGGGCAACAAAGTATCAGCCATCGAAGCGATGAAGAAAGCGGGCGTGCCCACGGTACCCGGCTCAGACGGCCCGCTCACCGATGACGATGAGCGCACGCTGCAGGTTGCCCGGAAAATCGGCTACCCGGTCATGATCAAAGCGGCTTCTGGCGGCGGCGGTCGCGGCATGCAGGTGGTCCACTCAGAGGCTGCGCTGCTGAAAGCGGTTCAGATTACGCAGACGGAAGCGAAAAACGCCTTTGGCGATCCGACGGTGTATCTGGAAAAGTTTCTGGAAAAGCCTCGCCATGTGGAAGTTCAGATTCTGGCAGACATGCACGGCAACGTGATTCATCTGGGCGACCGGGACTGCTCGCTGCAGCGCCGCAACCAGAAAGTCATCGAGGAAGCGCCTGCCCCGAACCTGAACCCTGAATCCCGGGAACGCACACTCAAAGCCTGTGTCGATGCCTGCAAGGAAATTGGCTATGTCGGTGCCGGCACCTTTGAGTTCCTGTATCAGGACGGCGAGTTCTACTTCATCGAGATGAACACTCGAGTGCAGGTGGAACATCCAGTGTCCGAGATGGTGACTGGCGTCGATATTGTCCGGGAGCAACTGCGCATTGCCAGTGGTCTGCCACTGGAGTACAGCCAGGACCAGATCAAAATTTCCGGCCACGCGATGGAATGCCGGGTGAACGCCGAAGACCCCAAAACCTTTGCGCCCAGCCCCGGAAAAATCAAGCATTTCCATGCCCCCGGCGGCAATGGTGTGCGTGTCGATTCGCACCTGTACAGCGGTTACACCGTGCCGCCCTACTACGACTCTCTGGTGGCCAAACTGATCACCTGGGGTGCAGACAGGGACATCGCACGCAGGCGCATGAAGAACGCATTGGATGAAATGCTGGTCGAGGGCATCAAGACGAATCAGCCGCTGCACCGAAAACTGGTGCGCGATGGAGGTTTTAAACAGGTAGACTTCACCATTCACTACCTCGAAAAACTGATACAGGATTAACCATGCCCTGGATACAACTCCAGATTCCAGCTGATCCCGACACTGCGGATCAGCTGGAAGACCTGCTAATGGAAATGGGTTCGGATGCCGTTTCCATGGAAGACGCCGCCGACCAACCCCTCTACGAACCCGACCCGGGCACAACCCCCTTGTGGAGCCAAACCACCGTCACCGGCCTGTTTCAATCGGATCGGGATATCGAGCAGCTGTGCTCTGACATCCGGGACGCCTGGCATCAACAAACCCAGCAAACGCTGGCCGAAATCGATGTCACGCTGGTCGAAGACAAGGATTGGGAGCGGGCCTGGATGGATGATTTCCATCCATTGCGCTTTGGCGAGCGTCTCTGGATTGTTCCCAGCTGGCACGACGCCCCTGACCCGGATGCCGCCAACCTGCTGCTGGACCCCGGCCTCGCGTTCGGCACCGGCACCCACCCGACAACCGCGCTTTGCCTTCAGTGGCTGGACGGCCAGGATGTCGATGGCAAGCAAGTGATCGACTACGGCTGTGGCTCTGGCATTCTGGGTCTTGCCGCTCTGCTTCTGGGCGCGAAACACGTCATTGGCGTAGACACCGATCCTCAGGCTTTAGAAGCCAGTCGGGAAAACGCCCGGCGCAACAACGTTGAAGACGACCGGCTGGACCTCTACCTGCCCGGCAGCGATCCCGATACCCAAGCCGACGTCATGCTCGCCAACATTCTGGCCCAACCGTTGATTGGTTTGGCGTCCCGTTTGGCCGCCCTGACTCGTACCGGCGGCAGCCTTGTACTCTCCGGTATTCTGTCGAATCAGGCCAGAGAAGTCATGGAAGCCTACGAACCTTGGTTTATCATGGACGAACCCGAACAAAAAGAAGAGTGGATACGCCTCACAGGACGGCGCAAGGGCGAGTGACGAAGCAAACGTTTACGTCTAAACTGCGTGGTTCCTAGTAACCACGCAGTGACGAAGCGTTCAGGATAACAGCATGACCCAAAGCAGCCTGCAAACACAGTGCCCCGAGTGCGCCACCCGGTTTCGGGTAACGGACGAACAGCTCAGTGTCGCGGGAGGCAAAGTCCGCTGCGGCCACTGCATGGCCATCTTTAATGCAAAAGAGCACCCGATAGCGGCCTCTGGGGTGACTGCGTCATCCGCCGCTCCTGCCAGCGACAAACCTTCAACCCCTCCAGACGCCAGCCACGACGACACCCGCAGCAGCGTGATTGACGACGACTTTGTTTTCGCTGACAACCCCGAAGAAGATGCGGAAGAAGGCCTTTATGCAGGCGACAAGCTCACCTTCTCCGAAGACGAACTGAGCGAAAGCTTTCTCTCGGTTGACGACCACCACAACGAGAACTTCTCTGACGACCACCAAGACTCGATCAGCGCGAACGTCGATGAGAGCTGGGCCGAAGCCATGCTCTCAGACGATCATCCCGCACCGTCCGAGAAACACCCCCAAGCCCCAGAACCAGAACCGGAGCCGGAGCCGGAGCCGGAGCCGGAGCCGGAGCCGGAGCCGGAGCCGGAGCCGGAAACAGAGTCTGCCAACTCTGCCTCAGACAACAGCGCTGACGAGGTGGGCGACCCCATGATTAACCACACTCGCCCGGACCAAACGTCGGCCACTTTGTACCAGGATTTGCGACGAGATCCGGTATCGGTTGGCGGCGGAGCCGGCCGCCTTCGAACGGTGCTGTGGAGCCTTGTAACACT
>Ga0098062_1000366_pt1 | contig 25013 bp, 20 predicted proteins | sample 23_taG_FD_81592 | JGI IMG/M metagenome (GOLD analysis project Ga0098062, IMG submission 81592) | Marine viral communities from Cariaco Basin, Caribbean Sea - 23_WHOI_OMZ | ecosystem: Environmental > Aquatic > Marine > Oceanic | place: Caribbean Sea: Cariaco Basin | collected 2014-11-11 | reverse complement strand
TTGTGCCATCTATACTGCGTTGAATGTTCTCGATTTAGAACCACTAAACCGTCAAACATTCGCCTTGTCTAGATGGCACACAGACCGCTGCAAAAATGTACAACAAAGGTCAACAGGCCCTAGCAAGGCGAGGAGTGGAAGATAGTCGAGTTAGCTTCTGGCGATTAATGCGAGAAGCTAATGTGACTTTACGATTGCATGACTGCAATAGTTTGCTTAATCAAATTGTCTAATTCTGTGATGTCTTGAACGATTTCGCTTAAATCGTCTTGCTTGGCTTTGTTTTCAATAGACGATGCCTTTTCCCAGATGGCATCAGCACCTACATCGCCCGACATACCTTTCATAGCATGACTGTTGAATCTAACGGCTTCAACATCTAATGCGGTCGCAGCACTTTGAAGTGCTTGTTGTTTTTGTTCTATTTGCGCGAGGAACATTTCAACAATACGGTTCAATAACCCCTCATTTCCACCCAACCTGCTTATTGCGGCATCGCGGTTCCATAATTGTTCTCGAGTGGGCGTATCGTTTGAGTCAGATGTGTCCATATGAGCTACCGTAATTGAAGCGTTAGGCCAGTGTACAATAAATGTTCTAAACAAAAAACAGCAAGTTCAGCCGCTTAGCAAACAACGGTTCATAAACCGGCAAAACCTAGACGAAAGACTAATATTTTTTACGTATCTCAGGCAATGTAACTTTTGTTAACCCGGTAGCTATGTCTTATAGCGCTGCGCTGGCCCGCGTGGGTGGCGATGAGTTTGCCTGCTTACTTAATGAAATTGGCTCGGGTTACAGTGCAGACAGTATTGCTATGGCGTGTTTAAAGGCGGGTAGAGAGCCCATTGAAATAAACGGTAAGGCCCATCAACTTAGCTGCACTCAAAGCTCTTGGGTATCACTTAGGGCAGGGTTATTTTATGTGTCGTCCCCTGGTGGTGGCGGATTTCTTCACAAAGTTCATCGATGATTGCCAAGTTGCGTAAGGTTCACTCGGCGGCGTGTAGAACGCTATCGATAGACCTTCTTTATAACCTTGTCTTTCAAACCATACCTACTTGGAAGCAAACTAGCTGACTTTTCGATACAAATTTGGATGTAAGGTGTTAGACTTGCATAAAGCGTTGTCATTACTTTGATATTGTAAAAGCAGAAACAACGCAAGCGAGAATGGCCGCCTTGGTGTAGTAACAATAAAAGTACCCGATGAATCGAAAAGAAATAAAACCCTACGCAGAGTGTAACGTGCTTATTGTGGATGATGAGCCGATGAGTCGTATGCTGCTTGAATCCATCCTAGAGTCGGTGTTTACCTGTGCTACAGCCGAATCGGGAGAAGAAGCCATATCTTACTGTAAAGCTAATTTCCCGGATTTAGTTTTGCTGGATATGAACATGCCAGATATTGATGGTCTAGACGTTTGCACAGCCTTAAAGGCCTCGCCTGAAACGAATCATATCCCAGTCATTTTCGTTACATCTACAATGGATATTGAAAGTGAAAATGCGTGCTGGGAAGTAGGGGCGTCAGACTTTGTGATGAAACCGGTTAACGCTTCCACGTTAACGCATCGCATCAGAACACATCTGCAAAACAAGCTTCGCACCGAATTCCTTGAAATGATGACATTTCACGATCAGCTAACGGGCTTGTACAATCGCATGTATTTAACCAACGAAATTCCGTTACTTATTAAGCAAGTTGCGAGAGACAATGGTACAGTTGGAGCAATAATGATCGATATCGATTACTTTAAGCTTTTCAACGACACGTACGGGCATCTCGAAGGCGATATTTGCCTTCAAAAAGTGGCGCAAACTGTATCGGATACGGTTAAACGCCCCAAAGACGCCGTTATTCGCTTTGGCGGCGAAGAGTTTTTAGTCGTCCTCCCCTATATCGACCATCAGGGCACAAAATTAGTGGCACATCAGCTTGTTGAGGCTGTTGCCCATGCAAAAATTCCACATGGTAAAGGGATAGAAAACCGCGTATCAATAAGTGCAGGCTTTGCAGTTTGGAAAGCTACGGATGTGGTTGAAGACGATGTAGCTGCGCTTATAGAAGACGCTGACATTTCACTGTTTGAAGCAAAAGAATTAGGGCGAAACCAAGCCAAGGGCTGAGGCCACCGTCCAATATCCCATCATAAAAATAGAATTTCTAGCCTATTGTTTAATATCGCGTATTCAAATTCCAAGCTATCTTTATAAATGCGGGGCCGCTATGCATGAATCGAGCAAGGCGGCAAGAATCTTGTGGTCTTTACGCTTGGGTAGCGAACCATGGTTTATTTTGACGAACAATCGAGTTTGAATGTGAAACTGGAACACCAGTTGAAGGCATCGCTAACCAGTTTGGTACAGCGAGGCTGTGATTCGTTTGGCGTGTTTCAAGGTTTACTTCTACAGTTGGACGAAGAGACAGTTAATATATTGGTTAAAGCTTCGTCGGCGTATGCACCCAACTTTAAGTCGGTCCCTTCTTTCTCTACCTGTGTACCTGTAGACAACTGCTTTCCTGTAAACAGCGCTAAGTGTTCTACTGCATTTAAACAATGGTTTTTTACTTATTTTAATGCCGAAAAGTACATCCGAGGCCGTGTTCATACCCTGGATGGAAGCCAAGTGTGCTTGGTCTTTATTAATGCGTGCCCGGAACAGCCGGTTAACCTCGACAAGCTGTCGCTGTTAGACGATTGGCTGAGCGTGATGTTGAATAAGTTTCATCTCGAAAAAGCAGAGACCAATCAAAACACGTTGTACGAAAAGTTACAAAGTGTAGCGAACATAGGCACATGGGAAGTTGATTTGACCACTAATGCACTTAGCTGGTCTTCACAAACTCGGCGTATTCACGAAGTCTCAGAGGACTTTGAACCCACATTAGAAACAGCTATCAACTTCTATAAAGAGGGGTTTGATAGGGATGAGATTAACCGCATTGTCTCCCACGCGGTGGCTACGGGTGAACCGTGGAGTGCAACGCTTGAACTTGTCTCCGCCAAAGGTAATTCGGTTTGGATAGAAACCCACGGCATGGCTGAGATGAAGCACGGAAAGTGTGTTCGTTTGTTTGGAACTTGCCAAAACGTTAACAAATCGGTGCAACTTAGACTCGAATTGGAAGAGAGAAGAAGAGAAGCCGAAGCTGCGTCTAAAGAACGTGGCATATTGTTATCTCGTATAAGCCACGAGTTAAAGACGCCGCTCAATGGCATAACCGGCATGTTGCAGGCGATTAAGTTCGAAAATAAAGAAAATGTACGAATGCGCAAAGCGGATGTGGCGCTTCATAGCGCAGACCGTTTATTGTCTCTTATAAACGATGTTTTGGATTACACCTCCATCATTAACGGCGAATTCTCACTAAAATATAGCGACTTTTGTGCACGTTCGTTAATTGAAGATATCCTGGATGTATTTAAAACAAAATGCGTAGAGAAAGGCGTAAGGCTTTACGCAGTGCTGTCTTTTGACGAAAACACTTATGTTCACGGAGATGCCGCCCGAATCAGTCAAGTCATTACAAATTTGTTATCGAACGCGGTTAAATTTACACCGAAAGGGTATATTTCGGTGCAAGTTACGTTAAAGCATCAAGGCGATGTGCCTATCTTACTTGCGTCAATTGAAGACACTGGGGTGGGCATGAGTGATGAAATATTGTCACGTATTTTTAGACCATTTCAAAACGATACCGCCAGTGCCTCTGAAGAGTTAAATGGAAACGGTTTAGGGTTGTCTATCGTCAATCAACTTGTTGGCAAAATGGATGGCGAGCTTGAAGTGCGGTCAAGCGCAGGGAAAGGCTCCTGTTTCGATATTGCTATACCTGTAGAAATGGCAGTTTTAAATAAAGAAAAGCAGAGTGACGTTGTCCTCTCTTCAGACCTGCTTAGCATTCCTCTTAACGTTTTGGTTGTTGATGACAACGATATAAACCGTTTCGTGCTCGCATCCATGCTAGAGAAGTTTAATTATCTTCCAGATGAAGCCGAAAATGGCGAAGTGGCCGTTCAAATGGCCCGAGCTAAAAAATACGACATTATATTTATGGATTGCGCTATGCCAGTGCTCGATGGGGTAAGTGCGACTAAGATTATTGTTCAAGAAAACTTATTGCCTAAGCACGGCCGCATTGTGGCTGTAACGGCAAATACCACACCTGAAGATAAAACTGATTGTAGCAATGCGGGCATGGCCGATTTTCTTGCCAAGCCCGTGGTACAAAATGACGTTACCCTTCAGGTGCGCCATGCACTAAAGGCTAAATCAGTGACAGCGTAGAGTTTAATGTGTGTTTATTCCGCTGAAGGGGGCGTATCTTTTACGGTTTCCCAATGCGTTACAATATAGTCTGTAACCTGCGAGCCGACATTATAGGCGGCTTCTATAGCGGCTCCCATTGCTGCATATCCATCGCCAGAACTCTCTAACTTTAAGTTCTCCGCAGCGCTCAACGATGGTGGCTGCATGGTAAAATTGCTCGCTGTTCTAAGAATAAGTAAGCGGTCTTTGTTGACTACCCCTGCATTGTCCAAGTAGCTCAAGCTTTGAAGTGTTGCTGAGTCTTCCATGCCCGAGGTAACAAAATTTCCTTTGCCCTGCGTCCAGTATGCTACCCAATCGTTTGCCCACGCATTTAGTTTTTCGCCATGCCAAAAGGTAGAAGCAGATAAATGCGCACCCATCGACACATTTGGAAGTGCTTTAGCACTAGCTGAGTTGGTGTACTTTGCTCTCAGTGCATCCATCGCTTCGTTGTTTAAAAGCTTGGTGTCTTTTGTCAACGAATAGGCCCACTTTGCTAACGGTAAGTTCAGCGCGTACACCTCGCCATTTGGGCTGTTGTTTACGTCTACAGCGTCAGCGTTTTCAAAGGGCGCATGAGTGAAGAGGGGGAAATAACCCGTACTCCACTGAGACGGAATTTCTCTAGCGTCAATTTGATGTGCTAGGTCGCCATCGACTACATAATCGGTCCAAATTGCACTTCCAATGGTGTTATCCGCTGGGTCGACTCCCGCGATCCCAGCGACCAACCAATAGGCTTGGGATAAATCAAAGCGAGGATCAAGACCTAGTGCCATTATTGCTGCTGAAGCGCGCGCAATGCCCATTCCCGTAACCATACCGATTACACCTGTATCAGGATTGGCGTAAATATCGTGAAAGCCATGAGGCAAAGGGTATTGGGTTGTGAGTTTCTGGCGAGCCTTCCACAATTGAAATTCACCAGGCGCGTCGCCTTCGTCGTTGCCAATTTCGAACATACTTACTACAACAACCTTCACTTTCATTGGCGGCTTAGCGTCATTGGCTTTAACATTGGCAGAATAACTACTGCTACAGAAACCCAAAAACATAGCCAAAATAAGCAAAGCGTTGAAAAAGGCAGACCGTTTTTGTTTAAGCAGTGGATAAAAAGAAAGATGCATTTAGTACTCCTAAAAAAGAGCCCAGCATAATCAAACTGGGCTTCTTATCGAAAAAACTTACAGGCCTGAGAGCGTGTGTCGAACGTTCAATCTATACATGAAGCACGACCACGCTCAAAGAGTATGCGAACTTAGAATGAGTAAGTAAATTTAGCATTCCAGTGACGCGGTAGTTCAGGTAGTACAATTTGACTACCAAATAGATCAGGGAAGTTAGAGCGGAAATAACGCTCGTCAGTTAAGTTTTTAACGGTTAAGTTTAACGACCAATCTTCCGCCTGATATGACAAGCCAGCATTGACTAACGTGTAGGCTGGAAGTGTCACTGCAGCTGAGTAGCCAGACGCGACCTCATCCACATCCACAATACTCACGTTGGCAGCATAACCATTTTGGAAGTCATAGGTTGCTGTCAGCGTGTAAATATTTTCAGGAATACCGGCCTTTCGTCCGTCAGAGTTTGTTTCTCCTTCACCAACAAGGTTAAGACCTACTACGTTCCCGCCAAAAATTAACGAAGGATCATCAAGAGCAACTAAATCGTCAGCACCTAAGAATCCAAATTGGTTTCCATTGGCAAGTGCAGTTAAGTTAATAACTTCTACATTTGTATAGCCAGCAGAAACAACAAGGTTCTCATTGACTACCCAACGAAGTTCAAATTCGGTGCCTTCGTTATTGGTTGTGTTGTTGGTAACCGTATTCTGAGTATTGAAGTCGGTACGCTCTTGCTCAAAGAATGAAAGGGCAAAATAGAGTGTATCGTCAACGAGAGAACCTTTAATACCGTATTCCATCAGCTCAGACGTGTCGAATGCACCACCACCACTAGGTTGATTGAGTTGGCCAACACCAATCTCGGCGCCCTGGCCTGCAACAAGGGTAGCTTGCTCTGCTGCAGTGATATAAGGAATAAGGCCAAATTCAAATTCATATGAAATACTAGCGTTCCAAGACCATCCATCTACGGTTTCTTCAGCATAAACTGGTGTTTCATCTCCAGTAGCACCCAGAAGTAAATCCGTGCGCGATGTGCTTTCAATATCAATAGTGTCGTATCGTAAACCTAGTACTAAGTTTAAACCCCAGTCCCAAGTTAAATCGGTCATTGCAGCAATGCCTAAGTCTAAGTAATTACCTACGTCATAGTTGTCGTAGTTTTTACCCGAGCGGGTAGACAAAAGGCGGCGATCGAGCGCTGAAGACGGCATGGTTAGGTCGCGACGATTAAAGAACTCGTAAGTGAAGTCATCGCCGTGCTCAAAGTCGGTATAGCGCACAGATGGAGAAAATTGAAATTGCGCTAATAGTCCGTCGTTCTCATATTCTGTCGCAAAAATTAGTTTGTCTTCTATAACCCAGCTGTCATGGAATTGTGAGAAGCCATAAGCATTTTCGTTTATGTTGTCGTATGCATCATAGAAAAGCTGGTTGCGAATTTCCCAATTATCCGTGTAGTAAATGGTGTCGAAGTAGAGCGTTATGGCTTCGTTACCAAGTTGGTCATCAGGTGCTACCAAAGTTTGGCTACCACTTAAGGTCGTAGTACCTGGGTTTTGTAATGCCATTAGAGGATCGAAAAAGTCGCCTGTAACCGAATCTAATGGGACAGCTGGCGTGAAAATAAACGGTGAAATCAAGTCGGCGACTTCAGCATATTCTTCGTGACTGATTTGACCGTCGCCGTCCGTATCTAATGGTTGAGCCGTACCTGTAATATAGGTTCCGTCGTCAACTAACTCCTGAGTTAATCGGTTCCAGCCGGCCACTTGGTTACCATCGTAGTCGTGGTACATACCACCAAATTCGAAACGAAGGTTATCGGTAATATCGATATTAAATGATGCTTGAAGTACGGTTTGATCAGTCTGGGTATTGTCGTAGTAACTGTCAGAGTTTTCTAGCTCACCGTATATGTAATAGCCCATTTCTTTACCGGCAACACTAGTCGGTCCGCCAACTTCTGCGGTTAAAATGCTCTTGTTCCACGACCCCGTTGTGTAAGACAACGCGCCTGTTGGTGCATCTAAATACTGCCCCGATGACGCACGGGCAGACTTGGGATTAAAGTTCAGATAACCACCAATTTTTGATGGGCCGTAAATAGGTGATGCCGGACCACGAACGATGTCGATTCGGCTGGACGCGCCAATAGGCGTAGGGTAGTTACCTGGGTTGTCTAAGCGCTTAACACCGCGGAAGTAAGTTTCCCCGGGCGTGCCCCGCACATCCAGAGAGCCTGCAACACCGAAGAACGACTGTGTGAATGTACCTGGTGCGAACGCGACGAGTTCATCAATGTCTGAAACGTTGAAGCGCTCCATTTGCTCTTGAGAAATCGTGGACGCTGAGCGAGGCGTTTCGAGAATAGATTTGCCAAAGCCAAAAACTGACTCAACGTCTTGGCCAGGAAGGCTCCCAAGGGATCCTGTTACCTGAATTTTTTCAACATCTTTTTCTTTAACCTCTGTCTCTTCTTGAGCAAAAGCTTGCGACGATAGCGCGACCGCGGTAGTCATTGCAAAAGCTTTTGCTAGAGGAGATAAATTGAATGTAGTGTTTTTCATGGTTTCCTCGTTATTTTTAGTTGCCCCTTTTTAGGGCTCTTTTCACGCATTTTTATATGCGTTTTGTTATTGGCAAGAGAGTTAGCAGGATGAGTGCCAACTACTTGTCCAGTTGGTCAACTTTTAACCTTCTCTTAAGTTGCTGAATTATAGGGATAAAAAAATATAATGTTGTTCTTATATTGTTATTCTTATGTAAATAAACTCAATCGCATAAATGCATGCACTTATAAGGTGATTTTTAGCGAGCTTTTGCACTAAAAAGAGCAGAGGTTACGCCCGGTTGTCCGTCTATACTTAAAATGTGTGTCGAGTGAGCTGAGTGCTTAACAACCTCATGGTTTACAACGGCTTTTTCATTGAGTGCTTTCGGCGCCCTACGGTTACCTTCTGGCTTTGGGTTGTGAATAAGCTCGTAAGCAGGGGTGTCCTGAGCAACGCCAGTGCTGCTTTCAATTTTTTGTGCACTAGCGTGTGGGGAAGCAAGGGGCTTTTTTCCAGGTAAGGTTAAATCAAGGATGACGGCGGTAAGGCCGGCCGAGGTTACTGGGGAAAGTAAGATATTTTCAAGCCATGAAGGCAATTCAGAAAGGGCTTCTGGTACCATCATTACACCAATCGCCATACCTAGCGCACACGCTGTCACCAAACTACTGCGCCTATCAAGCGCGTAGCTGGCTAATAGCTTTAAACCGCCCACGGCCACCATGGCAAACATAACCAGAGTAGCACCGCCAAGAACTGGCTTGGGAATAGCCTGCAGCACACCACCTACAATGGGGAAGAACCCAATAGCAACGAATAGCGCTGCAACAAAAAAGCCGACCTTACGGCTGGCGATGCCGGTTAATTGGATAACCCCGTTATTCTGGCCAAATGTAGTATTTGGAAAGGTGTTGAACATGCCAGCAAGTAACGAATTAACGCCGTCGCCCAAAATCCCGCCTTTCACTCTTGCAAGATAAATCGGACCGCTCACAGGCTGCTTGCAGAAAAGACTATTTGCGGTTAAGTCGCCGGCCGTTTCTATTGCACTAAACAAATAGATGAGCGCGATAGGTAAAAAGAGAGTGATATCAAATGCAATGCCAAAGGCAAAAGGGGTGGGGATCGCTACGACGGAAAGCGAAGCAAGGCCGCTGAAATCTAATCCTTTTGTAATGCCAACATAGGTTGCGCCAATCGCCATACCAATAAAGATGGCGCTTAAACGCAGCCAATGATTTGTTGAGGCGTTCAAGAAAACAATGATGAGCAACACGCCTAGGCCGACGGCTAAGTTTTCTGTGCTGGCGAAGTCAGCGGCGTGAAAGCCTCCCGCAAGATCAGTCATGCCTACGTTTATCAAGCTTAGCCCAATAGCAGTTATTACAATTCCTGTAGTTAATGGTGTAATGATACGTTTGAGCTTATGTACAAATAGACTAAACACCACTTCGACCATGGCACCCGCCATAGTTAATCCAAACAACAAAGACAAGACATCTTCGGATGTTCCTCCATCCGCCTTGACCTGATTTCCTGCCAGTATCAATGCGCTAATAAACGCAAAACTGGTACCTTGGATGGCTACCAATCCACTGCCTACCGGGCCTATACGCTTTGTTTGAATTGCCGTGCCTAAGCCGCTTACAAACAAGGCCATACTGATAAGATAAGGCGTGTATTCAGTAAGGCCCAGTGTTGATGTAACAATAAGAGTCGGGGTAATGACACCGACAAAGCTTGCAAGTAAATGCTGAAATGCCGCGGTAAGTGAAGGAAGAAATGCCGGACTATCATGTAAATCGTAAAGTAGTTCGCTGTGATTTGAAGACATGGTTATTTCCTTGTTATTTCCTTCATTTGCGAAGACGGAGGCGGCGCCGAGTCACACTCGCTATGATTTATCTTAGTGAAGTACTGATAGCCGCCGTTTAGCGCTTGATTAGTTGCTAGCTCATACCACCATTTGCCGTACGCCGAACCTGATAAGTGATGGTGCAAGTCACCGCCTTTTGGAAACTGTTTAAGTAGTTGATAGGTCTGTGAGTCGGTCAATGACTGTGTATATTGCTTAAACCAACTGTTTGCGTCTTCTTCAGTAGGAAAGGGGCTTGCGGCGGAATAAAGACCAACAAAGGATAAAGACAAAATGAACAGGGTTCGTACAACAAATGACATGAGCAATTTTTCTTAGCAATAGTTGCTCTGTAGTTGCAAGATATTGACCAGTTGGTCTGCTTAGTAATATGTTTTTAAGTTGTTGTTTTAAAGTGTTTTTTATGTGGGTTTGGGGTAGGAGCAAATAATTAGGCAATTCGTAAGCCCCATTTTGGTGCCTAAACAAAAAAATGCGCTAAATTAGCGCATTTTTTCAGAGCAGTGCGAACGGTCGTTTTATAGGACTACGCCTTCATCTAACGTCACAAAAATTGAGTGGCGCACTTCATTGTACATTGCGCGGGAACAATGGCCTTCGCCTTCTGTGTCTTCTAGCAATAGTACGTCACCTGCTCCAAACACGTGGCGTTCACCGTTAGACACCGTAAATTCAGCACGCCCTTTAATAATGAAAAGGAGTTGTCGCGCCGGCGCTGGATGCCACTTAAAATCATAATCTGCAGGCGTTTCGCGAAAAATTATTTTATCTGCACCGAATTTCTCTGAAAGCATACCGATAGGACCGCCGTCTTTTAGCGCAATCTCCACTTCGCCAAAATGACTTTTGCCTGCTTCATCGTTGTAAATCCTTGTTATTTTCATTATTAACCCTTCATTAAAACTTTACTGATTTGACCACTACGTATGCTTGAGCTTGCTAATGGTTTTATAAAGTACTGACAAACTGGCGGCCACGTCATCAATGGTAATAGATTCTGCAGGGTGGTGACTTATTCCGCCCTTACAACGTGTGAACAACATGGCCACAGGGCAAATATCAGCAATAGCCATAGCGTCATGACCTGCTCCCGAGGCAAGGACTCTTGGCTTAATCCCGCTTTCTTCTACCCCCCGAACGAGTGCTTCTTTTAGCTGGCTATCGCAATGTACCGCGGGCGCGCTGTGGGTTTGCTCCCGTGTTAGCGTTATTTGTCTTGCATGCGCAATGGCATCAAACTTTTGCAATATTTCTGCCAATACAGAATCTCGCAATTCATCATCTTCGCTTCTGATATCGAGAGAAAAACGTGTGCGACCAGAAATGACGTTAACGCCGTTTGGCGCATTTTCAATTTTACCTACCGTGGCTACAACGCCCGGACGCTGCAAGCTAATGCTCTCTACAGCCAATAGCATCTCTGCACTTGCGCACAGCGCGTCTTTGCGCATAGACATCGGCACAGTGCCAGCGTGACCTGCCATGCCTTCTACTGAAAAATTAAAACGTTTTGCACCAGCAATAGCACTGACAACACCAACAGGCAGATTTTCTTGTTCTAAAACAGGGCCTTGTTCAATGTGAAGCTCTATGTAGCCCAAAATGTCGGTACGGGAAATAGCGGCACTGTTTACTGCGTCGAAATTAAGGCCGAAGTTCGCCATGGCTTGCTCTAAGTTCACGCCATTTTCATCTTTTAAATGACGCCATTGCTCTTGCCACTTACCGGTGAGCGCGCGGCTTCCTAAAAGGGTGGTGCCAAATCGCGTGCCTTCTTCATCACAAAAACCCACAATATCGATATGAAAAGGGAACTTGGTTTGCGTGCCGTCAAACATAGCGACCAGCGAAATAGCGGCGACCACGCCGAGCATGCCGTCGTACTTTCCGCCGTTAGGCACAGTGTCGAGGTGGCTACCTAGAATTAATCGCGGTGCGTTGGGCACGCTTGATGTATAGCGCCCCCATATATTGCCAACGGCGTCTTGCCAGGTGGTCATTCCGGCTTCAATCATCCACCCTGAGGCTAGTTGATTTGCAAGCTTGTGTTGTTCGGTCAAATAGCGCCGGTCTAAACAGGCTGGGTCCTGGCTTAAGGTGCCTAATGTTTCGCACCTTGCCATGACTTGAGTAGCCAATTCAGCAAATTCTGCGAATTCACCCATTGGTGACTCCCGCCGCTTTAGCCTTAGCATAAACGCTAAGCGCAGCATCTACACCTTTACCAGCAGGTAGCGCAAACCCTTGCATACGAAGCACAGTTTCAAGGGACTGGAGGGTATGTAACACGGCATCTTCTCTGGCGTTATAGCCCATAGTGCCAATGCGCCAAATTTTTCCTTTTAGCGGACCAAAACTAGTGCCTATTTCAATGTTAAAACGCAGAAGTAAGGTTTCGCGTACCTCTTCGCCATGAACACCCTCGGGAATATGAACACCTACAACATTGTACATTTTGTGTTTCAGGTCGCCGAAGGGCTCAAGTCCCATGGCCTGAATACCGGCTAGCATGGCGTCGCCCGCTACTTTGTGACGAGCAATCACGTTCTCCTGGCCTTCTTCTAAATGCAGGCGCGCGCATTCACGGGCGCAATAGAGCATACTGGCCGCTTCGGTGTGGTGATTTAGTCGCTCCTCGCCCCAATAATCCATGATCATGGGCAAGTCGAAGTAGTTAGAGCGAATCTTAGGGCCACGCGCGGCTTCATGGTGAGCATCGCGAATGCCGGCTTCAACGTGGTGACGGGTACGCACGGTTTTAACAAACTTGTCGCTTAGTGTAATAGGAGCACTGCCTGATGGGCCTCCTAAGCACTTTTGCAGGCCAACTGACACCGCATCTAATTTCCAAGCATCAACGTCTAGCGGGTTCCCACCTATTGACGCTGTTGCATCGCAGTAAAACAACACATCGTTTGCTTCACAAATCGCGCCAATTTCTGCAAGCGGTTGCAGCATGGTGGTGGACGTATCCCCTTGAACAATGGCAAGCAGTTTTGGTTTTACGTCTTTTATTGCTTTTTCAATTTGTTCGGGCGTAAACACTTCGCCCCACGGCACTTCAATGGTGTGAACTTCAGCGTCGGCGCGCTCTGCAATTTCAGCTAGCAAATGCCCAAAGCGCCCGAAGATAGGCACGAGGACTTTATCGCCTGGCTCTATTGCCGACACCGATACAGCTTCAATTCCAGCGCGCGACGTACCGTCAACCAAGAAGGTTTGCTGGTTTTTCGTATTGAAAACATCGCGGTAAAGTTGCATCACCTCGTTCATGTAGCCAGTCATTACAGGGTCATATTGACCTACTAACTGGGTAGACATGGCGCTTAACACACGGGGGTAGCAGTTAATTGGGCCCGGGCCCATTAGTAAGCGAGGCGGCTGGGATAGTGGAGCAAACGTTCTGTTAGAAGCTTCTTTAGACATGTGGGCACTCCTAGATAAGCACTTGCGCTAGCATGCGCAAGCCAGTGATGATGAGAACAACGGCGAAGATTTTCTTAAGTAAGCCAGCGTCTAGCTTATTGGCTATGCTTGCACCGACAGGCGCAAATAACACGGTGAGCGGAACAATGCAGACAAACCCCAGCAAGTTTACATAGCCGTACGTAGCAAAGGGCGCATCAACAGGAGTGGTACCAACAAATAGCAGCGTAAGCGCCGCTGGAAGCGAAATAATCAAACCGACTGCAGCAGCGGTGCCCACCGCTTTGTGTGCTGGGTAGTTACAAAATGTGAGAGTCGGCACGGTTAACGTACCGCCACCAATGCCTACCATAGAACTAAATAGGCCAATGCAGGTTGCCATAATCGACTGACCCGCGCGGCCCGGTAGCCCTTTAAATAGCGCGTCTTTCTTGCCAATAAGCATATTAATGGCAGACAAGGTTGCAATAATGCCAAACAGTAAGGTAAGGAACGTCGGGTTAACCGCCGTCACCGCATAGCTTCCGGCAAGCACGCCAATTAAAATGAACACTGCCCACGCTTTTAGCAACGCAAAGTCTACATTGCCCTTACTGTGATGAGCACGAATAGAGCTTACTGAAGTAGGAACGATGGTTGCCAGAGACGTTGCCGTGGCTATGACCATAGCACTCTCGGGTGACACACCAAGGGCTTGGAACAAGAAAAACAGTACCGGCACGATGACAATACCGCCACCTACGCCAAGCATTCCTGCTAGTATGCCTGCGAACACGCCTGTTCCCGCAAGCGATAATATAACCGTTAGGTTATCCATTAAAAACTGCATGTGATTTCTTTCTCTTTAACGTTTATTGGTTTAACTATTTGTCAGTGCTGCGTCTTAGCCACTGCGAATAAACTAGCGGTGTCCAAGGTAGGCTTTGCCGTCACTTCTTGGGTCGCTTGCGCCACTCACTGTACCTTCTGTGTCGCGAATGATTGCACCAGCATGACCCATGAGTTCGTTGCAAGGATCTACCGTCACCATATCGTGGCCCCGTGCCAGTAAGCTTTCCCCCACATACTCAACTAAGTCACGCTCTGCTTTTAAGTTGTGACTCTGATCGCCCCAGGTTCTACCAAGTAACCAACGGCCTAGGGAAATAGCTTTGGCGATAGGTTGGCCGTGGTACACATGACGAGCAAACAGCGCCGCTTGGGTTTGAGGCTGACCTTCACCACCCATGGTGCCGTAGCTCATGCGTCGACCGTCAACAAGCTCAGCGAAAGCGGGGTTAAGTGTGTGAAATGGTTTTAAGCCTGGCGCCAAATATTGGTTACTGTTTGGATCGAGTGAAAACGAAGTGCCACGGTTGTTCCAAACAATGCCTGTTTGCGGGCTCACTACGCCCGAGCCGAACTCCCAGTAAAGTGACTGTATGTAGCTCACCATTCGGCCTTCAGAATCGCAGCAACCCATCCAAATAGTATCGCCGTGCTTGGCTTCGTGCGGCCAAGGAAGTGCTTTATCTAATGAGATGTTCTTCACCATTTCATCAAGCACATCGTCACTTAACAGGCTTTGAAGACTAACAAGCGTACGAGATGGGTCGGTTACGTTCGCGTTACGTGCAATGAAGGCTTGTTTCGTGCATTCAATAAGTAAATGCACCATGTCAGCATCGGTGCTGCCTAAATGCTGAACTTTGTCGTACAAGGCTAAAATAATGAGCGACGCCACACCTTGTGTGGGCGCCGGCAAGTTATAAAGCTTGCCTTTGCTGGTGGACACTGACAATGGCTCAACAATTGTCGCTTTGTAATTGTTAAAATCTTCAAGGCGAATAGGGGAGCCGGCGGCTTCTAAGTCTTCTGCCAGCTGCGAAGCTAACTCACCGTGGTAAAAGTCATCTAACCCTTTTTCTGCTAAATGCTTCAAAGTTTCAGAGAGCTTTGTTAGCTTTAAAATTTTACCTTTTTTAAGGGCTTTCCCCTTAATCAAAAACTGAGCGAAATTTTCATCCGCACTTAGCTCTTCAAAGGTTTTGTTGCTGGCATCCACCAAGCTCTGGGTAACTTCAATCCCCCAGTTAGCTTGACTAATCGCCGTATCGAACAATGTGCTTAACGGTAAACCGCTTTGCCATTTGTGACTTAATTCAAGCGCGGCTTGCCAACCAGCAACTGCGCCTGCCATGGTTAATGCTGACTTTCCGCCTCGGCTAGGTATGGCATCGCTACCCTCGTAGAAAGAGGGTGTCGCGCCCTTTGCTGCTACGCCAGATGCATCAATGCCAATCGGCTTTTTACCAGGTTCACTGATTAGCCAAAATCCATCTCCGCCCATGCCATTCATGTGCGGGTATTCAACCGCGATAGAGGCTGCAGCAGCTACCATAGCTTCAATAGCGGTGCCGCCTTTTTCTAATATGTTCAAGCCCACTTGCGATGCCGCAAAGTGAGGGGCAGTAAACGCTATATTTGGTTTTTCACTCATTTTTAATTCCTTCAAAAACTCGGCAACCGCGCAGTCAGGTTAAGCCCAAATCAGGCAAAATGACGTGCGCTTAAGTCTTACTTCCGCTTTCTAGTTTCAACTTGAATGCGACAGGGCGCTAATGCTTTCTTTAAGTGCAACTTAAAAAAACAGGCGCGCTTTACACGTTTAGCGAGTGGTTAGCTTTTTTGCTAACGCGAGAAGTGCAAGATCGTTGCCTTTTTTGCCCACTAACGATAATCCGCATGGGGCGTTGTGTAGGGTAAACAACGGCAAATGAAGTTGGGGTAATCCCGCAAGCCCAGCTATCGCCGTGAGTGCGAGCAGAGCGTTTCTATCATTTGCCAGCGTTGTTTCATCGGCATCACATCGAGGTGCTACACCGGGTGTCGTGGGAATAATCAATACATCTATTTCTTCAAACAGCGTGTTTAAATGATTGATTACCACAGATTGTTGCGCTTTAGCTTGCTCTACTTCTTGCGTTGGTATGGTTTTACACCAATTCAAGCGCAACATTATATCTTTGGCGATATCGGGTTGAGTGTATTCAATCCATTCGCCATGTTGCTGCCATATTTCATTGCCCTGTAAGGTACGAAAGGTAGCGGCAGTTTGTAAGGTTTTTAAATCTAGCTGTGTCTCTGACAATACAATACAGTCGTTGTTATCTGCCAGCGCTGCAAGCCATGTTTTGCACAGCGATTTGTGAGCGGCCTGCTCAAATAAATGCGCTGCTATGCCAAATCGAGGCGAACCTGATATTTCACTTTGTGTTGTGCTATCTATGCAGACATTGGCAACTTTAGTCAGCGTGTTTAGGTCGCGTGTCATCCAGCCCACGGTATCAAACGACGGAGCAAGTGCCACCATATTGTCGCAGGCCACAACGCCGTGCGTGGTGCGAAGCCCCCATAACCCTTGATAGCTAGACGGTACGCGAATAGAGCCGCCGGTGTCGGTGCCAAGCCCTATGTCGGTAAGGTGCGCGCTAACGGCCACCGCTGAACCTGACGAAGAACCACCAGGTATATGAGCTGGTGCCACTGGATTTACCAGTGTTTCGTAGTGCTTATTCTGCCCGTGTAAACTGTAGGCAAGTTCATCAGTGATGGTTTTGCCTTTGAACGCGGCACCCGCTTGAAGCATCTTTGCTACGCAACGATTTGTGTTTTTCGGAATCGCGTGTGTGGCTAACCAATCAGGATTTCCTGCTGCGGTTGGCAATCCTTCAATGTGAAACAAATCTTTTACTGCCAGACCTAATCCGCTAAGCGGCAATTTACTTTGACTTTTTGCCTGATTCAGCGCTTTTCCTGACGCCGAAAATGCGTCATCTTTAACACTACCGTCAAGACTGAATGCGATTTCTAGGTTTTTAATTGCCTGTGTGAACTTGGCATCACAGGGCTTCAGTACAAAAGGAGAGCTCACAGCGCGTTACTTATTCGTTATTGTTTCTTTATTCGTCTTTAGATTAATGAAACAACTGTTTCATTAAAAAGTCAAGAGAAACGAACGTTACTTCATTGGACATTTTAGTACGTACATTATTTTCTGTGAGTTACATAATTGGTAAAGCGCTGAGTAAATTGATAAAAAACTAGATAAGTTGCTAGAAACCTTGGGGGTTTTGCTTCAGGTATGCAACTTCTTCTGGTGTCGACTCGCGCCCTAAAATTCGGTTGCGGTGGGGGTAGCGGCCAAACATTTCAATAATCTGTTGATGGCGCTTTTCAAAGGTGAATTCTCTTTCAAGGCCTTCTTGTGAAAATAGTTCCAATGCGACGTCGTGGATTGCGAGTGATTCACTATGCATAAACGGCATATACAGAAACGCGCGCTGCTGCGGTGTAAGTACCTTGTCGGCTTCAACACTTACCGCTTCTTGCGCAAGAACCAAAGCAATGCTGTCTGCACTGAATGCATCTTTGTCATTGCGATGAATATTTCGCGAGAATTGATCGAGAAGAATTATTTCGGCAAGACGACCGGTAGCCGTCGCTCGCCAAGGCCACAACTCGCCCTTTATGGCTGCTGCGCGCAATTTTGAAAATCGCGAAGTGATCGTTTTATCTAGTGCTGCATCTTCCTTAAACCATTGCTCTGGGGAGAGTTCTCCAAACCAAAAGTCTAGCACACCGTTAGCTTCTTCCATGACTACTTGCGTTTTATCCATATCAACTCCAACCACACGCTTTTAGCAGTGAAATTAAATTAACAGGTACGTTTTTATGCATTAAAACCCAAAATAAGCGTTGTGAATTAATACTTATACCCATTTTTAAGCGCTTTAGTTCCCTTTACGCTTGCAAAATAACAATTCTCTGCTATCCGCTCTCTTTATAGTATTGCTTAAAAAGTGTTCTGTGGGAAGGGTTAACGCTTTGGACTTTCTAGCTCATCCATTTGAATGTAGATGTCAGTAATCGCGTCGACGCGGTCTGCGGCCTGGCTTCCTAATACTTCGTAGGTAAGGTTACACAGTGATGCAACCAGGCTCATTGGAGCCGCGTAACTATCAAAAGGCGAGTCACTGCCAATGTGGGTAACCAGCAGGTGGTCGACATCGTGACGATATCCTTGGCCCGTTGGATCGGTAATTAATACGGTTTTACAGTGTTTAATGCTATTTAAAACAAACTTGAATTGTCGGGTTCTACGACGAAAACCAAAAAGTACGACAAGATCATTTTCGGTTAGGTCGATAATATCTTCACTAAGTGTTTGACCGGGCTGGGGAAGCACCCGGACCGACGCACGAATTTGTTTGAGCTGCTGTCTAAAATGAAGTGCAATGGGGTAGGCGTTTCTAAAACCAATCAAGGTGACCTGGCCTGCTGATGCCAGCAATTTAGCAATATCTGTCAACGCCTCTGAGGAAGTGCTTTCAAATGTAATTGCCAAATTCTTACTATCATTCTCATGCTGAAGTACGCCACTTGAAGGGCTTACAACAGGCACGCCTTGCTCACGTAGCTGAACAAGCGCCTCTTTAGCTTGCTGATGCGAGTCAAAACCCAGCTGGCGAAAGAAGCGACTGACTGTGGCCTTTGACGTCCCCGTTTTTTCTGCAATTAAAGACGTAGATTGACTTAATACTGCGATAGGATTCTGCTGAATATAATGCGCAATAGCCTTGCCCGAAGGGGACAAAGAGGCATAGTGGTTTTCAATTTGCTGTAAAACGTCGCTAGGGCTATTTTTTGTCATTGGTATCGCCTTATACATCTTATGCAATTATTTCACGACTTTTGTGCGATATACAAACACTACCTGAATTCAACGCGTTCACGTACTTCAAAATAGGTTTTTCGAAGCCGATTATTGAAGTAGAACACTATAATGAGCGTTGTTGCTTATTACTAAAAAACGCTTACAAGTTTCCACTGCTCTTAAAAAACCTTATCTATATAGAGAGTTACGAATGCGTAGTGAAGCATAGGGCTAAAGTAGCACTTAACTAATCACTCATGCTTTGCAAATTGGCACTACACTTTCATAGACATAAACCGTAAAAATTCACAAAAGTGTCATCGGTTGGTAATTATCTTGTTGGTTTAGCATCGATTCTAGTTAGTAAAAACGTTTGGGGAATCGATCAGCGAACCTAGCATGATCGAGAGAAAGAGGTGAGTTGTGGCAAAGCTGTGGTCTGAATTGATCTTGCTCTTTGTGGTGGTTCCCTTTGCCGTTCTCTACTGGATAAAGCATTTTGCAAATTATCTCATGCCTATTTTAGGTGTTATGGGACTTTGTTGCTTAGCTATCTTGTTAGCAGATAAGCAATTTAAACGCATTAAATTGTGGCATTGGGAAGACTATCGAACGCATTTAAAAAGTACGCTAAGGTTATTTTTGCCTTGGGCGAGCTTACTGGCGCTGGTAGTTTACTTTTTTAAACCGGAATTGTTCCTACATTGGCCTATGAATCAGCCATGGATGTGGGTAGCTACATTATTGATTTATCCGTTAGTGTCGGTCATCCCGCAAGAGATCATTTTTCGAACGTACTTTTTTCACCGTTACAAGCGAATACTGCCTTCGAAATATGCAAGGTGGGCCTTAAGTACTTTTTTATTTGGTTTAGCCCACTTAGTGTACGGTAACTGGATTGCTGTAGTCATTTCTTGGATTGGCGGTGGCATTTTCGGTTATAGGTATATGCAAACTAACTCGACGCCCGTGGTGGTTATAGAACACGCTATATGGGGCAGTTTTTTATTTACCATCGGGCTGGGATCTTATTTAGTTATCGCGTCGTAGTTATTTATATTAAAAACCGAAACACATGAACGCCAAGGAGTGAGGTGATGTTCAGTGCGCAACAAATATTGCAACCCTCTATTTTAAACAAGCGAGCGGGGCTTTTTTTCCCGCAAACCGACAGCGAACCTTTAATACAAACTTTGCTTCAACAAAGTGACGAAGGTGGCGCAATAAGCAGTTTATCGAGCGCACAGTCGCTACTCTCTCAGCTTTGGGAGAACTTTGTTTATCGATTACCGGGGTTGGCGCTAGGCTTAGCTATCATGGCGGCGTTTATCATTTTAGCGCCACATATTGCCAAGGTTTTAGTTAAACCGTTAACCCGTACGACCACATCTCCACTGCTGCGCTCAGTCATTCAAAGAAGTGTCAGTTTAATCTTAATTTTACTCGGTATTTATCTATTTTTGTTCTTAGCTGGGCTCACTGGTTTTGCAATCGCGGTGGTGAGTGGTACAGGTGTGGTAGGGCTTATTCTTGGTTTCGCCTTTCGCGACATCGCCGAGAACTTTATTTCAAGCCTACTGCTTACTATTCAACGCCCCTTTAGAATAGGGGATATCGTACAAATCAACGATTTCACCGGCATCATTCAGAAAGTTACGGCACGTGCGACTACACTGGTGGATTTTGACGGCAACCATATTCAAATACCTAACGCGACTATTTACAAAGGGGTAATCAAAAACCTTACGGCCAACCCGCTAATGCGTGGTCAGTTTGTTATTGGCGTTGGCTACGATGCTGATATACAACACGCTCAGCAGATGGCGCAAGAAATTACGTCAGCACAAGACAACGTGTTAATCGACCCTGAACCGCAAATTCTTATCGATGAATTAGGCCCCTCGACCTACAACATCAAGGTTTATTTTTGGGTGGATGTAGAGAAAACGAGTGTACTAAAAATGGCGTCGGTGCTGATGCGTAAAATCACTCAGGCCTTCTTAGAGGCGAATATCAGTATGCCTGATGATGCGAGAGAGCGCATTTTCCCTGAGGGTATGCATATTTACCACGCTTCCGAGAAAGACGCTTCAAGCGCTAACTCTTCAGAAAACATAGCAAATGAGTTAAGTGAAAGTACGACTGAACAAAAGAACGTAAAAAGTTTTGATAGTGAACAAAATAGTGGAGAGGCCACAGAAAATCGAAACGAGAGGTCAAGCGCTAAAGGGGCTGGAACAACGCGTCCACAGGAATCGAAAGTCAATGATGATGTGTCTTCCGAAGCTCATGAGATTCGAGAGCAGGCCCGTAAGTCGAGAGACCCGGAAGCAGGAGAAAATATTCTTTAGCATTTGTTATGTGAAGGATTATTGGAATGTGTAATTTGCCCTCTTTTCAAATCTAGAAGGGAACCGTGCAAATTGAGCGTGCTTCGGCAAAGCTAGCCAGAGGTGAGGAGATGTTCAGCAAAAGCTGGGCTGGTGGATTTGCTCGTCGCGCTATTAAATAGGCGCGACGGGCGATAGATTACATCTACCAAGGAATCCTTGCCATAAGTTGACATGCGCTTTCATTACGCTGCTGTATTGATTGAATCCGTCTTGTGACTGCTGCCTGATGTAGCGTTTGAATTCCTCGTGCAGCGACGGCTGCGCAAGCCAGTCTTCCCATAATGGCGCTAGTTTGTAATGGTATTGATTTACCAAACTTCCTACAGGTTGTATTTCCTCAATAAAGAAAAGGTAGAATACATTACGCAATATTTTTGCTTTGTCGCTAGCGCGGCCTTCTGGGCAGCTTACAGCATCAAGCTCGGTTTCAAGCATATCCGTAAGCAATGAGAGGTTTTGCGTTAAGGTTTGTTGTGTATGCCAAAGTGTAGCGGGTAACCTGGCTGAGCGTATAATTTTTAACTGTTGTTCAAGCTCGCTGCTCTCAATAATACGCTCACTATTATTTTCATTCGTAGCCTCTGTTTCTGTATCGCTCGATGCTGTATTGGAAGAATACATATCGCTCAAGAGCAATTCTTTGTTACTTAAGCTGTTGATGTAATAAAGCGCGTTTACGCTAGAAAGTGCGTCTTTATTATTTTCAACTGAGAAAAGACGTTCAGGTGTGTTAAGCGCCAGACGCAACTCTTGGCTCCCTTGGACTAGGTTTGCCCACGTTTTACTGTAGTCTTGTGTCTTTTGTTCACGCCACGATGCGATGGTTGCTGCCAGTGCCGCGTTTCTCTGGTAAGACTCGTTTTCTTTCGTGAGCGCTGCTTCACAGCTTTTGAGTACATTAAGCAGCTTGCTCTCATAAACAAGCCGCTGTGATGGCAGCTGACTTTTTCCTAGCGACGTATTGCGTTCGGCAACCACTGTGCCTAACTCACAATCTTGCAGCGCATAAAACTCACGCAGGTTTATATTCACGCCCTCAATAGCGTGTTTAAGCGTGGCGGAGTCTGCAAGTTTGGGAAGCGGGGTGGTAATCTTATCGTTAAACGAATCGGGGAGGGGCGTATCGAGTACACGCGAGAGTCGTGCGGCGTAATCGTCAATGCTTTGCTTTACGGTACTTCCGCCAAAACAGCCTAGCAAAGCAAACAAGGCAACGCTGATGACACCAGCGCGGCAAGCGTTTCTTAGTTGTGAAACTTTTGGGTGCCATGGTTTCACTTGGGAAATATTCACGCGGAGGCACCAGTATGAAGTCCGCGCCCGCCATCGACATAAATGATTTGTCCAGTGATGTAAGGGGCCGATGCCAAGAACGACAATGTTTTAGCAATGTCATTTGGTGTACCTAGTTCACCCAGTGGAATACTCGATATCAGTTTGTCTTTTTCGTCCTCGTCCATTTCCCGCTCAGGCCACAAAATTGCCCCTGGCGCAATACCATTCACACGAACGTTGGGGGCTAAGTCTATAGCTAACGATTGGGTTAGTGAGGCAAGACCGGATTTAGCAATGAGGTAAACACTGTGTTTGGGAAGTGGACGATCGATATGCATGTCGACCATATTGATAATGCAGCCTTTACTTACCGCTAATGCGGGTGCCAATGCTTGTGACAAAAACAATGGTCCCTTCACGTTACTGCCTATCAGAGATATCCAGTCGTCTTCTGAAATTTCGCCCACCGGAGTGGGGTAAAAACTAGAAGCATTATTTACTAAAACGTTTATCTGACCCCAAATGCCTAATGCTCGCTGCCCAAGTGCACTTACTTCGTCTGAATTACAAAGGTTGGCTTGGAGACAGGTAGCAGAGTCCTCCCGCTGACTATTTAGCTTTTCAGCCAGTGCAAGTGCCTCGTCTTTAGAATGCCCATAATGGATAATAACGCGATAGCCTTCGCTATGAAGCTGACACGCCATGGCGGCGCCAATTCGCTTTGCTGCCCCGGTTATGAGTGCTACAGGGCCTGAGTTTGTCATAATAAAAGCTACTCTCTATTTTAAATCGACTTATATCTATTTACAGTTTGCGGTGCTTTCTTTCCTAATCCGCAGGTAAAAAGGCTGATGGGCAACAAATGCAAGCGAATTTGTTTGTTACATTAACGCTTGTAAATGTCGTCTAATATTTGTTTTGCTTGCGCTATGTAGTGCGCGCCAAATAATAACCCGTGATTTAAAATATGGTAAAGCTGGTAAATTGGTTTTCTTAAGCGGTAATTTTTTTCGATTGGGGTGTGTTGATGGTAACCCTCAAAGAATGATTGGGGAAAGCCACCAAACAATTCAGCCATGGCAAGGTCGGTTTCGGCGTCCCCAACGTACACCGCTGGGTCGAATAAGACTGGCCCTTTCTTGTTAAATCCCGCGTTACCCGCCCATAAATCGCCATGAAGTAGTGAAGGATGAGGTTGATGTAAGCTCAAGAGGTGTCTTACTCGAGTAACAATATCGTCTATATTGCCATCTTCGCTTTTCCATGTACCAATTGATGCCAAGCGTTCTAGCATGCTACCAATCCGTTTTTCTGCAAAAAAGTCAGCCCAAGACGCCATTCTTCCATTTGTTTGTACACTGGCACCAATGTAATTGTCATGCGGCCATCCATAGCTGGTGTAGGCGTTAACCGCATGAAATGCAGCGAGTTGCTGCCCTAAAATGAAATAGTCATTTTCAGAAGGTTCAATAAATCGAACGTGAGAAAGTACCAAATATTCCATATTAGGCGTTTCATTGGCTGTAATTCCATGGCAAATGACTCGCGGGGTAGCAATGGTTTGCGTGTTAGCGATGGCCGCTAGTCCTTCGGCTTCATGAGATAATTGCTGAGTATCATCATATTTGCGGGTTTTAACAAAGTAGCGATGGGTCGTATCTTTTATGATGTAACTTTCGTGTGTATCTCCGCCACTTACTCGTTCGGCTTTATGGCAGCTAAAAAACTGCTGGGTTTCATCTGAAATATGCTCGCTGATAAAATGCCACATATTGCACGCTCTGCTTGTTTTAATGCTTTTTTTCAAGGCGATTGGAGTGTTGAGTGACTCTTTCCTATGGCACACTAGAACACCAGCGAAGAGCTAGTCCAGCAACCTTTATCGCCTTACACTAAAGTATGGGATAAAAACGATGAAATGCATAAATTCCTACTCAAAATCTTCCTAAACGAAATCAAACCTTCACAAATTAGCCAATAAAGGCTTTTCGATATTGAAGTTGCCCCTACACTGGTTATAATCCACCACTTGCTTTAATACTGAGAAAACTCAGTAAGTTCGAGGCGTATACAGTTTTGCAGTACCAATGCGCTGTATTTTTATGCTGTACTTTAGTCGCTTCAAATAAAGCAAGTTTCGAGTGCTATAAAGCACGATTAAATTTTCAAAAATATGCATGTGGCGCAGAGTAGGCGTCACCACTGTAAAGGAATTAAAATGCCTGTAATTACCCTTCCTGATGGAAGCCAACGCGCTTTCGATAACGCTGTTTCTGTACTAGATGTTGCAAATGATATTGGCCCTGGTTTAGCCAAAGCAACCATTGCAGGAAAAGTAAACGGTGAGTTAGT